>Ga0335069_10003760_pt1 | contig 22773 bp, 16 predicted proteins | sample Lox_Sample_11_FD_206714 | JGI IMG/M metagenome (GOLD analysis project Ga0335069, IMG submission 206714) | Soil microbial communities from Loxahatchee National Wildlife Refuge, Florida, United States - Lox_Sample_1.1 | ecosystem: Environmental > Terrestrial > Soil > Wetlands | place: USA... | reverse complement strand
GGTGTTTACGTCATTGGCAATCTCCCCCCCCAACTCCGATCGGAATTGTAGGGATTCGGGCGGGAAAGGGTCAGGGGTGGGCGGGGGGGGAAGGGGGTTCTTGATTTGCGCGGCTGGTGCCGGCGTCGGGACCCCCTTCGCGGGCGAAGCGTTCTTTGCGTTCCTTCTCGGCCTTTTCGAGGGGTGTGAGTTCGTCGGCGTGCATTTTTCGCCAGATCTCGTCGCGGTCGACGGTGACTTCGCGCGGGGCCTGGATGGCGAGGCGGACGCTGGAGCGGGACCATTTGACGATCTTCACTTCGATGCGGCCGTCAATGATGATGCTTTGACCTTCGCCGCGGCTCAATGCCAGCATAGTCGAGTCCTTCGTTAGGTAGAGGTCGAGCCGCATGGGGAACGCGGCGGTGGGGAGTCAGCGTGGATATTCTAACATCGGTGTAAGGGGCAGGCACGAGGGAAATGAGAAAGTAGCGGCAGAAGTTGGATGAGACAGGAGCAAAAACAGCGGAGGCGACCCGCATGACAGGTCGCCTCCGAGAGTTCACATTCAAACGTTGAGGTAAGACTTAGGCCTTCTTGCGGCGAGCGAGGAGAGCCGCGCCACCGAGGGCGAGCACGCCGAGCGAAGCCGGTTCGGGAACAACCGCGCCGTTCGTGATGCTCACAGGCACTGCGGCACCTGCCGCACCGGAGGCGTATCCAGCCAAGGTCACGGGCGTGCCGACAGGCACGACAATGCTGGCAAGATTGATGGCGGTGGTGTCGGCTGCACCGCCGAGCACACCACCCTGCACGTTGAAGTCGTGATTATCCACAAAGTTCTGGGTGGGATCGAAAGTGGTGCCTCCACTGTTTGTGGGATCCTGCGAGTAGGCCGGGCTGGCGCTCACCAAAGCGAAGGTGGTTGCCGAGCCATAACGAATGTAGCTGCCGTTGGCGCTACCAAATACGATATTCGGATTCGCCGCGAGGTTAATGGAGGTCCCACCATCGCCATACGCATCGTACGTCTGGAAGATCATGGCGGTAGCCGTTGACGTTCCCGGAGTGGTCGCGTCGAGATTGATACCAGTGAGGGTGGTATCGGTGCCGCCCGTGACATTCTGAATCTTAAAGGTGACAACATCCACCTGCATGCCATGCGTGGCACCGCCACCAATGACGCTTGCAGTACTTGGGATAACCGTCGTGGTCCGGCTGCTGGTCAGCGTGAATACGCTAGCCTGCGAAACGCCGGTGATGAAGGAGACCGCCGCGATTGCGAGGGCCAAACTCAGAGCGTTCTTTTTCACGTACAAACTCCTATTCTGAAGGTAAACTTTTTCAAAGCCTCAACGCCAGCCGAATTGGCCGCAGTTAAACATTACCGTTCTTGCGACGAGCCAACAGGCTCGCAGCTCCGATAGCCAGAATTCCAAGCGACGCTGGTTCGGGAGTACTGATAGCCGCCGAAACAGAGGCCGTCGCTGGAGCAAGGCCAGTCGTCCAAGTCTTGTGATAATTCTGGGAAAGTGCGACAAAATCATTGAAGTCGACCGTCGGATCACCAAGGAAGTTCCCTTGGCTCCAACCGCCGGTCTTGCCGTAGTTCTGGCTCAGGGCCACAAAGTCATTGAAGTCCACTGTACCATTCAAATCCGCATCACCGAGAACCGGCGTAACAAACTGAACGTCAATCTGACCGCCGCTGAAGGCACCCCCACTGATGACACCAGTCGAGAGGTTAACGGTGGAATACGAGATTTGATTGAGCACACCATCGAGGGTGGTGTCGTTCAGCTTGACCGTCGCATTGTTCGTAGTGCCATTCCACTGGAACTTCATCGTTCCAACAGGAGCCGAGACGCTCTGGGCGAACGCACTGCGAGTAGCATCGGCCGAGGTGTACGGCCCGATGCTGGCAACCAAGTTCGTACCGTTGTATGTGTTGTTAACGGTCGCTTGGGTGTTGCCCGGGAGAGTGAAGGTCCAGACCGAGGAGGTATCGGCAGTGTAATCCGACTGAACCGGGGTAGTAATGCCGGAACTAGTCGTGAAGTTAGCTGCGACCGAACCGAAGCCCTCGCCCGCTGCCAGATTCGCCAAGACATTGAAATTGATCGTGTAAACAGCAGCCTGAGCCGACCCGTAGATGTAGAGCGTGCTACCCTGCATAAGGGTCGGGGGCGTCGGATTGGGAAGGGCCCCACCGCCCACAGCCGTCGCGGTTACAAGCGAGGGCGTGAGCGTAACGCTATCCGTTGCACGCGCGAGAGGCGCGACGGAGGCTAGCGACATAGCCGCTAGAACAAGTGGTCGAACCTTGAACTTCATCATTTTCTCCCGAAAAAAAGGGGGCCTCGTTTTTGACCTCAACGCTTAGGTGGCTTCAACTGAGCTACTTAGATATACCGCCAGAATCGGAGGTAGCAAACAAAAAAAGTGATAATTTTTTCTTAAGGTTTGCGGCTTCCGCGGCGGCGGGTGAGCAGCAGGGCCGCGCCACTCACAAGTACTGCCAGCGATGTGGGTTCCGGAGCTCCATTGGTCGCAACTGCGACACTGGAAGAGAAGGCAACACCGGGGGCGAAGCTGGCGTTGGGATTGTTCAATCCGAAGTTGTTGAGCACAGCCGAAAGATCGGTCAGATCGATCGTTGCGGCCCCGTCGAAGTTGCCCTTGGTCCAAAGGCTGGTGGCCACGCCAAAGTTGTTAAGCACGGTGGACAAATCAGTTAGATCAACGTGGCCATCGGCGTTGGCGTCGCCCTTGAGTTCCTGGGAGACGAGGAGGCTGTTGGAATCGACGGCGATTCCGCCGAAGCTGGTGAAGAGGGTGGCCGAGTTCTCCATGACTGCGATACCGAAGTTGGCGGGGATGCCGGTGGTGAGGATCTGTCCGGCGGCGACCTGGGCCTGGAGTGCGGCGAGGGCGGTGGCGTGGGAGGCTGCGGAGGGTTCGAGGATGAGCTTGTTGTTGTTGATATCGAGGGTGTTATTGGCACCTGCAAAGGTGAGGGCGGTGAGGAAGCTGGTGCCGGTGACGGTTCCATTGCTGCGAATCTTTGCGGCACCGTTGACGGTGAGGGCGATACCGCCGGAGATGCCATCGGAAGTGAGGCCGGGGGCGGCGGTGTTGCCGGTGCCGACGGTGAGGGCGCCGGTGCCGGAGATGCCGGCGGCGGTGTTGGTGGAACCGTTGAGGATGAGGGTGCCGCCCGAGACGATGGTGGGGCTGGCGGTGGTGTAGTTGGCGGCGAGGGTGAGGGTGCCGTTGCCGGCCTTGGTGAAGCTGCCGGTGCCGCCGTTGGTGATGGGCTGGGAGAAGGTGACGTTGGAGCCATTGGTGTCGATGGTGGCGCCGCCGGCGAGGGAGATGTTGGACTGACCATTAATGTTGGAGGTGGAGGCGCCGAAGATGGTGATGTTGCGGGTGGAGATATCGTCGGTGTTGCCGTTGTACTGGAGGGTGCCGCCGGCGAAGGAGATGTTACCGGAGCCGAGCTGGGAGAGGTTGGAGAACTGGAGGATGCCGCCGTCGATGGCGGTTCCACCGGAGTAGGCGTTGGCGTTGCTGAGGAGGACGAGGCTGGCGGCGCCAAGTTTGGTGACGCCGCCGGTGCCGGAGAGGGTTCCGGCCCAGCGGATGGGGTCGTTGGCGGTGAGACTGGGGAGAGCGCCGGTGATGGCTTCGAAGGTGATGTTGCCGTTGAGGGTGGCGTTGGAGTCGATGATGGCGACGGTACCGCCGCCGTTGCCGAGGGTGTTGTTGCCGTTCATGGTGATAGGCCAGGTAATGGCGGAGATTTCGAGAGCGGAGTTTGCGGCGTTGGCGGCGGTGCTGGCGGCGAGTCCGGGGTTCTGGAAGAAGGCCATATTGGCGCCGGTATTGAGGGTGATAGTGCCGTTGAGGTTGGGGGTATTGGGTCCCTGTGGACCGCCGGTGCTGGAGGTGGATTCGAGGGAGAGGACGTTGGTGCTGGCGAGGGTGCCGTTGGCATTGAGGCTGGCGCCGGCGTTGACGACGATGTTGCCGGAGGAGATGTCGGTGGCGACGACGCTGAGCTGGTTGCTGCCGTTCTTGGTAAGGGTGTGGCCGGCGAGGTCGAGAGTGGCGGCGTTGGTTCCGTTGGCCTGTGCGAGGCGGATATCGAAGCGGGTGGTGCCACCGACGGAGGCGTCTGCGGCGAGCACGATGTGCTGAAAAGCGTTCTGCTGATTGTTGGCGCCGTTGTTGACGAGAGCGCCTTCGCCGGCGGGGATAAGAGTGGTGGACGCTCCGTTGCCGGCGATGGTGACGGGGTTGGTGGAAATGGTGCCGGCGGCAGCGTTGGCGGCGGAGATGTTACCGAGGTCGAGCGTTCCGCCGCTGTTGATGTTGACGCCGAGGGTGTTGTTTCCGAGGGCGCTCAGGCTGCCGACGAGGATGACGCCGGCGTTGATGTTGGTCTGTCCGGCGTAGGTGTTGGTGGAGTTGATGGCGAGTGTGCCGTTGCCGGTCTTGATGATGCCGAAGCCGCTGCCGGAATCGGAGATGGTTCCTGCGACGGTGAGTATCTTGGCGGCGACATTGACGGTGCGGGTGCCGTTCATGCTGACGGTAGCGTTACCGAGGCTGAGGTTGCCGGTGCCGGTGAAGGTGAAGTCCCCGTTCCAGAGGATGGAGTTGACGTTGGCGAGGGTGACGTTGGCGGCGCTGGTGTTGTCGAGGCTAGCGCCGGAATTGAGGGTGAGGGTTCCGTTGCCGAGGGCGTTGCTGTTGTTGATGGCGAGGGTGCCGGCATTGACGGTGGTGCCGCCGGTGTAGGTGTTGGCTGTGCCGATGGCGACGACGCCGGCGCCGTTGAGGAGGACGGAGGTGGCGCCGGCGATGTTGCCAGTGCCGGTGAGATTGTAGGTTTTGCTGGCGTTGGTGAAGGTCATGGAGCCGGGGATGACCTGGGTATTGATGGTGATGTTGGAGTTGGAAGCGGCATCGGAGAAGGTGGTGTTGTCGAGCTGGACGAAGGTGTTGTTGGGACCGCCGTTCCAGTTGGCGGTGCCGGTGACGGAGCCGTTGGCGTTGCTGACATCCCAGGTGGTGTTGACGGCGCCGGTCCAGGAGAGGTTGGCGGCGCCGGGGGCGAAGACGTTGAGGCGAATGAGGTTGGGGTTGGAGAGGTCGATAGTGAATGTGGACCGGCCGAAGGAGGCGGAGCCGGAGGCGCCGGGGCTGAAGGCGATATTGCCGGTGGCTTCAACAAGGGTGAAGGCGGGCATGACGCCGAGGGTGAGGGACGTGGTCTGGAGGAGGGTGTAGAGGCCGGTGGAGACGTTGGTGGTGGGGACGATGGAGAAGGCGGAAGCGGCGGAGAAGCTGGCGGAGCCGGTGACGACGATTCCGTCAGCGGCGCCGTTGCCGACATCGTACTGGAAGTTTCCGCCGGCGACGGTGAGTTGGGTGCCGGTGAGGGTGCCGATGTTGCCGGCGGCGTTGGTGGATCCGGGGGCGATGACGGCGACGTTGGCGCCGTTGGCGGCGGCGATGCTGATGGGTCCCATGCTGCCAGTGCCGCTGAGGGTGCCGGCGGTGGTGTTGGAGGTATTGACGGAGACAGTACCGGTGGTGCTGAGGGAGGTGTTCACGAAGAGAGCACCGGCTTTGATGTTGGTGCCGCCGGTGTAGGAGGTTGCGCCGGTAAGAGCGGCGATACCGGGGCCGGTCTTGTTGAGAGTGCCACCGCCGGTGATAGCGCCGGCGTTGCCGTAGACGACACCGGCATCAGTCATAAGGGTGCAGTTGGCGCCGGTGAGAGCAGTCGGCCGCAATTCAACGGTGTTGCCGAAGGCGGTGAGAATCTCAAAGGTGCCGTTGTTGACGGTGAGGGTGCCGGAGGTGCCGATGGCGGCGTAAGAGGCGACCTGGAGCGTAGCGCCGGTGTTGATGGTGGTGCCGCCGGAGTAGTTGCTGCCGCCGGTCATGCCGAGGGTGCCGGTGCCGTTGACGACGAGGGAGAGGGTTTTGGAGCCCTGGAAGAGGCCGCCGGAGTAGGCGGTCGCGACGCCGTTGGCGGTATTGATGGTGAAGGTGATGCTTCCGGAGCCGCCGCCGCTGTCCTGGATGATGCTGGTGCCGCTGAGAGGACCGACGGTAAGGCTGAAGCCATTGAGGTCGAGGATTCCGGCGGTGCCGGCGGTGGAGTTGGAATTGACGGCGAGCGCACCGTTGGGTGCGAGAGCGGAGGAGTTGCCGATGAGGAGGGTGCCGTTGTTGATGGTGGTGTTGCCGGTGAAAGTGTTGGCGCCGGAGAGCGTCAACTGGCCGGAGCCGTTCTTGATGATGCCGCCGTTGCCGTTGTTACCGATGGAGTTGGCGAAGACGACGGTGCCGGCGGCGGAGGTGGTATCGACGCCCATTCCACCGGCGTTGATGGTGACGGTGCGGGTGGAGACGTCGTCGGTATTGCCGTTGTACTGGATGGTGCCGCCGGCGAAGGTGAGATTGCCGCTGCCGAAGTTGCCGAGGGAGTTGAAGTTGACGGTGCCGGCGTTGAAGGTGGTTCCGCCGGAGTAGGAGTTGGAGCCGGAGAGGGTGACAACCCCGGTGGTGGAGACGAGGACGGAGGCGGGGTTGGAGCCGTCGGTCTGCGTGATGATGCCGGTGAGGGCGAGGTTGCCGTTGCCGGCGCCGGCGTTGACGGGTCCGAAGTTGAGGACGGCGGAGCTGCCGAGGGAGATATTGCTGGCGAGGGTGGCGTTGTTGGCGTTATCGGCATTACCCATGGTGACGTTGCCGCTGATGGAAATGGGAGCGGTCACGGAGCCGCCGACGTTGCCGAGAGCGAAGACCTGGGCAACGGTGCCGTTGCCGAAGGAGATGTTGGTACTGGCACCGATGGTGGTGGTGGCTTCGAGGGAGAGGGTGCCGCCGGTGACAGAGATGTTTCCCGCGCTGACGTTGGCATCGACGATGCTGAACTGACCGGTGCCGATCTTGGTGAGGGTGTGGCTGTTCAGGTTGAGGTTGGAGAGGGTGGCGTTGGCGCTGGCGCTGCGGAGGTCGAAGCGTCCGGTGCCGCCGAAGGTGGCATCACCGGTGAGGGAGATGTTCCGGAAGACGTTCTGCTGGGCGAGATTGCTGCTGTTCATGATGGCGCCGAGTCCGCCGACGCCGGTTCCGGAGACGGTGACATTCTGGACGATGCCGCCGGCGGCGTTGGCGGCGGCGAATCCGCCGACGTCGAGCGTTGCACCACTGGCGATATCGACGACAGAAGCCGCGTTGGTGCCAAAGGCGGAAGTGCTGCCGATGAGGACGGTGCCGACGCTGATGCTGGTATTGCCGCCGTAGGTGCTGTTGCCATTGAGAGCCAAGGTTCCCGCGCCGGCCTTGGTGAGGCCGAGATTGAGGCCGGCGTCACCGATGGGTCCGCCGACAGTGAGCGTATTGGCGCCGACAGTGACGGTACGGCTACCGCCGAGAAGCGTGACGTTTCCGTTACCGAGGCCGAGGTTGCCGGTACCCGTGAAGTTGATATCGGCACTCCAGTTCTGACTGTTGCCAGTGGTGAGGGAGACATTGGCGCCGCTGGTGTTGTTGATGGTTCCGCCGGCGAAGGAAATGGTGCCGGAACCGAGGGCCGTGTTGGAGTTGATGTTCAAGGTGCCGGCATTGAAGAAAGTACCGCCGCTGTAGCTGTTGGGGGTGTTGAGGGTAAGGATGCTGGAGCCGTTCTTGGTGAGTGAGCCGCCGCCGCCGATTCCACCGGCGCCGCTGAATGTGTAGTTGTTGGTAGTGCTGTTGACGACCATGTTGCCGGAGAGCATGACGGTGTTGAGGGTGACGTTCTGGTTGATGGAAGAAGTGGAATCATCGAATGTGACGTTGTCGCCGAAGAAAAAGATATTGGGATTCGTGGGGGCGGTAGAGGTCCAGTTCGGGGTGTTGCGGAGATCCCAGCTGGTGTGGTCAGCAGCGCCGGTCCAGGTCAAATTGGCCACCTGGCCGGTGACGTTGATGACGATGGACGTGGCGGAGAGGATATCGGAGAAGCTCAGACGGGTGTTGCGCGGAGGGGCCAGTGTCGGGGCGACAGTGTAGGTGATGCTGGGAGCGGTGAGAACGGTGTAAGAGCCGGCGAGAGCGCCAGCACTGGGATTGAGGAGTGAAGCGGCGATGAAATTGACGGGGCCGGTGGAGACGATCTTATCGCTGGTGCCGCCGTTGCCCAGATCCAGATCCAACCTGCCGCCATTGACGGCCAGGGAACCGACCGTGAGGTTGCTGATGTCGCCGGGGTTGGCGCCAGGGCTGATGACGGCCACGTTGGCGCCGTTGTCGGCCGCCAGGACGACGTTTCCGACGGTGCCGGTGCCTGCGAAGGTGCCAGCGGAAGATACGGAAGAGTTTACTTTGACGGTGCCGCTGCTGGAGAGAGAGCCGGTGACGGAGAGGGTACCGGCGTTAATGTTGGTATCGCCGGAGTAGGTGTTGGCCCCGGAGAGGGTTTGGATGCCTTTGCCGATCTTGGTGATGGCGACGGCGGCAGTGCCATTCTGAATGATGCCACCGAAGGCGGCGGTCTGGTCGTTGTCGCCAAGGGTAAGAGTGGCGGCGGTTGTGGCGGCGTCATTTTCGATGAAGCCATTGGCGGCAGTCGCGCCGGTTCCAGTGAGCACACCGTTGACGGTTTCGTTGAAGCCATTAAGGTCGAGGGTCATGGTGCTGACGGTGTCGCCGCTGATACCGAAGATGAGGTTTCCCCTGGCGAATCCGTTGGGGATGACTTCGCTGGCCCCGAGGTGAATGATGGTGTTGCCGGCGGTGGCGCCGGTACGGGCGACAATGGTGGTGTTTCCGGTCCAGGCGTTGCCGGGGTTGCTGATGGAGAAGTTGGAGGCGACGGAGGAGCCTGCGCCGAGGTCGAAGTTGAAGTTGCCGGTGATAACGCCTGTGAGTGCGGTTGCCCCGCCGTTGCCGCCGCCGACGCGGGCATCGCCGCTGAGGCTGATGTTCCCGGAAACAATCAGGCCGTTGCCCATGCGAATGGCACCGATCGGCTCGGCATTCGTGCCGATGCCGGCAAGATCGAAATTGTTGGTGATGGGACCGGCTCCAACGCCGCTGGGGAAGACATAGGCGCCCGGATAGACGTGGACAGTACCGGTCCCAAACGCGCCGGGGTTGGCCGTGCCGCCGTTTTCATTACCGGTCATCTGGACACGGCCCTGAAGGATGTAGGTGTCGCCGGTGTAGGTATTCAGGCCGTCGATTTTGACGTTGCCGGCGCCTGCCTTGACGAAGGTGAGCTTGCCGGTGCCGTTATCGGCGAGGATCGAACCAATACGGAAGGCGCCGGCGCTTTCGGAGTTGGAGTTGACGGTGAGGTAGAAGGTTCCGGGGGTGTTGGGCGCGCCGCCGGCGGTGATGGTACCCACATTGTGCTGGGTGGCTCCGGTTTCGCCCATGTACATCGTGACGGTGGAGTTGGTATTGACGAGGATGCCGCCGCTCGCGCCGAAGCGGAGGGTGTTGCCGGTGCCAACGGCGATGGCCTGGTTGTTGACAACATTGTTCAATTCGAGCGTGTTGATATCGACGGTAATGCCCGCACCATCGGTCGCGACGTTCAGATTTGCCCCGGTGGTGTTTTGGAGATTGGCGGTCACCGGGAAGTTGTTGCTGCCGGTGCCCTGGATGGTGCCGGAGGTCCAGGAAGTGTAGCCGTTGTAGGTGGCGACGTGGCCGCTGGCGTCAACCATGGCCCAGTCGCTGCCCTGGGAGACGTTATTCTGGGTATTGTTGGCGAGGCCGACCGTGGCCCAGCCGCCGAGGATCTGTCCGGCGGAACCGGAGGTGGTCGTGATGTTGCCGTGGGCGGGAAGATTGAAAAGGGCGACAGCGCCGGGGTTGGCGGTGAGAGCGCCGAGACTAAGGTTGAGGACGCTTGCGGAGCCATTGCTGTTGGTGAGACGGATGATGTTGGGGCCGACATTGAAGGTGGTGCTGGAGAAGGTCTGATTGTTGGTGGTGTTGGCGCCGGAGAGGAGAAGCTGAGCGTAGCTGGTGCTCCCGAGGCCGGCGTTGGTGCCGCCGAGGGAGAGGGCAGAACCGGGATTGATGATGTTGTTGACCGGCGCGCCGGCCTGGGCAAAGTTGAGATTGAGAACGCCGTTCTCAACGGCGGTGGAGCCGGAGTAGGTATTGGTGCCGCCGAGAATAACGGTGCCGAAGCTGGTTTTGGACAGGCCGCCGCTGCCGGCGATGACGCCGTTGTAGGTGAGGGAAATACCGGTGGCCGTATCGATGGTGGCGTTGCCGGACGTGAGGGTGATGCCGCGATTGGAACTTAGCGTGATGTTGGCAGTGATTCCGAGGACTGCACCATCATTGATGGTGACCGAGGCGGGGGTCAGAACACCCGGAACCGCACCAAGATTGCGGTCCGGTGAAGGTATTGGTGCCCGTGACGGTGACCGTGCCAGCGCTGGTTTTGACGATGCCGCCGGAGCCCGAGAGGACGCTGCTGATCACGAGCGAACCGGTGTTGACGACGTCGATAGTGGTGTTGCTGAGCAGGCCGATGCCGTTGAGGGAGATGGTGTTGGTGATGCTCTGCGTCTCGTCCATAATGCTGCCGCTGAGGTTCAGTGCGAACCCAGTGACGTTGAAGGGGCCGGCAACGGTGGGGGCGAACTGAATGCCGCCGAACTGCGTGCCGGCGACGAAATTATTGTTGGCGGTCAGATCAAGGTTACCGTCGAAGACGAGGGTGTCACCGGCGACGGGAACGATTCCACCGGCCCAGTTTGCGCTGTTGGTGAAGGTATTGTCAGCACCGCCGGCGCCGATCCAGGTTCGCGTGGCAGCGGAGGCGCGAGAAACAAGAACCGTGAGGGCTGCCGCAGGGGCGACCGCCATCATCATCCACATTGCTTTTCTGCTTGCCGACCTGCTGCGAGAGGTACGATCGGCAAAATGAGACGAATGAAGAATCGTAGCCACGTGTTTCCTCCAATAACGAAGCGCAGAACATCCCCGGACCCGCTCAAAAGCCGGGATGACATCAACCGAAGTGACTAAAACCGCTGTATGAAGTGCCGTTGCAAGTCAGAAATGAAACGCGACTTGATGTGAAAACCACCGGCCCACGGATTGGGCACGTCGGTGGAATTTGCGCAATGGATGCAAAGGCCTCCGCGAACTCCACACAGCATAATGAAACGTCTATACAGACATTCTGCCTCGGATGAGCGGTTTGTCAAAAAATAACACCTGATTTTCGATAAAATTTTAAAGCATTGCTGTATATAGGCTTAAATCACAAATCGATAGCAATCACGAATATTTCTTCATGACTGAAATATTGCCGGCGTGCAAAGAGCGGACGATTTTTTCACAGGGGCGAGATAATTCCCTGCAACAAGTCGCGACAGTTATCACGGCCGAGGATGGTGCTTGCGATGCACGGCTTTGAGGCGATCTGCATCCACGTGAGTATAGATCTGCGTCGTTGCTACATTCGAGTGTCCGAGGAGTTCCTGAACAATGCGCAGATCAGCGCCTCCTGAAAGCAAATGCGTGGCAAACGTGTGACGCAACGTGTGGGGATGGATGGAGCGCATACCCGCCCGGCGGGACATCTTTTGAACGAGTTGCCAGAGGATGATGCGCGTCACGGGACCGCCGGAGCGGGTGAGGAAAACGCGGTTGCTTGCGGCCTTGGTGCGGGTGGTCTTCACGGCGATGAGCGTCGGGCGCAGTTGGGCGAGGTATTCGTTGATGGCACGAAGCGCCGGGCCGCCGATGGGGACGATGCGTTCCTTGCGGCCTTTGCCGAGGACGCGGATGACGCCGAGATCCGCGTGGATGTCTTCCATGCGCATTTCGGCAAGCTCTGAAGCGCGCAGGCCGCAGGCGTAAAAGAGTTCGAGGATGGCGCGATCGCGCAAGGCGAGGCGATGGTCGGGCGGGACGGCGGCGATGAGGGCGTCCATCTGATCGCGGGCCAGAACGTCGGGGAGTTTCTTCCAGGTGTGCGGCGTCTCCAGGAGATCGGTGGGGTTTTCCGAAGCGTAACCGCGGGCGACGGCGAAGCGGAAGAACATCTTGAGGCTGGCGATGTGGCGGAGGATGGAGCTGATGGCGAGCTTTTTGACGGTTTGGGCGTGTTCAAGGTATTTGCCGAGGACAACGCGGTCGGCGGTGGTGAGAGAGGCGTTGACCGATTCGCAGAAGGCGGCGAAATCGCGCAGGTCGCGGGAGTAGGCTTCGAGGGTGTTGGGCGAGAGGCCGAGTTCCATTTCGACGTGGAGGAGGAATTGGGGGAGGGCTTGCTGGGGATTTTCGATTTTTGAATTTCGATTTTCGATTGGGCGCACCGCGGGCGCCGGCGCATTTGGGGGAGTTGAGGATTTGCGGAGTTCGATGCGGGGCATGGCGAATTATACGTTCTCCGGAGAGGGAATTTGTGGTTCGAGGGTGGTGGATGATTCGGCGGCGGCGGGGGTTTTGTCGCTGGCCTGTTCCTGGAGGGGTTTGTCGGTCTGCTTGTGGTGCATGATTTCGTCGATGCCGGCGAGGAGGGGTTCGATGGTGGTTAATTCCTTGAGGCGGAGATAGATGCCGGCGTCGCCCGGGCCGCGGAAGAGGTGGTGGGCGACGATGCCGAGTTGCTCGATGGCGGCGGAATCGAGCGGGGGTTTTACGGGCTTCGCGGCGAGATCGCGGCATCGTTCAAAGAGTTCCGGCGCGCGGGCGGCGATCTGTTTCTTCTTGATCTGCGGCAGGCACTCGACGTTGCCGCCGTGAATCAGCCAGGGTTCCACGTACGGCTTTCCCTGGCCGGGTTGGAGGGCGACGAAGGAGAAATCTTCGAGGGACTGGAGGTGGCTGTAGGGCTCGGCGTCGAGGAGTTCGGCGCGGGCGAGGCGGGATTTGATCTTCGCGGCGGCTTCGAATTCGAGGCGGGCGGCGGCGGCTTTCATGGCGGACTGCTGGGCGGCGCGCCAGGCGAGGCGGGATTCGGGGGGGGGGCCGGCGAGGAAGGCGAGGGCTTGATCGAGTTGGCGGTAGTACCAGTCCATTGGGACGGAACCATCACAGGGGGCGGGGCACTTGCCCATTTCCTTGTAGGCGCAGGGTTTTCCGCGGGGGGTCTGAAGGAGGATGTTGTGGTAGCGGCAGAGATCGAAGAGGTCTTCGAGGGTTTCGATCAGTTTGCCGGCAGAGGTCCTGTCGCGGATCGGGCCGAGGTAGCTGAGGGAGCTGTCGGAAAGGTTCTGCGTGCGGCGGAATTCGGGGTAGGGTTCATCGCGATCGAGGGCGATCCACCAGGCGGGGCGGGAGGCGACCATTTGTTTATAGGTTTGTGGAAAGAGGGTGCGGGCGGCGTTCCAGTACCACCAGTTGGCGGCAAAGGGGGAGTGGACAAGCCGCCAGTGGACGCGGGTGCAGACCCTGCCGTACTGGATGCGTTTGGAACGGGTGTCGGGCGGGTCGTCGGTGAGGCGGCGCTGGAGTGCGGCGCGGAGGTTGCCGACGGTGGCGAGGAGGCCCCCCCCCATATTTCTGTTACCTGCCGCGGGCTCATCAATGGCGAGGAAGTAGAGGGCGCATTTGGCGGGGAGATCGGTCCAGGTCATGCGGGTGTCGAAGGTGGAGGCGGCGCGGTCGATGGGTTCGGAGTGGGGGAAGAGATCGGCGAAGGTGGGAAGGGTGTCGTGCATGAAGTTAGTGTAGATCGGCGAAGGGAGGCGGATGGCGTGATAATCCGTGGATTGGAGGGGGGTTGGGTTTGCATGGTTGGGGTGGTGGGGAGACGGTAGTGGCGTTTTTGATAGCGCCAGCCGAAGATCCTCAGAAGTCGGATGGGGGGAGTGCGTTTTTGATAGCGCCAGCCGAAGATCCTCAGAAGTCTGGAGGGGGAACCGCGTTTTTGAGCGGAAAATGCGAAGATCCTCAGAATGGTTGCCACCCCCTGCGCGCGGGAGGGAGAAGTGGATGCGGTTGGCTTTGAGGGGTGCATCGGGGTGCAGGTTGTGGGTTTTTGAGCGGAAAATGGGGGTAGCAGTGGACCAAGGCGCACCCGGTTGCGCCTTGACGGCCGGGTTAGGTGCAGCCGGGTGCAGGCTGGGTATGAGGCGGGGCGCATGGGGGTGCGCGTCGTGGGGTAACTGGGCGAGGAGGGTGTGGGCGTCTTGGTGGGTGGGTTCGGATTGTGCGCGTGTGTGCATGAGGGTCCCCCTTGTGAAAGTTAATTGGGTTAATTGAGTTAAGTCGGTTAATTGGGAACTTCGCCCCCCGGGGGTGGAACCCTAACATTATACGTACTTTGTGGGTGGGGGTGCAAGGGGAGAATTGGAATTTTTTTGGGGGAAGTTGTGGGGCTACCAGTGGTGGCTGTGGTCGTGTGAACTCCTTAGGATTGCGGCACATCGCGTCGGCATTTTCTACAGCGGCTCAATACCAGCGCGCGCAAGTCACTAGAGGGGTGGGGATGGGATGGCTCGATCGCCCCTTTGGGGCACCAGGTTTTTATCGTGTTCTTTTCCAGGGGTTCCCGTTGCTCACTCCTGGCTATTGACGTTCGCCGCGTTGCGGCTGGGGTTTTGTGGTGGGCGGGGATGGGGTGTTGAGCGCGTGCGATGTGGCGTGTGCATGGTTCGCGACGACGCAAGCGTGGGTGGGGATTGATTTGGAATGCGGTTGAAACTCGTGTCAGGAGCGCGGGAGCACGCGTCGATCTTCGATCGGCGGCTAAACCTTTTTTTGCGGCGCGATTATCAAAGAGGATATCGGTGAATGTGGAACTGCGAATGGGGGGAGAGCGTCGCCGCTGCGGCGACGGCTAACGGGGGTAGGGGTGGAGGGTGATTTGTTTGATGGGGCCGTTGGTGGTGAGGTCGGTGGTGAAGGAGAGTGTTCCCGTTGGTCACGCCGGGCTATGGTCGCGGCCCCCCCCCACCTTTGGGGCAAGTGGGGGGAGTCCGATGGATTGAGAACGGGGGCAGGATGCCCGTGCCGGGTTAGACGCTCATGCCGGTGATGGTGGCTTCGAAGACGAGGGTTCCGTCGACGAGGCCCTGACACTTGGCGACGGCGCGGCGGCGGGTCATCTCGGTCATCTGGGCGATCATGTAGAGTTTGCTGGGCGGGACGACCGTGCCGCGGAAGATGACGTCGTTGCAGCGTGCGAATCCGACGAAGCCCATCTCGGGGTGCTTCTTCATGGTCCAGTAGGCGCAAAGCTGGGCGGCGCACTCGATCATCATGACGCCGGGCATGAGGGGTCGTCCGGGGATGTGCCCGCGGACCCAGAATTCCTGGTCGGTGACTTCTTTGACACCGATGATAGTATCGACGGGCTCATCAATATGGACGATACCGGAGAGCATCTCCATTTCGAAGCGTTGGGGGATGACTTTGCGGATGTCTTCGATGGGGACTACGATTTTATTCAGGTCGACACTCGAGATGTCATACAAGAAGGAAGGAGCCATGCGGCCTCTTTCTTATTCATGGAGGAAATACCGGCGCGGAAAAAAACGACCGGGGAGGGCTGTGGTCTCGGCAAGTAAGGGAGCACTGCCCCCCCAGATGATTACGGCGTGGTGGAACGGGTTTCGAGAACTTTGACGCGAATCGCCTGGGCCTGCGCCTTGATGTCCTGCATGGACTTGCGCACGCGGGTGCCGGCGGCTTTATTACCGCCAACAGCCTTCTGGTAGTCTTCCTTGGCGGCGGCAACGAGCTTTTCGAGCTCTTCGAAGGCGTCTCCAGTGGGGCCTGCGGGATTCGGGGTTGTGGTCATCGGGTTCCTCCGCAAATAGGTGAAAGCTCTGCGGTATGACAGAGCCAAGTGCTGAACATTGTCCGCAAAAGACGGCGTTTTTCAAGCATCCAAAGGGGGTATATCGGCCAAATGGGGCCTAGAGCGTGATTTTACCGGGCGTGACCTGAAATGGCGGCGCTTTGCGGGAGGGTGATCAGGAATTGGCGTTGGAATCGGGTTTCTGGCGATTGCGCGGGAGGTCTTCGAGCTGGTCGGTCGGGTCGACCGGGCGGGAGACGGTGTAGTTGCCTTCCATCCAGTTGTTAAGGTCCAGCAGCCGGCAGCGGTCGGAGCAGAAGGGGAAGGTTGGGGCGGACATGGAGGGGAGAATCGTTTTGCAGATGGGGCAGCGGTAAACCGTGCCGTCGTTGCCGATTTTGCGGGGTTTGTCCATGAGGTCACCGGGTCGATTGTAGCAAAGAGGGAAGCCGATTCACTTCTTGCGCGGGGGCTTGGACTCTGATTTCGCGCTGGCCGCAGGGGCCGCGGGAGCGGCTGGAGTGGTGGAGGCGGCGTCGGTCTTGGCGGGAGCCGCGGTGGCTGCGGGAGCAGAATCGCCCTTTGCGGCGGCCTTATACGCATCGGAACGATAGTCGGTGATGTAGAAGCCGGAGCCCTTGAACAGGAAGCCAGCACCCCCGGAAATCAGGCGTTTGACCTTCTTCTTTTTGCATTTGGGGCAAACCGCAATAGGTTTGGCGGTAATGGACTGAAATTCTTCAAACTGGTGCTGGCAGGCATTGCAGGCGTATTCGTATGTGGGCATTGGGCACTCGGCTCCTACGAGAACAGGCAGCGTATCTTATGCAGGGAGGGGCAGGGTTTGCCAGTGGAAGTGGCGTTTTGGAAAGGAACACTGGCGGGGGCGAAGCGGCGCGTATATTCTGCGCGGGCGAAGCCGGAAGACTGTTACGATATTGCGAGGAAACGCATGCGAGGTTGGCTGAGCGTCGTTTGTGTGGCGGGCGTTGTGGTTCTCTCCGCATGTGCGGCGGATTCCCCCAGGGGACCGCTTGCCGCAAGTGGGGCCTTGCAGCGAAGGATGGGGGAAACGGATTTTGATTCGGGGTGGCGGTTTTATCTGGGCGACGATGAGAAGGCGCGGGAGGCGGGCTTTGATGATGCGAAGTGGCGCGCGGTGGATCTGCCGCACGATTGGGGCGTAGAGGGGGCGTTCGATCGCAAATGGGCGAGTTGCACTGCGTTCCTGCCCGGCGGCATCGGCTGGTATCGCAAGCGCTTCGTGGTGCCGGCAGACGCCAAGGGAAAGGTCGTGCGAATCCGGTTCGATGGGGTCATGAATCACAGCACGGTGTGGTGCAATGGGAAGGAAGTGGGCGGCCGGCCGTATGGGTACAGCTCGTTCACGTGCGATTTGACGGGGGTAATCCGGTTCGGAGAGCCGAATGTGATTTCGGTGCGCGTGGATCATGAGAAGTATGCGGATTCACGGTGGTACAACGGGTCGGGGATTTATCGGAATGTGTGGTTGACGGTGTCGGAGCCGGTGCATGTGGCGGAGGATGGGGTGTTTGTAACGACGCCGGTCGTGGGTACGGACGCGGCGACAGTACGAGCTGCAACGGCTGTGGATACGCTTTTGAAGTTATCGGGTGACGTGACGGTGGTGTCACGTGCGCTGGATCAGAGTGGGACTGAGATAGCACAATTGCACACAAAGAGCGTCATGGCGGATGGTGGAAGAACGATGTTCATAGAGGAGGGGAGAGTGCCTGATCCGAAATTGTGGTCGCCGGAGCATCCGACGATGTATAGCGTCGTGACCGAGGTGATGAAGGGTGGGAAGGTGATCGATCGGCGGAGGACGCCGTTTGGGATTCGGACATTCAAGTTTGATCCGGCGAAGGGGTTTTCGATTAATGGGGAGTCGATGAAGATCAAGGGGGTCTGTGTGCATGGGGATGCGGGGGCGTTGGGGGTGGCGGTGCCGTTGCATGTATGGGAGCACCGGTTGAAGCTGCTGCAGGAGGCAGGGTGCAATGCGATTCGGTGCAGTCACAATCCGCCGGCGCCGGAGTTTCTGGATTTGTGCGATCGGATGGGGTTCCTGGTAATGGATGAGGCGTTTGATGAATGGACGGAGGGGAAGCACAAGTGGATCGTGGGGCATAACCAGGGGAAGCCGGGGACGGATGGGTATCACAGCGATTTTGAGAAGTGGGCGGATACGGATATTGAGGACATGGTGGTGCGCGATCGGAATCATCCGTCGATCGTGATGTGGAGCATTGGGAACGAGATCGATTATCAGAACGATCCGTTTCCGCCGAACTCGCCGGTGTTGCCGCCGGTGGCGCAGCGGTTGATCAAGGATGTGAAGAGCGTGGATACGACGCGGCCGGTGACGGCGGCGTGCGCGTTTCCGGCGACGAATTTGTTTAAGCAGTATCTGGATATTGAGGGGTACAACTATATGGAGAAGCTGTATGCGGGCGATCATGCGGCGCATCCGGATCGGGTGATTTATGGGAGCGAGAATTTTCATACGCTGCAGGCGTGGCAGGCGGTGGCGGAGAATGGATACATCGCGGGGCAGTTTTTGTGGACGGGCGTGGATTACCTCGGCGAAGCGGGCGAATGGCCGTCGCATGGGAGCGGGGCGGGACTGCTGAACCTCGCGGGTTTTCCGAAGAACATGTACTACTACCGCAAGAGTCTCTGGACCGATGCGCCGATGGTGTATCTCTCGGCCGGCGGGCTTGGCGGGCGGCGGGGAATGCAACAGGCGACGAGTGAGGCCATCTCGTGTTTCACGAATTGTGACAGCGTGGAGTTGTTTCACGATGGGCAGTCGCTGGGGACAAAGACGCACGCGGCGGGGGAGATTCTGCGCTGGCCGATGGAGCTGACGAGCGGAGTTGTGACGGCCGTCGGGAAGAAGGGGGACCAGACCGTGACGTTCGAGTTGAAAGAGGCGGGAGCGCCGGTGCGATTGCAGGCAACGGCTGATGTGAGCGGGTTGCGCGGGGATGGAAGGGATGTGGCGGAGGTGGAGGTGGACGTTGTCGACAAAGACGGGACCGTTGTTCCGGAGGCGGGGAACGCGGTGCACTGCGCGATTACGGGGCCGGGGCGGATCATCGGGGTTGAGAATGGGAATTTGAACGATACGCAGCGGTACGGTGGGACGGATCGGAGTGTGTTTCAGGGGCGGATGAGGGTCTATGTGCAGGCCATGAAGGGCGATGGGGACGTGACGCTGACTCTGTCGGCGGAGGGATTGAACGGGACGAGCGTGGTGCTGCCGGTTCGCTGAGTCTCGATCGGATGCAATGCGCTCGCGAGAGCCCATGAAACACGGGTTAAACACCGGGATTGTGTTTAACCCGCGGCACCCGTGATCCCATTGGCAAGCCCGTTATTACTTACTGACTTTGACCTTCGCCGGGCGCAGCACGCGGTCGCCGATCTTGTATCCCTGCTGAAAGGTCTGGATGACCGTCATCGGCGGATGCTTGTCGCTGGCTTCCTGCATCACCGCTTCGTGCATGTGCGGGTCGAACGGCTTGCCGGTGGGATCGTAGGATTCGATGCCGCGATTCGTGAGGGTTTTGCGAAGTTCGTCGTAGGTGATCTTGACGCCATCGAGCAGGCTCTTGGCGTCCACCTTCGTCGGATCGACGGAGAGCGCCATGTCGAAATGGTCGAGCACCTGCAGAAGCGATTTGGCGAAATCCGCATCGGCGTTCTGCTTCGACTCGAGCACCTCGCGCGCGGCCCGGCGCTGCAGGTTCTGGAAATCCGCCTGCCAGCGGACAAGTTTCGACGTGAGATCGTTGATCTCGCGCTGTGCGGCGGAGGCCTGGCCGACAGCGGCGCCGGCCTCCTCACGGACCTGGTTGGCCGCTTCCTGCGCGCCATTGCCGTCCCGCGTCGGTTCCTGTTTCGCTTCGGTTTCCTGCTGTGCCATGCTGCACCTCGTTATGAATTGTAGCGCGCCAGGCGTCGCCGCGCGCTACGGGTATGGTAATTACTTCTTGTCCTTCTGCTCTTTTTCCAGGTCTTCCTGCGTGCCGACGACGTAGTCCTTGAGTTTTTCGAAGAAACTCTTCTGGGCCGGAAGGACGTGCAATTCTTCCTGCGCGGCGTATTCCCGCAGCAGCTCTTCCTGTTTTTTGTTGAGTTTCTTCGGGACCTCGATGAGCACCTGAATGAGCTGATCGCCCTGGTGGCTGCCTCGATGGTTCGGCAAACCGAGTCCTTTGAGTTTGAGCACGTCGCCGTGCTGCGCGCCGGGCGGAACGCGGAGATGCGATTTGCCGAAAAGCGTCGGCACTTCGAGATCGGCCCCGAGCGCCGCTTGCGCGAAGCTCACGGGCAGATGCATCACCAGATTGTCTTCATCGCGGACAAAGAATGGGTGCTCCTTCACGCGGATGTGCACGTGCAGGTTGCCGCGCGGGCCGGCGTTTTCGCCGGGCTCTCCCTCGCCGCGAATGACCATCGATTGACCATCGTGGACGCCGGCGGGAATCGTGACCTTGAGCTGACGCCGCTTCGGCGAGCGGCCCGAACCATCGCACTGCGGGCAGGGAACCTCAACCGTCGACCCTTGTCCCATGCAGTGCGGGCAGGTCGTGACCATCTGGAACATGCCGCCGAAGCCGCGCTGAGCGACCTGGCCGCGCCCGCCGCAGGTCCGGCAAGGCGTGCGCTTGGTGCCGGGCTTGGCCCCGTTTCCGCCGCAGGTGTCGCAGACGTCCTGTCGCGTGAAATCGATGTCGCGTTCGCAGCCGCGGGCGACATCCTGCAGCGTCAGGAGCACCTGCGTCTCGAGATCGTATCCGCGGGACTGGCGGTGCCCCCCCCCACCGGCGCGCCCGCCCATCTGTCCGCCGAAAAAGGCGGAGAAGAGGTCTTCGATCGAGTGCACGTCCATGTTGGAATAGTCGTGCATGGGGGTGCCGCGGAGACCCTCGTGGCCGTACTGGTCGTAGCGGGCGCGTTTCTGCTGATCGGAGAGGACTTCGTAAGCTTCGGCGGACTCTTTGAATTTGTGCTCCGCTTCCTTGTCGCCCGGATTCTTGTCGGGGTGAAATTTGTGCGCAGCTTTGCGATAGGCCTTCTTGATCTCGTCCACCGTGGCGGTCTTGGAGACTTCGAGGACTTCGTAATAATCGCGTTTGGCGGTGGGCATTTGTAATTCCAAAGAGGTCCCGGTCAAATTACGGGAACCAACTGGTGCATGATTTCAACGATCTTTTCCGCCACGCGCACAGCGAGGCGAGCGTCATTTTCATCCGCAGTTTCACCACGATGGATGATCGCATTTCGGCGATCATAGCTCGTGGACAAGTCACCCCAGAATTCGTTGGGCTCACGATAAAGGGAACGTCCGGTCAACATCCTCAATCCGACGGCCATTTTGTGGCGCAAGCCGAAATCGAGGCCTTTAACAAATCTTCTGCTCTCCGCCCATTCGTCGCCAAGCCGCTGGTCAACGAGAACGTCGAATCTGCGGCTGAACGTACTATCGATGGTGCTCCAACAGAAGAGAACTGCCTCGCGGAATCGGCCCTCGAACAAAGCCTGGCGCGCATCAAGCAACAGAAGCTCTTCAACCGGTGGTTCTATTCCCGAAGAGAAGCCTTCCTTAAGACGGCGAGCGGTATCTTTTGTTGAATCCGTAAAAGACGACACCGGAAAAGGCGATGCGTCAAATCCGCCCCATATCTCCTCAGTACCTGCCAACAGGAAAACAAAGGGGCTGGCCTGCGCCAGCGTCATTTCCCGCACTGTCGCCCACTGCGTCACCGATCGGTGCCATCGCAACAAGAAGTTAACGCGACACAGCAGGCGCTGGGCGGAATCAACCTTAAAAGTTACCTTTCGCTCCCCGTCCAAGTCATCCGGCGCTTCAATTGCCATCGACGCGGTAGATTGGCCCTCGTCCGCAGACGGAGCCGGATTCTCGATCACGAGCGGGTTCTGCCCCAGCCGGATATATTCCCCCTTTGGAACGTAGGTGCCCTTCGGCAACTCGCATGCGATCTCCAGTGCGGGCATTCAATTCTCCAAGTTGTAAAGAATGCGCAATTTGCCCTCATATCCAAGCTCAGCGGCATGCCTTTCCAAGGCGGTCAGGTACTTATCCGTCACATCCTGGATTTGCCGGCCCTCAGCCAAAGAAACATACGCAACCAGAGATTCTCCGCGGCAAAAGAGTTCTGCGCGAACTTGCCCCGTCTCGCTCGTGAAAGTTGAATCGTATTGCCCGTACCTATCGCCAACATCTTCGGCAAAAGCGGTTTTCTTCACAAATGGCATATGAATCTCCTTGATCGATATCTTAGCCGATGCCTGATGCCATTTACGAGGAAAGGCCCGGGAATCGGTTCCCGGGCCGTGCTTCTCAGTCCTAGCCAAAGCGGATTACTTCACCGATCCCGCGACCTGCTCCGTCTCCTCTTTCAGTTCGGTGACCAGCACGTCGGTGGTCAGCAGCAGGCCCGCGACGCTCGCCGCGTTCTGCAGAGCAGAGCGCGTCACTTTCGCCGGATCGACGATGCCCATCTTGAACATATCGCCGTATTCTCCGGAGGCAGCATTGTAGCCGTACGCGCCTTCCTTCTCGAGGACGGCATCGACGACCACGCTGCCATCTTCGCCGGCGTTTTCGACGATCTGGCGTGTCGGGGCCTTGAGCGCGGAGAGAATGATGTCGAAGCCGACCTTCTCATCGCCCTTGGCCTTGCCCTTGGCCGCTTCAACCGCGGGAATCGCCCGCAGGAATGCGACGCCGCCGCCGGGAACGATCCCTTCTTCCGCCGCCGCGCGGGTGGCGTGGAGGGCGTCTTCAACGCGGAACTTGGTTTCCTTCATGGCGGTTTCGGTCGCGCCGCCGACTTTCAGGACCGCCACGCCGCCGGTGAGCTTGGCGAGACGTTCCTGCAGTTTTTCGCGGTCGTAATCGCTGGTGGTCTTTTCGATCTGGTTGCGGATCTGCGCGACGCGGGCCTCGA
>Ga0335069_10003759_pt1 | contig 22777 bp, 22 predicted proteins | sample Lox_Sample_11_FD_206714 | JGI IMG/M metagenome (GOLD analysis project Ga0335069, IMG submission 206714) | Soil microbial communities from Loxahatchee National Wildlife Refuge, Florida, United States - Lox_Sample_1.1 | ecosystem: Environmental > Terrestrial > Soil > Wetlands | place: USA... | reverse complement strand
CTGAGCAGACTTTGAAACAATGCTTCTATTCGTGGTGGTGATCCACTTCCCATGTCAGGTTTAGGTGATTTTTCGCTTCTGCTCGGCCTTGAATTGAGCGCCTTCGCGTTCGTGGTCGGCATCCTCGGACTTGTTCGCAAAGGCCGGACCGCCGACATTCTGACCGAGATGGCTCGCCGGGCCGGCATCGCCGTCTTCGGATGCGTGCTCGTCGCCTCAACGGTGCTGGTCGTCGCCGCCTTCCGCAATGACTTCTCCATTTCCTACATCCTCCACCACTCCAACATCGCGCTTTCGGCACCGTACAAGTTCGCCGTCCTCTGGTCGGGGCAGGAAGGCTCGCTCCTCTTTTGGTCGTTGCTGCTCGGAGCCTATGGCCTCGTCCTGCGCTTGCGTTACAAGGTCGATCCCAAGCTGGTCGCGCATGCTTCGGTCATCATCGCCGGCGTCCAGGTGTTTTTCTTCGTCCTGAACAACTTCGCCGCTAACCCATTCGGTATCGTGACCGGCACCATCCCGCCCGACGGCAACGGCCTCAACCCGCTGCTGCAATACGCCGAGATGGTCATCCACCCGCCGATGCTCTACCTCGGCTATGTCGGCATGACGGTACCGTTTGCGTTCGCGCTCGGCGCGCTGATCATGAAGTATCCCGGCGAAAAATGGATTCACATCACGCGCCGCTGGACCATGGTCACCTGGCTCTTCCTGAGCTGCGGCATCGTGCTCGGCGCGCACTGGGCCTACTCGGTGCTCGGATGGGGCGGCTACTGGGGATGGGATCCCGTCGAGAACGCGTCGCTCATGCCTTGGCTCACCGGAACGGCGTTCCTGCATTCCGTGATGATGCAGGAGAAGCGCGGCATGCTGAAGATCTGGAATATGTGGCTCATCTTCAGCACGTTCCTGCTGGCGATCTTCGGAACGTTTCTCACGCGTAGCGGCGTCGTCAGCTCCGTGCACGCGTTCGCGCAATCGTCGATCGGCACCTACTTCATCATCTTTATTGCGATCACGCTCGCGGTCTGCACCTACTTCTTCGTGATGAACCGCGACCACCTGCGCAGCGAAAACCGGCTGGAGTCGCTGGTCTCGCGCGAGTCGAGCTTCCTGTTCAATAACCTGATCCTGCTGGTCGCTTGCTTCACGGTGCTGTGGGGGACACTCTTCCCCGTGCTTTCCGAATGGGTAGAAGGAACCAAGGTCACCGTTGGCCCTCCGTTCTTCAACAGGGTCAACATACCGGTAGCGTTACTGCTGTTGCTGCTCACAGCCGTCGGCCCGCTGCTTTCGTGGCGCAAGACATCCACCGACAGTATCCGCCGCAACCTGCTCATTCCCAGCATCATTGCTGCTGTCGTCGGAATCGCCGTCATCGCGCTTGGCTGGATGCATCCGCTCGCCGAGCAATCGGAGTTCTATTCCTGGAGTACGCTGATTCTCGCCACGCTGGTGTGCGCGACGGTCGTTTCCGAGTTCTATCGTGGTGGGCGCGTCATCGCGCACCAGAGCGGCCGCAACATCGCCTCGTCACTCTACGTTCTCGCTCGCCGCAACACTCGCCGCTACGGCGGATATATCGTCCACTTCGGCATCGCCGTCATGCTCATCGGTTTCGCTGGATCGGCCTTCAACCAGGACATGGAACGCGAACTGGCGCCCGGGCAGAGCATCACCCTCGGCCACTACACCGTCGTCTGCAAGACCTACACGCAGGACGATAACGCCAACTACTCCAGTGAGTGGGCGATCATGGACGTCTTTCGCAACGGCAAGAAGATCGACACTATGTATCCCGAGCGCCGCGTGTACAAGGCCAGCCAGCAGCCCTCGACCATGCCCGCGATTCGCTCGACGATCGGCGATGACCTGTACCTCGTTTACACCGGCCTGAATCCCGACAACGGCCACCCCATCATTCGCGTGCACCTGAATCCGCTGGTGTGGTGGATCTGGGCCGGCGCGCACCTGTTGCTGCTCGGAACCCTGCTCGCCCTCGTGCCCAGCATGGCGACCCAACGCGTGCCGGTGCGTTCGGCGGCGAAAGTCCTGGCCGACAACCGCCAAGCCGTAGGAGCGGGCGACTGATGCAATTTCGGCTAACGAAAAACTTAATGGGTGGCCCATTCAACCATCTCTTGGTTGAGTGGGGTTTTGCGCGACGCGTTCTTCAGGCAGTCCTCTTGGCCCTCGTCTGCATCGCCTTCCTCGGTGCCGCCCCGTCCCGCTCGGTCGATGCTCGCTTCAACGATCTTGGCCATAAACTAATGTGCAAGTGTGGCTGCAACCAGATCCTGCTGGAATGCAACCACGTCGGCTGTGCCTACTCCACCCAGATGCGCGACGAACTCCGCGCCGCCCTCGAACGCGGCGCCAGCACTGGCGGCAGCACTCCTGACAGCGACGAACTGGTGCTGCAATCGTTTGTACAGAAGTACGGCGCTACTGTGCTCGCGGCACCGACTACAAGTGGATTCAATGTCGTGGCGTGGATCGTGCCCTTTGTCGTTCTCGTCGCCGGACTCGGCCTGGTGAGCATCATCGTGCGCAAGTGGAAGTTCCGCGTGCAGCCCGCCGGTGCGCAGGACTTGTCGCCGGAAGAACTCGAGGAATTCCGCCGCCGCGCGCGAGAGGAGACCCAGGTATGAGTGCCGTCGCCGGTATGCTTCTGACTTTCGGATTGCTGCTTTACATCTTTTCTTCCGTGACCGCGGAAGCGAGCGAAGAGAAGACGCGCGCTACGTATCTGCGCGAACGCAAAGATGCGGTATACGAAAACCTGCGCGACCTGAGCTTCGAATACAAGGCAGGCAAACTTTCCGACGCCGATTACGAGAACCTGCGCACTTCGCTCGAAAGCGAGGCCGCATCCATCCTCGCGGAAATCGACCGTCTCGAGGCTGTGTCCGCCCCTTAACCGATGAAATTTGCCTATCGCACATTCGCCCTGATCTGCACCGCCGTGCTGTTGTTCGCCGCCGCTGCCTTCGCTGCCACCATTACCGGCACCGTTACCAATGCCACGACCGGCAAGCCCGCCGCCGGAGACACTGTCGATCTGCTTGAAATGCAGCAGGGCATGAATGTGCTCGCCTCCACCAAGACCGACGCCAAGGGCTCGTTCAGCTTCAACATCGACGACCCCAACTCGCCGCACCTGGTGCGCGTCACCCACGATGGTGTCGGATACTTCCCGGCCGCCGGCCCCGTCCGCCCCGGAGCCACGTCAACCACCATTGATGTATACGACTCCAGCGCCAAAACTTCCGACATCAGCACTAACGTCGAAGTTATGCGGGTGCAAGCGGACAGCGGCAACTTGCAGATCATTCAGTTGATCGCCGTGAAGAACGACTCCAAGCCGCCGCGCACGGTCAGCGGAAAGAAGACGTACGAGTTCTACCTGCCGGAGGGCGCGCAAATCGATCAGGCGATGGTGCAGCCTCCCGGAGGCATGGCCATCAACACCTCCGCTAACTCCGAAGGCTCCGGCAAGTACTCTTTCGACTACGCCATCAAGCCCGGCGAGACGCGTTTCGAGGTCGCCTACCACCTTCCGTACTCCGGCAGCGCGAAACTGATGCCGAAGGTTACCGGCGACGTTCAGCACTTTGTCGTGATGACGCCGAAATCGATGACCTTCCAGCCGAGCGGCGGCGCGAAGTTCGCTCCCATGGACGACCCGTCGGCCACGGTTCAGATCGCCACCAACGTCAAAGCCGGCGCCGACCTGTCGTTCCAGGTCTCGGGGAACGGCGTTCTCCAGGACGATCAGGCAGGCAATCAGCAACCGGGACAGGCCGCTCCGGGGCAGACTGCTGCCGACCAAGGCTCGCCGAGCGCCGGCATGCCGCCCGACAATCGTCCCGGCGGCGGACTCGGTCCTCCCACCGATGCTCCCGATCCGCTGCACTCCTATCGCTGGCCGATTCTCGGCGGGCTCGCGATCATCCTGTTCTGCGGCGCCCTGTTCGTGATCAACAGCTCTAACCAGCAAGCCCGCACCACCGTGACCGCGCCACTGCCCGAACGCGCTGCCGCTGCGACTGCAACCAAGGAGAAAGCCGCCGCTGCCCCGGTCGAGAAGAATTCCATGTTGCTCGAAGGACTGAAGCAGGAACTCTTCGACCTCGAACTCGAGAAGCAGCAGGGACGTATCTCCGAGAGCGACTACCAGCAGGCCAAAGCCGCACTTGACCAGACACTCAAGCGCGCGCTAGCGCGGAAAGCGTAGACGTTCGTGTTTACAGGCTGTTGGACACCGGTTACTGGCTACTGGATAACCGCCCTCACCTGCCTCGCATCTTCCCACCGAGGAGGAATCTCATGCCGCTGATGCAAAAAGGTGTGGCCGCCATGTCCGGACACCTGCCCAAGGTGATCTCGCCGAAAGTTCACGCCATCATCGATTACGCCAACCTCGCCGCATTTATCACCATGGGCGTGCTGTTGTTGAAGAAGAACCGCCGCGCCGCCATCGCGTCATTCATCTGCGCCGGTGGCGAAGCTGCCAACACCCTGCTCACCGACTTTCCCGGAGGCGTCACCAACGTCATCAGCTTCCCCACCCACGGCAAGATCGACATGGCGCTTTCGGCCGCGTCCGCCGCACTGCCCGGATTTCTCGAATTCCAGGACGAACCGCAAGCCAAGTTCTTCGAGATGATGGGCCTCGGCATCACTGGCGTTACCGCGATGACCGACTTCGAAGCCCAACGTGGCCCGCACCGCGTTACGCGCCGCGTCTCCCGCACCGCATAGGATCTGAGGCCCTCCCGAAGAGGGCCCTGAGCGAAGTCGAGGGGACGGCGAAGGATCTCTGCATTTCCACCAAAGAAAATGGCGCCGATTTCTACCGGCGCCATCACTTTACCTTTTGTACTCTGATTATCCTTCGTCTTCCCGCAACTTCGAGATCACGCCGAAATCTTCCAGCGTCGTCGTGTCGCCTTTAACGTCACCGCTGGTGGCCAGTTCACGCAGCAACCGCCGCATGATCTTGCCCGAGCGCGTCTTGGGAAGCACGTCGGTGAATCGAATATCGTCCGGACGCGCCAACGCCCCGATCTCCTTCGCCACCCACTTTTTCAGCTCTTCCTTCAACTCGGGGCTCGGCTGATTGCCCTGCTCCAACGTGACGAACGCCGAGATCGCCTGTCCCTTCAGATCGTCCGGACGCCCGACCACCGCGGCTTCGGCCACCTTCGGATGCGCCACGAGTGCCGACTCCACTTCCATCGTCGACAGCCGGTGTCCGCTGACGTTGATCACGTCGTCCACCCGGCCCATGATCCAGTAATAACCTTCCTTGTCTCTGCGCACGCCATCGCCCGTGAAATACATGCCAGGGATTTGCGACCAGTAATTCTGCTTGTAACGTTCAGGATCGCCCCACACAGTGCGCAGCATCGACGGCCACGGGCGCGTGATTACGAGATATCCGCCCGAACCGAGTGGAACCGGCTTACCGTCGAGCGTTACCACTTCGGGCGCCACGCCCGGAACCGGTTTCGTCGCCGAACCCGGCTTCGTCGCAATCGCGCCCGGGATCGGCGAAATCATGATGGCGCCCGTCTCCGTCTGCCACCACGTATCCACGATCGGGCACTTGTCTTTGCCGATCACCTCGCGATACCACATCCACGCCTCGGGATTGATCGGCTCCCCCACCGTGCCGAGCAAACGCAAAGAAGAAAGTGAATGCTTGTTCGGCCAATCGTCGCCCCACTTGATGAACGTGCGGATCGCCGTCGGCGCCGTATAGAACACCGTCACCTTGTGCCGGTCGATGATCGACCAGAACCGGTCCGGCTGCGGATGGTTCGGCGCGCCCTCATACATCACCACCGTCGCGCCATTCTGCAGCGGACCATACACGATGTAGCTGTGCCCGGTTACCCAGCCTATATCGGCCGTGCACCAGTACACGTCGTCTTCCTTCAGGTCGAACACCCACTTGGTCGTCAAGTATGTGCCGACCGCATATCCGCCGGTCGTATGCACCACGCCCTTCGGTTTGCCGGTCGTACCCGACGTATACAGGATGTACAGCGGATGCTCCGCATCCAGGTGTTCCGCCGGGCAGTCCGCCCCGGCTTTCTCCATCAGCTCGTGATACCAATGATCGCGGCCAGCTTTCATGTTCACCGCCGTGCCCGTGCGCTTGTACACGATCACGTGCTTCACCGACGGGCAGTTCTCCAGCGCCTCATCGACGGTGTCTTTCAGCTTTACTTCGTTGCCGCGGCGATAGCTGGTGTCCTGCGTAATCACCGCCACCGACTGCGCGTCGTTGTTGCGATCGACAATCGCGTTCGCCGAAAATCCCCCGAAGATCACTGAATGCACCGCGCCGATGCGCGCGCACGCCAGTAACGCAATCGGTAACTCGGGCGTCATGCCCATGTAGATCGTCACCCGATCGCCTTTCTTGATCCCCAGCCCCTTCAGCGCGTTCGCGAACTTCTGCACTTCCGCCAGCAACTGCGAATAGGTGTAGGTGCGAATCTCGCCCGGCTCGCCTTCCCATATGATCGCCGTCTTGTTGCCGCGGCCCTTTGTCACCTGGAGGTCGAGGCAGTTGTACGCGATGTTCGTCTCGCCGCCGACAAACCACTTCGCCCACGGGCAGTCCCACTCCAGAACCGTGTGCCACGGCTTGAACCAATGCAGTTCCTTCGCCACGTTGCCCCAGAACTTGTCCGGGTTCTCCACCGATTCCTTGTAGAGCCGTTCGTAGTCTTCCAGGCTCTTGATGTGCGCGTGCGAGCGAAACTCCGCCGGCGGTTCGAACTTCCGCTGTTCCTGCAAAATGGAATCAATGCTGGTCTGCTGCTGCGTTGCGGTCTCCTGTGCCATTCCAGTCCTCTTCTTGGAGATAGTGCTGCTTTGAAGAATTATTGACTTCCCACATCGAAACCAGTCCCAACCACAGGTCATCCTGCGGAGGACGTAAGTCCGACGAAGAATCTCTGCATTTCCATGTCACTCACAATTCACGAGGACACGGCGCTTCACGCTTCCAATGTCGAGATGTCGCCTGGGTCGATGCCCTGTTCCTTCGCTTTCAAGTACCGGCGCAGGATTTTCCCCGATCGGGTCTTGGGCAGGGCTGCCACAAATTCTATCGCGGAAGGCGTGGCTATGGGGCCCAGTTCCCGCCTGACATGCTCAATCAGACTCGTGGCCAACGCGTTCGAGGCCACATGCCCGGCCCGGCATTGCACGAACGCCTTGATTACCTCGCCCTTCAGCGAGTCGGGAACTCCGATCGCCGCCGCTTCGGCAACCGCCGGATGCGACACTAGCGCTGACTCGACCTCGGCCGTCCCAATGCGATGCCCCGCCACGTTCAGCACGTCATCCACCCGCCCGAGCACGGTGATGTACCCGTCGGCATCGCGCACGGCAACATCGCCCGTCATGTACACGCCCGGAATCTTCTGCCACTCGCGCTCGTACCGTCCCGGATCGCCCCAAACCGTTCGCATCATCGTCGGGAACGGCTTCCGCAAAATCAAACGTCCGCCCGTTCCCGCCGGAACCGTCTTCCCGTTCTCATCGACGATATCGACATCGGCTCCCGGCAGCGCAATGCCACACTTGCCCGGACGCATTGGATCCGAAGGCGGCGTTCCAATTGCCGGACAGCCCAGTTCCGTCTGCCACCAGTTGTCGATCACATATCCCCAGCGGCCGTCGCCCGCGATGTGCGTCTGTGCCCAGCGCCAGGCCTCCGGGTTCAGCGGTTCGCCCGCGCACGCAATCACCTTCAGGCTGCTGATGTCGTGCTTCGCCGGATGCGTCTCGCCATACCTCATGAACATGCGCAGCGCCGTTGGCGCCGTGAACATCTTCGTTACGCGGTAGCGCTCGATGATGTCCCACGCAATGTCGGGTTGCGGAAAGTCGATCGCCCCTTCGCGGAACATCGTCGTCACCCCCGCGCAGAGCGGGCCGTACACGATGTAGGAATGACCCACAATCCACCCGATATCCGATGTGCACCAGAAAATGTCCTGCTCATTGACGTCGTAGTAGTTCTCCAGATGGTAGGTGATCCCCACCATGTACCCGCCGTGCACGTGCACCACGCCCTTCGGCTTGCCCGTCGAGCCCGAGGTATATAGGATGAACAGCGGATCCTCCGCGTCCATGTCTTCCGCCGGACAATAGTCCGGGAACCTCATCAAATCCTGGAAGCCGATTTCGTTGCCGCGCAATTCGATGTTCTCGCGCGCGAACACCACCACGTGTTCGACGAACTCCAGCCCATCCACCGCTTCATCGGTGATCGACTTCAACTGCACAAGCTTGCCGCGGCGATAGCCCACATCGCCGGTGATGACAACCTTCGCTTGGGCATCCACGATGCGGTCGCGCAGCGCTGTGTGCCCAAGTCCCGCGTAGACGACAGAGTGAATGGCCCCAATGCGGGCGCAGGCGAGCATTGAGATCACGCCTTCCAGCGTCAAGGGCATATAGATGATCACGCGGTCGCCCTTCTTCACTCCCAGCGACTTCAGCCCGTTCGCAAATCGGCAAACCTGCGCATAAAGCTGGCCATAGGTAATCTGCCGTTCCGATCCGTCTTCCCCCAGCCAGATATACGCCACGCGGTTGCGATGAGCCGCATGCGCGTGACGATCCAGTGCGTTAACTGTGATGTTAGTCCGGCCGCCCAGGAACCACTTGTGGTGAACGCCGTCGAAATCGAAGACGTGGTCCCAGTGCTGGGACCACTCGAACTTGCGCGCATAGTCTCCCCAGAACGCCTGCGGAAATTCCATCGACCGGTGGTACTCGTACGCCCAATCTTTCTGGTGACAATTCGCCGCTACACACTGCGGGGCCGAATATTCGCCTTCGGTAGTTAGTAAGGAATCAATGCCTTGTTTAACCGGACTTGCCGTCGTGCTCATAACCTGTCTCCGTTAAGGGCCGAACGAACGTTTGAACGTGAATCCAACCAGAATGAAAGGGGCCGGACTTTCCGGCCCCAACGTCAATTAGTGAGCGAGCGCCTTCTCGGCTCCAATGCCGGTATTCGCACGCACTTGCAGTTCGGTAAACTTCTCCTCCGCGGTCGCTTCGTGGCCGCCGAGGAAGGTGCCGACGATCGCCCCCAGGAACCCGATCGGAACACTGAGGATCCCGGGATTCTCCAGCGGGAACAGCGGCGCATGGTTGATGAGGTGCTTGCCGTCCACTCCCATGATTGCCGGCCCGATGATGATCAATGCAATCGACCCGATCAATCCGGCAGTCAGTCCCAGTACCGCTCCCAGCGTGTTGAACCGCTTCCAGTAAATCGAGAATACGATAACGGGAAGGTTAGCCGATGCCGCTACCGCGAACGCCAACGCGACCAGGAACGCAACGTTGAATGTTGGTCCCAGCACAATCGCAATCGAGATCGCCACCGCGCCCACCACGAATGCGGTTATGCGAGCCACGCGCACTTCCTCGCCCGGTTTGCGTTCCACGCCCTTATGGATCACGTTCGTCCACAGGTCGTGCGCAAACGAAGTCGAGGCGCTGATGGTAAGTCCCGCCACCACGGCGAGAATCGTGGCAAACGCAATCGCCGAGATGAACGCGAAGAACACGTTGCCGGCTACCACCTGCGCCAGCAGCGGCGCGCTCATGTTGTTGCCACCGTTCTTGGAGATGAAGTCGCGGCCTACCAGTGTGGCGGCGCCGAATCCCAGGAAGGTAGTCATGATGTAGAAGCTGCCTATCAGTACCATCGCCCACACCACGCTGTACCGCGCGGTCTTCGCGTCGGGAACGGTGTAGAACCGCACCAGGATGTGCGGTAGTCCCGCCGTCCCGAAGATCAGCGCTACGCCCAGCGACACCAGGTCGAGCGCGCCGTAGGGAGGCTTGAACCGCAGCCCAGGCTGCAGGAAGTCTTTCACCACCGTCGCCCCGTTTGCGGTGTAGGTCACATGCTGTACGGAGTTGAAGAAGTTCGAAATGCTGAACCCGAACTTCGCCATCACCAGGATGCTGAGCAGCACCGTGCCCGACATCAGCAGGATGGCTTTAATGATCTGTACCCACGTGGTGGCGATCATGCCGCCAAACACTACGTACACGATCATTAGAATTCCTACGCCGATAACAGCCGTGTTAAATCCGATGCCGGAATCTTTCAGCAGCAGTTTCACCAGCGCGCCGGCACCCACCATCTGGGCGATCATGTAAAACGTGCTTACGATCAGCGTGCTTACCGATGCCATAGCGCGCACCGGCCGCGGATTCATCCGGTACGCCAGCACATCGGCCATCGTGTATTTGCCGGCATTGCGCAGTGGTTCTGCCACGACCAGCAGGACGGTCAGGTACGCCACCAGCCATCCAACGGAGTACATGAATCCGTCGTAGCCGAAGAAGGCAATCAATCCGGCAATGCCGAGGAACGATGCGGCGCTCATATAGTCACCGGCCACGGCCACGCCGTTTTGCCAGGCCTTGATGCGCCGTCCGGCGGCGAAGTACGCCCCGGCGCCGCTCGACCGTTTCGCCGCCCAGTACGTAATGCCGAGCGTCACCGCAATAAACGCCAGGAAGAGAAGGAGGGTTAATGACATGACTACTTCCCTCCCTTGGCGGCTTCGCTCTTCTGCAGGTTGTCGATGATGCGCTGGCCATAGTCATCGAATTTACGCGCGCCGCGCACGTACAGCGCCGCAATCAGCCACGCCACGAAGAACTGCGACAGCGCAAACAGGTAGGCGAGGTTCACGGGACCAATGCGCTTGTCCATGAACTGCGGAAAATAGCCGACCGAAATCGGCAGCAGGAAGTAATAAACGACGAACACCACCACCGCGGGAATCACGAATTCGGCCTTCGCAATCAACAGCAGCTTGAATTCGTCCATGGCGGCAACGCGGTCCCATACGTCGTTCGGCGGAGTGGAAGCGGCTTCGGTTTTTCCAGGCATGACAATAGGCTGTCTTGGCTCGGTGGCCATTGATCCTCCTCGGTGCAGCAGGGAACACGCATCCGTTTCATCCCGGAAACGGTGAAATTGAGAGGAATCGGACGTAAGCGTACTTAGCTGCTGTTTCTACTTCTTCTTCTGTTACCGAATGAAGCCGGAATATTCGTATGAATGCCCAACCGATATGAAAAGCCTGGTATTCCGTACGGAGGATGCGCGTTCGCGCCGCGGAGCCTCGCACAATCCTGACGCGTTGCGGAGGACAGGAGCGGAGGTCGCGTCATTTCGGAAGCGAGACCGGGGAAGCCTTCCGGAATCAGCAACTTGAACCCAAGCCGCCTCGACATCGGAAGAACGCCTCCCAAGGGCACGATTGACGCGCATCCCTTCGTATCGGTGGCGTGGATTCTGCGGGATACTGTACCTAGAGTCTGTGTCCCACGTCACATATATAGTGTGATGTGCCTGAACCCCGCGGATCCTCAGCCTGGAAAGCTGACTGCCTCCGCTGATGCTCCCCTCGCAAAGCCCCGTCCAGCAGGTCCGCCCGAAACCGCCGTATAAGACACCAAATTGTGCACAGGTTCAAGCGAAAACTTGGTGGTCGGCGCCATCCTCGACTTTTGATAAATCGCGTTCTGTCGGCAGAAGTGCGATCGAAACACCGTCATTTACCCGGGGTTTGGTGACTATATCCGGTGCATGGTCGGTTCCGTCCCGGCGACCATCGGTGGGTTGAACTTCGGTGTCCCCGAGCTCCTGAAAATTAACCATTTCGTGATGACGGCGACGGCGGATTGGAGTAATGTTCGCGTGGGGAAACCGCCTGGAGGAGCCATGAAGCGACTGCTACGGCTGGTTTTAGTGGGGATGTTATCGGCGATCGCATTGCCTGCCGTTGCCAAGCAAGCGGATTCAAGAATTCCAGCAGAATCTCAGAACGTCAAGAAGCACAAGCATCACCGGCATCATAAGAATCCGCACAAAAACCACATCGAACACGACCAGTACCCCTCCGCCGGCGCTAGTTAATGGCCCATAGCCATAGGGTACCGAATGCCAGCGTGGCAACCGTCACCGGCACGCCTACGCGCAAATAATCCTTGAAGCCGATCTTCACTTCCTTCCGCGCCCCTTCCACCACGATGATGTTCGCCACCGATCCTGTGATCGTCAGGTTCCCCGCCAGCGTGCTCGCCATCGCCAGCAGCAGCCATCCATGCTGCGGGTTCGCAAACTGCGGCACCAGCGACTTCAACAGCATCACCGCCGGAACATTGCTCACGATGTTCGACAGCACCGTGGTGACCACCACGAAGATCCCGGTGCTGTGCAGGTTCCAGTTCTGCGCGATGTCGAGCATCCCGTCGACAATCCCGACCTTTTGCGCGCCACCGACAATCACAAACAGGCCGACGAAGAACACCAGCAGTCCCCAGTCGACCTCGTCGTAAACCCGCCGCGGCTCCATGCTTCGCGTAATAAGGATGACCGCCGCTCCCACGGCCGCCACCAGAGCCGGCGGAAACCCCACCAGGAATCCCACGATCACCAGCACAACGACGATCGCCGGCTTCACCAGACTGGTCTGTGGGTGCCCCATACAACCCTCTGTTGGTTGTGTGGGGTTGTTCGCGGGCTTGTCCAATACCGGTTCCGAAGTTCTGTGTTCCTTCCGGAACATCCAATGTAGGATCGCCCAATCAATCACCAGTCCACCCACCGCTACCGGCCCCAGATGGGCCAGGAACCTGATGTACGGAATCCCCGAGTACGACCCGATCAAGATGTTCTGCGGATTACCCGTGATCGTCGCCACGCTTCCGATATTCGACGCCGTTGCCACCGCGAGCAGGTATCCCATCGGCGACACGCCCATCCTCTTGGTGATGTTCAACACGATCGGCACCATCACCAGGCAGATGATGTCGTTCACGAAGAACGCCGACAGCACCCCCGTGCTGAGGATCACCGCGCCCAGCAGATGCGACGGTCCCATCCGCGTTACAACGAACTCGGCCAGCGTGTCGAAAAGGCCGACCAGCCGCAGGTTCGCCACCACCAGCATCATCGAGAACAGCAACACGACCGTCGCGAAATCCACTGACCGCAGCGCATCTTCGGCCGTGACCACGCGGAAGGCGACCATCAACACGGCCCCGATAATGGCCATGCCAGGACGGTCGATCTTCATCCCCGGAAACTTGCCGAAGGCGAAGACCACATAACTCGCGATGAAGATGACAATGCCGGCGATGAGGCGAACATCGCCGGTTAGAAAGTGCATAGATCCTTAGTTTCCGGTTTCAGGTGCGAGGTTTCAAGTACCGGAAGGAACGCCCAGTTCTCGATTCGTCTTTGCGCTCTCCAGATGATCAGATGGCGAGATGATCAGATAAGTCAGATCCTCACCACTCCCGCGCCCGTGATTCGGCTGTGCTTCAAGTCCTGTAGCGCGCGGTTTGTGTCTTCGAGTTTGTAGATCTGCACTTCCGTCCGGATCGGCACCTTCGCCGCCAATTCCAGAAATTCCCGCGCATCCTGCCGCGTACTATTCGCCACGCTACGCAACACCCGCTCGTGGTAGAGCAGGTTGTAATCGAGCGGCGGAATCTCCGACATCACAATCCCCGCGCACGCCACCGTTCCACCCTTGCGCGTCGCGCGCAGCGCATCGACCACCAATCGTCCCGCCGGCGCCAAGATGATCGCCGCATCCAGCGGCTTCGGCGGCTGATCTTCCGCGCCGCCTGTCCACACGGCGCCCAGTTCTTCCGCGTGCTTGCGGTGATTTTCGCCGCGAGTGAACACGTAAACCTCGTTCCCCAGATACCGCGCGAACTGGATCACAATATGTGCCGACGCCCCAAACCCATACAGCCCCAAACGCTCGCCCTGCTTCGCCCCGCTCAGCCGATACGACCGGTACCCGATGATCCCCGCGCAGAACAGCGGCGCCGCATTCTCGTCGGTAAATTGCGGCGGAATCGCATACGCGAAGTCCTCATCGACCACGACAAACTCTGCGTAGCCGCCGTCAACGTCGTAGCCCGTAAACTGCGCGTGCTCGCACAGATTCTCCTGCCCGCTGCGGCAGAACGAGCATGTCCCGTCCGTGCGGTGCAGCCACGGAATCCCCACGCGATCCGCACGTTGAAATCGCCGCACTTCACCCCCGCACTTCTCCACTGTGCCGACAATCTGGTGTCCCGGAATCACCGGCATCTTGTGTGGAGGCAGGTCACCTTCGGTGACATGCAGGTCGGTGTGGCACAGCCCGCAGCAATGTACCTTCACGCGAATCTGCTTCGCCGTGGGCTCGGGAGTCGGCACCTCCCGCACTTCCAGCGGCGAACTATCAATCGGCCGTTGCTGATCGAGGACGATGGCACGCATGATGACTTGCCGCGGCATTGTACCGGATTCAATGCGGAGACGCAGACATTCTTATCCATGGAGAATCGTGCCTAAACCTCTTGTCGTCCTGAGGAGAACGTCAGTCCGACGAAGGATCTTTGCATTTGGGTTTTTCTAGTGTTCTTTCCTGCGCCCTCTGTGTTGCGCCCCAAACGACGCAAACACCCATTCATTCGGGACACTATCGCGAAGCGTCTTTACTTCGTCCTTCAAACTTCGTCCTTCGTACTTCCTTTAGAATGTTCTGTTGGCCTCTGCCCACAAGTCCGACTTGCTCTACTGGATCCTCGGCCTCCTCTTCGGCGCCGCCTGCGGATACGTCCACATCCGCATTCAGGACTCCAGCCTCTCCGTCCTCATGGTCACCGGATTCACCATGTTCCTCGCCTACTGCCGCCCTGAACGCGTTTGGCGCTGGGCGCTTCTCGTCGGACTCAGCATGCCCGCCGCCGCCTTTATCGCGCTCCTCACCCGCCAACGCCCCTCCCGCGGACTGATCGTCGGAAGCTTCGCCGGACTCGCCTTCTCCATCGTCGCTTCTTTCGGCGGAAGGGTCTTGTATCGAGCAAAAGCAGCGCTCTTCCCCAAGAAAGTGGACGCAATTCCTTTCAACACAGAGGCACAGAGACTCAGAGAGAAATGAGTGAAAACCTCTGTGTCTCTGCGTCTCTGCGTTGAACCGGTCGAATGTGCCACAATTGCATACTGTTAACTACTAAGTCACTCGCTAATCCACAGCCTCTTCCCGTATGCTCCGCCCATGGTGTCGGTGTCGATCCTGGGGAGCGGAAGCCGCGGTAACTGCACGCTGATCTCCACCTCCCGCACTCGCATCCTCGTCGATGCCGGACTCTCCGCCCGCGAAACCTTTCGCCGCATGCAGATGGTTGGCGAAAGCATCCATTCGCTCTCGGGCATCGTCGTTTCCCACGAGCACTCCGACCACGTTTCCGGACTCTGCACTCTCGCCAAGAAGCTGCGCGTCCCGGTTTATATGACCACCGCCGCGCATCAGGCCTTTGAGCGCTCGCAGCGCGATCCCGAAAAAGAAGGTCCGGCCCTCGCCGCCTGCGAATACTTCCGTCCCGGCTCCGCCTTCCAGATCGGCGACATCTCCGTCATGCCGTTCACCATCCCGCACGACGCGGCCGACCCGGTGGCATTCACCTTCCGGGTAGAAGGCATCAAAGTAGGTGTGGTCACCGATCTCGGATACATGCCGGCCAACGTCGCCCAGCAGATTCGCGGATGCGACGTGCTCATGATCGAGTCCAATCACGACCTCGAGATGCTGCGCATCGGGCCTTACCCGTGGTCGGTAAAGCAGCGCGTCATGTCGCGGCTTGGCCATCTTTCCAACGACGCCCTCGCCGATTTCTTCCGTAACGAATATGATGGAGCTGCAGCATTCGTTGTGCTGGCCCACCTGAGCGAGCACAATAACCATCCGGAAATTGCACGCACGGCCGCGGAACACGCGCTTTCCGAGCGTCGCAGCCTGCTGCACAACCGCCTGATGCTGGCTTCGCAGTTGCAGCCCATGGAGCCCCTCAGGTTTTAGTCGCGGCATGAAGACCCAATGTGTGGACCAAGTCGTGGGGGACATACTCGCCAGTTGGCGATATGACATCTCCGGCATCTTCCCAGAGATGCGCGGCGACTATGAGGCTCACTTCGCCGAGTGCGAGCATTGCCGGTCGCGCCGCCGCCTCCACCGCACCATCGACTTCGTCCTCATCGGGCTCGCCACCGTTTCCGCCTTCGTCTTCCTGCTCGCCTTCGCCGTCATCCATTACTTGCGCCCGCAGCACGCGTTCCTCCTCGAAGTCGGCTCGCTCGCCGGATTCTCCCTCTCGGCCCTTATCTGGCTCGGCGTAGCACTAGCAACCCCAGCTCCGATCGTCGCCGTTCAGGCCGCCCGCGTCCAAGCCAAGCGTGTCCACGAAAAGCTCCCCGAAAAGATCAAAGAAAAAATCCCCGAAGACCTCTGGGTCAAAATCGCGGGAGAGTGAGGAGTTCTGCGCGCCCTTATAGCCGCGTGCGCGCAGCCGCCCTCGGCTGCGCGAGGATTTCCGGATGAACAGCTCAGCGCTCGGCGATGTACCTGAAAAGTGCAGCCTGACCCGGAGCCCATGCCACATTTCGCCCACGGACGCTGCTCTCGCGTGTTGTCAGCCTGCATCTAACCGTCCGTGCCAAGACCAACTCTGCTTGTCGCGGAGCGTGAACCGCTACAGGCGCTCTCAACCCGTAAGCTGATTCTGGAGACGGCGAAGTTCAACGTGATCACCGCCCACAGCACTCGAGAGGCGCTTGATCTCTTTGGCCTCTTCCCCAACATCTCTATCGCCGTCCTCGCGATGGACGACTCCATCGACTGCGTCGTCGTGTCGGACACCATCAGGAAGTCTCGACCGCATGTCCCTATCATTGGGTTATCGCCGAGGGAGACAGATCGCTGCGAATTCGCGGATCACACCATCTCCAGTTTCGAGCCGGAAACCTTGGTGCACCTCGTCCGATCGATCGCTGGCGATCCGCGGAAGATCGACGGCAAGGCATGACCGCTGGCAAATCGCAGAAAAATAACATTCAGATAATCAGATATTCAGGTGACTTTAGAAGTCAGTCCGTGATGATCCCGCCGATGAGGTCCGTGATCTTCTCGATGTTGTGCTCGAAGCACCAGCTTTCCAGCGCATCGACCAGCTTCTCGGTCGCGCATGGGTCCCAGTAGTTGGCCGTGCCCACTTCCACCGCGGCCGCTCCTGCGAGGATGAACTCGACGATATCGACAGCCGTCGAGATGCCGCCGATCCCGATGATCGGGATATCGACCGCGTGTGACGCTTCATAGACCATGCGCAGCGCGATCGGCTTGATCGCCGGGCCCGAGAGTCCGCCAGTAACGGTAGCGATACGCGGCTTGCGCGTCTCGGCATCGATGGCCATGGCGGTGAAGGTGTTGACCAGCGAGATGGCGTCGGCACCGGCATCGGCTGCGGCGCGCGCCATCGCCGGGATGCTGGTCACGTTTGGTGACAGCTTCACGATCAGCGGACGCCTTGCCGCGCTCTTGCACATCGCCACCAACTCCATCAGCATGCCGGGATCGGTGCCGAACGCCATTCCGCCGCGCTTCACATTCGGGCACGACACGTTCAGCTCGTACGCCGAGACGCCTTCGGCCTGGTTCAGCGCGCGGATCACGTACTCGTAATCTTCGCGGCATCCGCCGAAGATGTTCGCGATCACGTTTACGCCCTTGTGCTTGCGCAGGTGGGGCAGCTTCTCGGTGATGAACGCCTCGACCCCGATGTTCTGTAGCCCAATGGAGTTCAGCATTCCGGCCGCGGTCTCGAACAGGCGCGGCGGCGGATTGCCCGGCATCGGCTCGCGTGATAGGCCTTTCACGACGAAGCCGCCGAGCTTGTCGAGCGTGACCACGTCCTCGAACTCCACGCCGTAGCTGAACGTGCCGCTGGCGGCGATCACGGGGTTCTTCAGTTGCAGGCCGGCGAAGGTGACCGAGAGGTCAGGCTTGGGCTGCGGGCCGCGCCGCGGACGAGTTGGCGCCGCCGTGCTCAACGGGCGCCCTCAATGCTGTGGGAGAACTTGTGCATCCCCTCTAGTGTACCGAATCGAGTGCAGCGGCCCAAATCCGACTGCTACGGTTCATCACGTAACTCCAGCGGTAGCCATCTACTCTCGATCTTCCTCGACAATCGTGAGAGCAGGCGTGTAGCATCTCCCCACTTTATTCCAAACTTCGGAGGATGGATGATTCACCCGAGAATTGCCATCGCGCTGATAAGCGCATTGCTTGTAACTGCCGCGGTTTCACAGACGGGTGCCAAACCCGCTGCGGCCAAGGGGAATTCGTTACTGGAGCGGGGAAGATACCTGGTAGTCGACGTCGGCAACTGCGGCGACTGCCACTCGCCCAGGGGCAAGGATGGGCGGCCCATCAAGGGCCAGGAACTCGAAGGCGCACAGTTGTTCTTCCAGCCCATGATGCCGGTTCCAGGATGGATGGCGGTTGCGCCTGGTATCGCCGGCCTGCCCGGCTGGACCGACCAGCAGGGCATCACCTTCCTGACCACCGGCAAGAAACCGGATGGCTCCATGGCTGCGCCGCCCATGCCCGCCATCCGCTTCAACAAGGCAGACGCAACCGCCGTGGTCCTCTATCTCAGGTCGCTCTCGCCTACCGGCAAGTAAGCTCGCAAAAACGGCCGCCCTTTTCGGGGCGGCCAGCCATTGCAGATGGAGGGTACAACCTCGTTATTGCCCTTGCGACATCGTGCTGCTCTGTAACACGAAGTGCGCGCGGCGATTCTGCTGGAAGCAAGCTTCCGTCTCGCTCGTCGTGCAGAAGGGCTTTTCCTTGCCGTAGCTGATGGTCTGGATCTGGCTCGCGCTGACGCCTAACTTGGTCAGCAGGTCGCGCGTCGATCCCGCCCGGTTGTCGCCGAGCGCAACGTTGTAGTCTTCCGATCCACGCTCGTCGCAGTGCCCTTCGATCAGCACCTTGGCATCCGGATGCGCCGCGAGGAACTTGGCATCGGCCTCGGCCACGGACTGGTCGGAGGCACGGACGCCATACTTGTCGTAGTCGAAGTAGATGTCCTTCACGTTCGCGGCGAACAGCGCGGCCAAGGTCGGATTCGGCTCAGCCTTTGCCACCGGCATGTTCACAGTCACGCGTGCGGAAGCGTTCGCTTCGCCGCCCGGTCCCTTGGCGACCAGGTTGTAGGTGGTGGAATCCGACGGGCTCAAGGTGCGGCTGCCGGTGGCGGCCACGGTGCCAAGCCCATCGATGTTGACGGCCGAGGCGTTACTGGTGCTCCAGCTTAGAACGGTGGAATCACCCTTGGTGATCTCCGCGCGGCTGACGCTCATGGTCGCAGTGGGCTGCGCCGGTGGCGGAGGTGGCGGAGTTTTAGCGGCAACTTGCTTCTTGGCGCAGGCGCTCAGAAACATCGCACCCGCCAGCAGACAAACGACACTCACAGACTGAATAGCTTTGGACTTCATCACAATCCTCCCAAATGGGTTGGCAAATGTGGAAACGGTCTACGAGCCGCAGCTCGTACGAAGGGGCGCGCGGAAGGGGATGAGAGAGCTAGATCCGCAGGATGGAGAAGCCAGGCGAGAATTGGCAGGCGAAAGGTGAAGCAGTGGTCCAGGGGCATCGATCGAGGCGAACCAGGAGCGGCATCAAGCGCCGGCGCCACGGAACGAAGGCCAGTGCCAGCAGCGCAGCGAGGCTCTCGCACTGCGAGGCAAGCGACGTCATCGGTCCGTGCGTGGAGACAAACGAACCACTAGGCGCGGGGAAGAAGAAGAGTATCACCACGCCCACGAGCACGATGGCCGCGGTCTTCAAATTGACGAAGCGCAAATTGGCCAAGCGAAAGAGCATACGGTGCGAGCCATCGCACGGGGCCGAACGTGACCGGAATCGGAAATGGGGGAGGGACTCCTATCGGGTCACGACCTATATTAGACCCAAGTAGCTGTCCCAAGTTGCACAATTTCGTACATGTCCCTCCGGCGTAACCTCACTGACAGGCCGGGTTTAGGGCTGATACATTAGGAGTTTCTATGCTTGACCTGAGCTTCGTCCGTGAACACCTCGACCTGGTGGAGGAAAAGCTGCGGCAGCGCGGCGCCGATCCCACCGAACTGCTGGGCAATTTCCGCGAAATCGACCAGGACCGCCGCAAGGCTATCGCCGAACTGGAAGCGGCGAAACAAAAGCGTAACGCCCACTCGCAGCGGATCGGCCAACTGAAGGGCAAAGAGAAGAAGGATGGCCTGTTGCCGGAAGAGACGGCGGAGCTGAATCAGTTGACCGCCGAGGTGACGGCGCTCAAGGACAGCACGCCCCAGCTCGAAGAGCGCGTGAAGGAAGACGAGGCACGCTTCTACGACATCCTGAAGGGCATTCCGAACCTGCCGCACGAGAGTGTCCCAGTCGGTCGGTCGGAGCACGACAACCAGGAAGTCCGCCGCTGGGGGACGCCACGTGAGTTCAACTTCACCCCTAAGCCACACTGGGAAATCGGCGAGCAATTGGGCATTTTGGACTTGGAACGCGCCGCCAAGCTGACGGGTGCACGGTTCGCCGTCTATTGGGATCTCGGGGCGAAGCTCGAACGCGGGCTCGCCAACTTCATGCTCGACCTGCACACCCGTGAGCACGGATACACTGAGGTGCTGCCGCCTTACCTCGTCAACGCCGAGTCGATGTACGGCACCGGCCAGTTGCCCAAGTTCGAGCAGGACCTCTTCAAGGTTCCGCACGGTGACAAGAACCTTTACCTTATCCCGACGGCGGAAGTGCCGGTCACGAACCTGTATCGCGACGAGGTACTCGACGCCGACCGGCTACCGATATCGTTAACCGCCTACACGCCCTGCTTCCGCAGCGAAGCCGGATCGTACGGTAAGGACGTGCGCGGCATCATCCGGCAGCACCAGTTCCAGAAGGTCGAACTGGTGAAGTTCACCAAGCCGGAGCGGAGCTACGAGGAACACGAACGCCTGACGGCGCACGCGGAAACCGTGCTCCAGAAGCTGAATCTGCCGTATCGCACCGTGGTTCTGTGCACCGGTGACATGGGCTTCTCGTCGGCCAAGACCTACGACATTGAGGTCTGGCTGCCGGGGCAGAACCTGTTCCGCGAGATCTCCTCCTGCTCGAACTTCGAAGCGTTTCAAGCCCGGCGCGCAAATATCCGATACAAACCAGAGGGCAAGAACAAGGCCGAACTGGTGCACACGCTGAACGGCAGCGGGCTGGCGGTCGGGCGGACGTGGCTGGCGATCCTGGAGAACTACCAACAGGCCGACGGCAGCGTGCTTGTACCGGAAGTGTTACGGCGGTACGTGGGCGCGGAGCGGATCACGGCACGCAAGTTCTAGTTCAGATCGTTTCGCGCGGATGACGCAGATTAACGCGGATGTTTGATAGAGAACTTCTCTGTGTCTCTGTGTTGAATCAGGTTTCTGAGGCAAGAAAATGGCCGAAATAAGGACGATTGGTATCTGCACGGGCGGCGGCGACTGCCCCGGATTGAACGCAGTCATTCGCGGTGCGACGCGCTCGGCCATCCTGCAGCACGGATGGCGGGTGATCGGCATCCGCGATGGCTTTGACGGCCTGATCTGGCCGGAGCGAACGTTCGAGTTACGGCTGGAAACCGTGAGCGGCATCCTGCCGCGCGGGGGCACGATTCTCGGCACCACGAATCGCGGCAATCCCTTCGAATACAAGTTAGAGGACGGCGGCAAGAGCGAGGTGCGCGACCTCTCCGACCAGGTGGTGACGAACGCGCGGCGCATGGGCATCGATGCGGTGATCGTGGTTGGCGGCGACGGTACCCAGGGCATCGGGCTCAAGCTCTACAAAAAGGGCCTGCCTGTGGTCGGCGTGCCGAAGACCATCGACAACGATCTCGAAGCGACGGATTTCACCTTTGGCTTCGATACGGCGGTCCATGTTGTAACGGAAGCGATAGACCGGCTGGTCTCGACCGCCGAGTCGCATCACCGCATCATGGTGGTCGAGGTGATGGGGCGCGAGGCGGGATGGATTGCGCTGCACGGAGGCATCGCGGGAGGCGCGCACGTCATTCTGCTGCCGGAAATCCCGTTCCGGTTGAAGGCGGTCAGCGATTTCATCGAGCAACGCGAGTGGTCCGGCAAGAAGTTCACCATCGTGTGTGTCGCCGAGGGGATCGGTATTCCCGAGGACCTGAAGGCCGCCTTCGAGGCCGAGAAGCGGACATATCCGCGTGCGGGAGCCGTCGGCAACCTGGTCGGCGATGCGCTTGGTCGCTGCATGAAGAAGGACGTCCGCGTGACCGTGCTGGGGCACGTGCAGCGCGGAGGCATGCCCTCGCCGTTCGATCGTGTATTGAGCACGCGCTTCGGTGTGGGCGCCGTTGAACTCATCGCACAGAAGAAGTTCGGGCACATGGTCTGCCTGCGCGGCGGGACCGTCACGGACGTGTCAATCGAGGAAGCCTGCGGAAAAAACAAGCTGGTGGATCCGCAGAGCGAACTGGTGCGCGTGGCGAAGGCGACGGGGATCTGCTTTGGGGATGAGATGGTGAGCGCTGCCGGGTAACACAATCGTTACAGGCTAGTTGGCTCGCTTTTTGCTCTTCGTTGCTTTGCGCTTCGTCCGTTTGCCGGTCGAGGTCTTCCGGCGTCCATTCCTCTTTGCTTTTGCCGGTGCGCTTGCGCTGATCCTCTCCTCCAGTTCCGCGATCCTCTGGCGCAGTTGGTCGAGTTCGTTCGGCGGTTCGGTCCTGGCGGGTTCGCGCTGCATGAAGTTGCGGACCATCTGTATCGGCGACAGCGCCGCGGCCTGCACTTCCGAGAGGCGCGACTGCACCG
>Ga0335069_10003758_pt1 | contig 22779 bp, 25 predicted proteins | sample Lox_Sample_11_FD_206714 | JGI IMG/M metagenome (GOLD analysis project Ga0335069, IMG submission 206714) | Soil microbial communities from Loxahatchee National Wildlife Refuge, Florida, United States - Lox_Sample_1.1 | ecosystem: Environmental > Terrestrial > Soil > Wetlands | place: USA... | reverse complement strand
GCTTCGATTGCTATAAGAGCATTTCCATTGTGCAATCCGGGTAACGGCAGATCGTGCCGGAAAATGTCCGCGACGTGCTGCCGGATCATCTAAGAGGCGCCAAAAGTTAGCCTGGCTGTCGAGGCGCAAGACACGCTGCGTGAAGTGGTCGCGTCAAGGAAGGAGTGCGAGAGATGATCACGGTGTTCGGCGAAGGACGAGGGTTCCGGGTCGTCTGGCTGCTCGAGGAGATGGGGCTCGCCTACAAGCTGAGGCCGGTGGACCTGTTGGCCGGCGTCAAGAACGATCCGGAGTTTCTGGCTGTCAATCCCGGCGGGTTCATTCCGGCGATCGTGGACGGCGACATCACGATGGTCGAGTCGATCGCGATCATGGAGTATTTGATGGGCCGCTACGCGCCGACGCCGCTCGCGCCGAACCCGCACGATCCCGCTTTCCCCGCGTATCAGCAATTCCTTCACCTCGGTGAAGCTGGCCTCGCGGCCTCCATTTTCTTCGTCGTCGGCGCTCGCAATTTCGCGCCCGAGTCCGAGCGGGACAATTGGACTGCCCGCCAGGCGCAGCATGTGTTCGAGAGCCGGCTGGGATTGGTGACGCGACAGCTTGCACGCTCGTCCTATGTCGCCGGCGAGGCGTTCACGGCTGCCGATATTTCGGTGAGCTACGCCCTAATGTTGGCCCAAAGAGCCGGCGGCGTTGCGCTGGGCGAAGCTGAGCAGGCTTACATGGCCCGCACCAGCGAACGCGAAGCCTACAAGCGCGCCATGGAGACATGTCAGGCGACGAAGGCATGGCTCGCACGGACGACTGGTCTATGACCGCTCCTGGCGAACCACTGCGCTTCAGTTGGTCAGTCCCAGAACATCCGCCATCGAATAGAGCCCGGGCTTTTTGCCTTTGCCCCACATAGCCGCCTTGATGGCGCCGCGGGCGAAGATGGCGCGGTCTTCGGCGGTGTGGCGCAGCACAAGGCGTTCGCCCGCGCCCGCCAGAATAACTTCATGCTCGCCGACCACCGTACCGCCGCGCAACGACGCAAAGCCGATCGAGCCTTCCTGGCGCAGACCGTTGCGATCCGTTTTCATCAGATCGTCGAGCGCCACGTTGCGGCCCTCTGTGGCGGCGCGGCCGAGGAGCAGTGCGGTGCCCGACGGCGCATCGATTTTCATCCGGTGATGCATCTCGAGGATTTCGATGTCGTATTCGGGAAGCGCGCGCGCCGCCTGTTTGACGAGCGCCGCCAGCAGCGTCACGCCAAGACTCATATTGCCGGACTTTACGATCACGGCGTGGCGCGCCGCGGCCTTGATACGGACTTCGTCGTCGTTCGATAACCCTGTTGTGCCGATCACATGGACGATGCGCGCCTGCGCCGCGAGGTCGGCGAGTTCGACGGAAGCTTTCGGTGTCGTGAAATCGATGACGGCATCTGCGGCCGCGATCAGCGGCAAAGGATCGTCGCTGATCATTACGTTTGACGGCGGCAAGCCGGCGAGCACGCTCGCATCTTTGCCCTGATCGGCGCTGCCCGTGGCTTCGAGCGCGCCGGCAAACGCGACGCCCGGTGTTTCAGCCAGCGTACGAATAAGCGCGCGGCCCATGCGGCCGGCGGCGCCGGCGATGACGATACGAGCGGCGCTCATGTCTAGAAATGCTCCACGAAATATTTGAAGCCCGACTGGGCGAGGGCGGGAAGTGCGGGAATCAAGACATAGGCGCTCACGCGCACCAGTGTCCACTGATCGAACGGCCATTCCTTCACGGCCGCGATGCGCGCTTCATAGGCGATGAGCCCGTGCAGCTTGGCCGCGGCGGTATGATCGTGATGAGCGTCGGTTTTAGCGGCAGCAATCTGGCTGCGCACGTGGTCGAGCTCGGCGCGCTTGGCCTGACGGATCTTGCGATGCACTTCCTCGAGCGAACGGAAGAAAATCCAGATCGCCATGCCAGCCGCCGCGACGATCATGCCGATGATGAACAGCGGCGTATGGCTTCCCACGAAGAAAAGACAGATGATCGCCGCGACGCTCAACCAGACGAGCGCCGAGCGTGCAGCCCGCCTGCCGATCACGAACAGCTCGTCCACCCTCATGAGATCGACCTTCAAATGGCGGGCAACGCGCCTCGAGAAGCTGCGCGATCCGGCCCGCGTCATCACGATACCGCGCGCAAACATCGCGCCCAGGAGCGTCATGGCGACCGCGAACCAAACGAACACTGGAACGTGCTGGATGCGCACTTCGAGCGGAACGACGAAGAAGGTTCCGGCGCAGCCGATCAGCCCGCCGATAAGGCCGGCCCAGCGCAGCGCCGTCTCTTCCGCTTTCTCGTCCGCCGCGTATTCAGCAGCCGTGCAGGGCAGGACTTCGGCGAGCGAGGGATCGTCCTCGAGATCCTTCTTCCGCACATAACGTTGCAGGCCGAGCGCGACCGAGAGCAGAAGGGACAGGACGACCGCCGGCCAGCCGCCTTCCTGCGCGTCGAGCTTGAGCTGCGCCGAGAGCGGATAATTCGTGAGCCTCGCCGCCAGTTCGAACGAGCCGATCAGGATCGCGAATGCGGCGATGGCCGTCGGCAGCGTCCCGACCGGCGACAGGTCGAAAATCCGCTGCTCCAGGCGTAAGTCCTGCCCCGGCGGGGCCTGTGCAATGTCGGCCGGAAGATCGCTCATGACGAGCGATCCTAGCACTAAATCTTGGTATCGACCGTGCTGCCGGGCGTGTTCCCCGGGCCCTGTGAGGCCACACCATCGGAGCCAGCGCGCGCCACGGTGACCATGGCAGGTCGCAGGAGCCGGTCGGCAATCAGATAGCCCGTCTGGACCACATTCATGATCGAGCCCGGCGGCTTGCCGTTGCCCGGCACTTCCGCGATGGCCTGATGCAGGTTCGGATCGAATTTCGCGCCGGCCGTGTCGATCAGCTTGATGCCGTGGCGTTCGAGGGTCGACTGAAGGTGCCTCTCTGTCGCCTCCACGCCTTCGATCACAGCTTTCACTTGCGGCGACGCGTTCGCGCGGGCTTCCGGCGGATAAGCATCAAGCGCGCGCTTCAGATTGTCCGCCACCGAAAGCATGTCGCGGGCGAATTTGGTCACTGCGTATTGCGAGGCGTCGAGCCTTTCGCGTTCCGAGCGGCGGCGAACGTTCTCGACCTCTGCCAGCGCACGCAACAGGCGGTCCTTGAGATCCGCAGCTTCCGCCTTCAGCGCCTCGACCTCCTGAGACCCTTCCCCGTTGCCAACGCTCTCCTCGGGCACATAATCCTGTTCGTCGCCGTTCATCCTATCACCTGTTAAGCCAATAACCGTCCAACCACCTTCGCCGTGTGATCGACGATCGGAATAATGCGTCCGTAGTTCAGACGTGTCGGACCCAGAACGCCCACCACGCCCACGATCTTTCCCGCCGCATTGGCATATGGCGCGGCGACAATGGAGGACCCCGACAGGCTGAACAGCCTGTTCTCAGATCCGATGAATATGCGTACGCCGTCTCCCTCGGCGGCCAATTCCAATAAACGAATAAGATCGTTCTTGCGTTCGATGTCGTCGAACAGGGTGCGGACGCGCTCGAGATCGGCCTGGGCTTCAACCGTATCGAGGAGATGAGAGGCCCCGCGCACGATCAGGACCTTTTCCGTGCTGCCGCGTGGCGCGTCAGCCGGGGTCGCCAGCGTGGCGAGGCCTTCGGCCACGATCTTGGCGGTCAGGGCATCGAGAAGCGCGCGCTCGCCTTCGAGTTCCGCGAGGATCTCGCCCCGCGCGGCCTGCAGTGTCCTGCCCCGCAGCCGCGAATTCAGATAGTTCGACGCTTCCGTGAGCGCGGACACGGGAAGTCCGGACGGCGTATCGATCAGACGGTTTTCGACCTGCCCGTCCTCGCCGACGATGATCACCAGCGTCTTCCCCGGCGCCATAGCCACGAATTCGATGTGCTTGAGGGCCTGATCCTGCTTCGAAGACACGACCAGGCCCGCGCAATGCGAGAGCCCCGAGAGCATCATCGTCGCCTGCGTCAGGACATCTTCGACGCCGCGACCGGCAGCACGCACCTGCGCCTCGATGGTGGCGCGCTCTTCTGGCGCCAGCTCGCCCACTTCCAGAAGTCCGTCGACGAACAGCCGAAGACCCCGCTCTGTGGGCACGCGTCCCGCGCTGGTGTGCGGCGAATAGAGAAGCCCCATGGCTTCGAGGTCGGCCATGACGTTGCGGATCGAGGCCGGTGAGAGCGAAACCGGAAGCCGCTGCGAAAGCGTGCGCGAGCCGACAGGCTCCCCGGACGTCAAAAAAGCGTCCACGAGATGGCGGAAGACCTCGCGCGGCCGCTCGCCGAGCTCGGACGCAATCAATCTGGCCTGGTCGATCGGTGGGGCGCCCACGTCCAAGTCCTTGAATTATAATATATAAATTCCTGGGACGCGACGGCTCCTTGCGGACCCGCCGAGCCCAAGGCTAGGTAGCCGCAGTCACATTGAACTTCAAGGGACGGCCTGATGCGCCCCAGCAAACGCGCGCCCGATGCGCTGCGAACAGTCAGTTTGGAACCCGGCGTCGCCAAGCATGCCGAAGGCTCCTGCCTCGTCAAATTCGGCGACACCCATGTGCTCGTCACCGCGAGCCTGCAGGAACAGCCGCCGCCCTTCCTCAAGGGCTCGGGCAAGGGCTGGGTCACCGCCGAATACGGGATGCTGCCGCGCTCGACCCATGAGCGGATGCGCCGCGAGGCGGCACAGGGCAAGCAATCGGGCCGCACACTCGAGATCCAGCGGCTCATCGGCCGTTCCCTTCGCGCCGTCGTCGATCTCGCGGCTTTGGGCGAACGGCAGATCGTACTCGATTGCGATGTCATCCAGGCCGACGGCGGCACGCGAACGGCCTCGGTGACAGGTGGCTTCGTCGCACTCCACCAATGCATCGGCTTCATGAAAAAGACCGGCATGATCACCAAGCCCGCGATCAAGGACCACGTAGCTGCGGTGTCATGCGGCATCTGTGAGGGAACGCCGGTGCTCGATCTCGACTATGCCGAGGATTCAACAGCCGAGACGGACGCGAATTTCGTGCTGACGGGATCGGGGGGCCTCGTCGAGATCCAGGGCACTGCAGAAGGGGCACCCTTCAGTGACGATCAACTGACGTCACTCCTGAAGCTGGCACGCAAGGGGATCGGCGAGTTGATCACACTGCAGAAGAAGGTCCTCGGATGAAGCTCGCGCGTGGCTCGACGCTCGTCATCGCGAGTCACAACAAGGGCAAGGTGCGCGAAATCCGCGAGTTGCTGGCGCCGTTTCAGCTGGTCATCAAAGGCGCCGACGAACTGGATTTGCCGGAGCCGGAAGAGACCGAGCCGACTTTCGTCGGCAACGCTTTGCTGAAAGCCCGCGCCGCAGCGAATGCCAGCCATGAAGCGGCCTTGGCGGATGATTCCGGCCTTGCCGTGAACGCGCTCGGCGGTGCGCCGGGGATTTATTCAGCACGCTGGGCCGGCGAGCAAAAAGACTTCGCCATGGGAATGGCACGCGTGGAACGCGAGTTGAAGGCGAAGAACGTCAAAGACTATTCCGCCAGGTTCATCTCGGTTTTGGCACTGGCAAAGCCCGATGGGGAGACGGCCGTGTTCGAAGGCGTGATCGATGGCACTCTTACATTCCCGCCGCGCGGCACACGCGGCTTCGGCTATGACCCGATCTTCGTCGCCAACGGAATGACGGAAACCTTCGGCGAAATCGAGCCGGCCCTCAAACACGCGATCAGCCACAGAGCGCGCGCATTCAAGAAATTGCTTGAAAGCGGGGTGCTGAGTTCGTGAACGACTTCGGCATTTACGTTCACTGGCCGTTTTGTGCCGCCAAGTGCCCTTACTGCGATTTCAATTCGCATGTCCGAACGCGCTTTGATGAAGACGCCTGGGCGCGCGCTATCGTGCGCGAACTCGAATGGGTGAAAGCGGCGCAAGGCAATGCCGTGCCTCGTGTCGAGACGGTTTTCTTCGGGGGCGGCACTCCATCCTTGATGTCGGGCAAATCCGTTGCAACGGTCCTGGATGCGATCGCGCGATTATGGCCAAACGCCGAGGACGTCGAGGTCACGCTTGAGGCGAACCCCGCAAGCGCCGAAGCGGCCCATTTTCGCGATTATCGCGCGGCCGGCGTCAATCGCGTGTCGCTGGGAGTGCAGGCGCTGAACGACCCAGATCTGAAATTGCTGGGGCGCCTGCACGACGTTGCCGAAGCTAAAGCGGCGCTGAAAATGGCGATGGCGACCTTCGATCGCGTCTCGCTCGACCTTATCTACGCGCGACCGCAGCAGACGGCGAAAGCCTGGCGCGCGGAATTGAAGGAGGCCTTGTCCTTCGAAACAGAGCATCTTTCGCTCTACCAGCTGACGATCGAGCCGTCGACGCCATTTGCCGTGCTGGCGCGCGAAGGAACGTTGCAAATTCCCGATGAAGACAGTGCGGCGGCCCTTTTTGAGCTTACGCAGGAGATGACGGAAGCCGCCAGGCGTCCGGCCTATGAAATCTCCAATCACGCGCGACCCGGTGCGGAGTGCCGGCACAATCTTATATACTGGCGCTATGGCGACTATGCGGGCGTGGGCCCGGGCGCCCATGGACGTCTCATGCTCGGCGGTGATCGCATTGCGACTGTTGCAGAGCGCCTGCCGGAGCGCTGGCAGGACAAGGTCGTCCGCGAAGGCCACGGATTTGTCGAGCAAGTGCGCATCAACGACGCCGACGCCGCACACGAGCATCTGCTGATGAATCTACGCCTGAGCGAGGGTCTTGATCTCGCTGCTTACGAGAAACGCTGGGGAATCAATCTCGATCGCGGAAAAATCGCGGTGCTTCGATCCGACGATCTCGTGCGCCTCGATGGCACCAAGCTCGCCGCTACGGCGCGCGGACGCCTCGTACTCAACAGCGTGATCGCGGAATTGGCTGCCTAGCTTCCTTGCGACTGGAACGTTTTCGGCGCGGGACTGACGATGTGGAAGCCGCCGCCGGCGTCGATCGCCATCACGGCAAGACCACGTTCGGACGTACCGTCGGGGCGGAACCGGAATATGCCGTCGACGCCGGCAAATCCGTTCGGGTCCAGCAACGCCTGCGGCGTGAAGCGCTTGTACGGCGCGCCGTTCGATAACAGCGCCACCAGCGAGACGGCATCGTAAGCGAGCGAGGACAGCGCCGGCGGCGAGAGACCGTAGACGCTGTGATATTTCTGCTCGTATGCCGTCTCGGCGTCCGGCGATGGAGCGGCGAACAATCCGCCGGCAAGCATCGGGTCCTTCGACGTTGTCTGATCGTCCCACAGGCCCGTGCCCATGAGCTGCGTCTGCCCCACATTGACGCCGGCCGCGGCGAGCGAGGATGCAAGCTCTTTCAGCAGGCCGCCGCCTTGCGCGATCAAAATCGCATCAGGCTTTGTTGCCGCCACCGCATGAGTCGGTGTCGCGATGCCTTCCGTCGCGGGAACATATTTCTCCACATCGGTGACGATGCCGCCCGACGCCTTTACATCGTCGCGAAAATAGTCGCCGACCCGGTCGCCATAGACGTTTTGCGGCACGAGCGCCGCGAACTGCTTGTGACCCTGTGCCGCCGCGTAGGTGATCACGCGATGGACCTCGCCTTCGGGAAGGAAGCTCAGAAGATAGACGCCGTTGCCCGCCACCTTGCGATCGGTCGAAAAGGAAATGACCGGAACGCCACGATCGCGCGCAATGGGACCGACGGCTTCCGTCGCTTGGGCGAACAGCGGCCCCACGATGATTTCGGCGCCTTGGGCGAGAAGTGTGCGTGCGGCTTCCGCGGAAGCCTCGGGAGTCGAGCCTTCGTCCGCCGTGATGAGCAGAATGTCCGGATTGCCCGAGTCGAAAACGGCGAGCTCGGCCGATTTCATCATGCTGGCGGCCAACGCGCGAGTGGCGGGGGATCCGTTGTTAAACGGAAGCAGCATGCCGACGCGCACGGGCACGCGATTGGAATTCATGTTGCCCAGGCGCACGAATCCCGGCTCTTCGCCGGTCAGGGGATGCTGGGCCACCGGGGCCTGCGGCTGGGCGATTTGTGGCGGCGGCGGGGGCACCCTCGGGCCTGTCTCGGTCTCGCAGCCTGAAAGAAGGGCTATCGCCAGAACGGCCGGGATGACGCTAAATCGTGAGGCGGCGCGCGAAAGCCATGAGGATGAAGAGGCGGACGGGATCATCGAAGCCGGCATCCGTTGTTTCCCTGAAGGGCGATTTGGGGCCGGCGGAGCCTAGTCCGGCAACCCTGCCATCGCCAAGCGTCTTGGCATCCGGCCTTTACGTGACGGCGACACCGATCGGGCACGCACGCGACATTACGCTTCGGGCGCTTGATGTAATCAAGAATTGCGACCTCATCGCGGCAGAAGACACGCGTGTGACGGCCAAGCTTCTCGCCATCTACGGCATCGCCAAGCCGCTCACCGCCTACAATGATCATAACGCTGCGAAGGAACGGCCGCGGCTTCTGGCGCGCCTGAAGAAGGGCGAGCGAATCGCGCTGGTGAGCGATGCCGGCACGCCGCTTGTCTCTGATCCGGGATTCAAGCTGGTGCGCGAAGCGATCGCTGAGGGCATTCATGTCGAAGCCATCCCCGGAGCGTCTGCGCTTTTGACGGCGCTGGTGCTAGCCGGACTGCCGTCGGACAGGTTTCTGTTCGCAGGCTTCCTGGCGCCGCGTTCTGGCGAGCGCCGCAATCAGCTCGCCGAGCTGAAAGCCATCCCCGCTTCGCTTGTGTTTTTCGAGTCGCCCAACCGGCTTGGAGAAAGCCTTGCCGACATGGCGGCTGTGCTCGGCGCGCGGACGGCATCCGTCGGACGCGAGCTCACCAAGCTGCACGAGGAGGTGCGCCGGGGGTCACTTCCCGAACTTGCATCCCTCTATGCAAATGAGGCGGCCGTGCGTGGCGAAATCACGATCGTCGTCGGACCGCCGCCCGACAAGGAGGCGGATACGGCCCAAATTGATTCGCTGCTGCAGCAGGCACTGCCATTCATGCCCCTGCGCGCGGCCACCGATCTCGTCGCTGAAGCCCTCGCAGCCCCTCGCCGGCTGGTCTATGCCCGCGCGCTCGATTTGAAGGCCGACGCGGATGTCTAGTCGTGAACAAGCGCTCGCGCGCAAGAAAGCCGCCGAGCGGCGAGGGCGACGCAGCGAAACCTGGGCGGCATTGCTCCTGATGGCCAAGGGCTATCGCATCCTTGGACGCCGCGTGCGCACGCCCTTGGGCGAGATCGACCTCGTGGCGCGGTCTCCTTCAGGCATTCTCTGCTTTGTCGAGGTCAAAGCGCGGCATGCGGAGGATCTGGTCGCGGACGCTCTGGGTCCCAGGCAGCAGGCGCGAATTGCCCGAGCAGCCGAGCTGTTTGTGGCGCGAAGGCCAGCGCTCGCGACCAAAGGCACACGATTCGATATAGTGATGCTTGCGCGCGGCTCATGGCCCAAGCATATCCCTGATGCATGGCGGCCGGAGCAAGGGTAGGGCAATGTCGCCCGCAATGAATACGGACGAAGGACCTGCAGATCGTTTGCGGCGCATCGGCGAGATGGGCGACGAACCGCTCGACATTGCTGAAGCGGCGCTGATGTTGTCTTCGCTCGACCATAGCGGCCGGCCGCTGCAGCCTTATCAGGCGCATCTGGCCGACATCGCCGAGCATGCCCGCGCCGAAGGCAAGATGGCGACAACGGCGCACGAAGCCGCGCGGGTCCTGGCGACGTTGCTGGTGGGACGCTACGGCTATGACGGCGACCGGCTGCGTTACGACGATCCGCAGAATGCCGATTTCATCACCGTAATCGACCGGCGTCGCGGTCTGCCGGTGGCGCTGGGCATTCTCTATATTCACGCGGCCCGCGCGGCAGGATTCAAGGCGGCGGGCCTTAACTCGCCCGGACATTTTCTTCTGCGGATCGGGCTGCATTCCGGCGAGACGCTGATCGATCCGTTCAATGGGGGCGCGGCGCTCGAGCGCGATCGTCTGGGGTCGCCGCCGGTGATGGGCATGCCCGGCGCCGAGGATGTCCGGCGAACCGAACCGGTGAGCGACGTCGACGTGCTGCTCCGCCTCGAGAACAATCTGAAGATGCGCGCGCTGCAGGCGGGGGAACGTGTACGCGCGCTTGAGATCGTCAAGCGCATGGTCCTGATCGCGCCGCGGCGTCCGGATCTCTGGATGGATCTTGGACGCATGAACGAAGCATCGGGCGCGCTCGGCGCGGCGCAGAAAGCCTTCGAGGCCTGCCTGTCGCTCGTTCCGCCGGGTCATACCTTGCACAACGAAGCGGCGCTTGGCGTTCACGCCCTCAAACGCCGTCTCAATTAGGACATCGCCATGGCGCTCAAAGTCGCAATCCAAATGGATCCGATCGACAAGATCGACATCAACGGCGACTCGACATTCGCGCTGGCGATCGAGGCTCAGAACCGCGGACATACGCTTCTTTATTATGGCCCGCGCGATCTGACATTCCGCGACGGTCTGGTGGTGGCGCGCGCGCGGCCGCTCACTGTGCGCGCAGTTGAAGGCGACCACTTCACGCTGGGCGAGCCGTCCGTCGTCGATCTCGCACGCATGGACATTGTATTGATGCGCCAGGATCCACCCTTCGACATGGCTTACATAACCGCCACCCACATCCTCGAACGTCTCCAGCCGAAAACGCTCGTCGTCAACGATCCCTTTCACGTGCGCAATGCGCCGGAGAAACTGTTCGTCACGCTGTTCAAGGATCTGATGCCGCCGACGCTGATCACCACGGATCGTGAAGAGATCAAGGCGTTCCGAGGGAAACACAGCGACATCATCCTGAAGCCGCTTTACGGCAATGGCGGCGCCGGCGTCTTTCGCGTGAAAAACGATGACGAGAATCTTGGGGCGCTGCTCGAGATGTTCACGCAGTTCTATCGGGAGCCGGTGATCGTGCAGCGCTATGTGCCGGAGGTGCGCAAGGGCGACAAGCGCATCATCCTGATCGACGGCCAGTTCGCAGGCGCCATCAACCGGGTGCCTGCGCAAGGCGAAGCGCGCTCCAACATGCATGTCGGCGGTCGCCCGGAAGCAACAACGCTGACGGCGCGCGAAAAGGAGATCTGCGAAACGATCGGCCCCGAACTCAAATCACGCGGGCTCATTTTCACCGGCATCGACGTGATCGGCGACTATCTGACCGAGATCAACGTTACCTCGCCCACGGGGATCCACGAAGTCCGCCGGTTCGGCGGCGCGGACATCGCCAAGCTAATCTGGGACGCGATCGAAAAGCGCCGCTAGCGTTTATGCTTGGCGAAGAATTCTTCGGTCAGATCGCGACACTCGTCGGGATGTTTGTACCACATTTGATGGCCGGCATCGGGGAAGACGACGTTGCGGCTGCCGCGAATGTCTTTCTGGATCTGATCGTCGATGACCGCCAGGAATGGATAGGACTTGCCGCCGGAGAGGATGAGCGTCGGCACACGGATTGCACGCACGGCATCAGGCGAGATCTCCGGGAACAGCGTGCCCTTCGGAAGCATGACGTTCCACTCCTGCGCATTGCGCAGCACATCTTTCCTGTCGTCCGCCGACATTGTCTCCCAGGCTTGCGGCCTTGCAAAAACGTAGTCGATGAAAATGCCGATGCCGTGGTCCGTCTGGCCCGCGGCGAAGGCCTGCTGCATCGGAGCGACCATGTTTTTCTGGATGTCGGCATACATCGCCGCCCCCTTCTCCATGTTAGGCGGCGATATGTGCTGCAGCAGCGATACCGCCGGCGGTTCGGCCAGCACGACGGCGCGCAACAGCTCGGGGTGCCGGGTTTCAAGGAACAGCGCCGTCAGTGCGCCATAGGAATGTCCCACGACATAGACCCGTCCGAGATGCAGCTTCTTGATGAACGCCACGAGATCGTCGGAATCGGTCACGGCCGAATAGCCGTCGACGGGCGCGTTGCTGTTCGGGAAATTGTAGCGGCGGCTATAGGCAATGGCGCGATAATGCTTCGCGAATTCCGGGACTTGATCGCGCCAGTAGCCGTAATCGCTGAGCGAGCCGTGCACGAAGATCACAGTCACGCCTTTACCCTCTTCGGCATAGTGCAGGGTCACGCCCTGGCCGATGTCGACGGACTTGAATTTTGGATCATCTGCGAGGGTTGGCCGCGCGAAGACCAGAAGCGCCAAAACAAAACCGCAGATTCGGACCATGGCTGTCTTGAACAATGGCTATCCCCCGAGCGACTGGAGCGGAGCAAAGTGCCGATTCTGTCGAGGATATGGCGTCAGCTCGCGATGCCGAAACGGCTTCTGTAACGCGGATCGATCTTGGCGACGGGGAAGTAGATGAAGACGTCCGTCGTGCCAAATTGCCGGTCGATCACGGCGCCGTCGCCGATCCCCGCGCCCGCACGCACATAGCCTTTGATCAGAGGCGGCAGAGCGCGCAGTGCTTCTTTCGGATCGATCGAGTCTTTCGGCATGCGGTTCATGTCGACAAAAAGTTCGGGCCGCGCGCGCACATGGATGCCTTCCGGCATGGCGTGGAAATGGTGCAGATAGGATAGGGGCATCGCGATTGCATTCGGATCAGTGCCCTGCAGCGAGGCGCAGCCGAACATCAGATCGATCGAGAAGCGTGCGACATAGACCATCACGCCGCGCCACAAAAGCTGCATCGAGCCAGGTTTGGCGCGGTAGCTCTTGAGCACGCAGGAACGGCCGAGCTCCAGCACGCGCGAGCCTTGCGGAATCGCCGCCAGCATCGGCGCGATCTCGTATTCGCCCGCCGTATAGAAGCCGCCCGCCCGCGCCGCATCGACATCGCGCATCAGGCGATAGGTGCCGACAACCATCGGCTGGCCGTCTTCATCGTGCGCCGCGCGATCGACGACGAGCAGGTGATCGCAAAATCCGTCGAATTTGTCGAAGTCGCGCCGGCTCTCGCGCATCGCGGGGCTCGGGATAGCGGACATTTCTTCGTAGAAGACCCGATAGCGCAGACGCTGCGCCGCTTCGACCTCGGCTTCGGTCTCGGCCAGACGCACCTCGAGCGAACCCACGGCTGCAAGAACAGGCCATTGGTCGAGCATGCCTTCGAAGGATCCCGGCTCGTGTATGTTTACCACTTGAGGGCGCTTTCCTGGCATTCGCCGTCCGGCGGATGCGGGTGACGTAGGATAATACCGGACGCGCTACGAACTAGCTAGCGGGGGCGGAGGCTTTAGGGTGGTACGCTTCCAGAACCACAAAGAGAAGGATCGCAGGGATCCCAACCAACCCCGCGGCAATGAAAAATATTTCATAGGCGCCCATCAGGCCGTGGCTCACTTTGAGTGAGTCGATGAAAGCCCCCGAGAAGCCTTTAAGGAATTTACCGACCCAGGTGTAGGCGGAGCTCAAGAGCGCATATTGCGTCGCCGTATAACCAAGACTCGTCAGACTTGAAAGATAGCTGACCAGTGCGACGCCCGCGAAGCTGATGCTGAAGCTGTCGCCAGCCATGACGGCGGCAAAGAGAAAATTGTCCGGTTTGCCGATCGCCAGCGTTGCAAATGCGGCGGTCGCCAGAGCGAGGACAATTCCGCCGGCAATCAGCGCCTTCAATGTACCGAAGCGCACGACGAACGCGCCCGCCGCTGCAATGCCCACGAAGGACGCGACGAGGCCGACCGTCGAACGAATGCCGCCGACATAGACCTTTGAAAGTCCGATGTCGTGATAGAACGGATTGGCCATCGGACCCATCACGAAATATGGCAATTGATAAAGCGCGATCGCGGTCAGCATCAAAACAGCAAGCCAGCCATGCGCGCGGAAGAACGCGATGAACGGTCCGGCGATCGCATCGAAAATGCCGCGCGAGGATTCGAGGGGCGCCTTGCGCAGAATGGATTCGATGGCCGCTTCACCGCGCGCGGGTTCCGGTGCCATGAGCGTGGCGGCAATCCCGATCGCCATCGCAGCGCCGCAGACGGCGTAGGACACGGCCCAACCGACATAGGTCGCCGAGATCAGGATGAGGGCGTCGGTCGCAAGCAGCGCAATACGGTAGCCGAACTGATAGGCCGACGTCAGAAGACCGAGCTGTTCGTCGGTCGTCGCGCTTTCGATTCGCCAGGCATCGATGACGATGTCTTGCGTCGCCGACGAGAACGCAACGATCAGCGCAAAGACGCCTAGTGCGACGAGGCCGCGCGATGGTCCCCAGGCGGCCATCGCAAAAAGGCCTGCGCCCACGAAGATTTGCGTCAGCAGCATCCAGCTGCGCCGCCTTCCGAGACCGCCGGTCAGCGGCGGCAATGTCCGATCGACCAGCGGCGCCCAGAGGAACTTGAACGAATAGGCGAGGCCGACCCATGAAATGAATCCGATCGCGGTCAGCGATGTGCCTTCCTCGCGCAGCCAATAGCCGAGCGTGGCGCCGGTCAGAAGAAAAGGAAGGCCCGATGAGAAGCCGAGAGCCAGCATGGCCAGGTTCACGGGGGCGGCATAAGCCCGGAGGCTCGCCTGCGCGTGAGTGAGCGCGCTCATACGGTCCTCACCGCGGCCGGCAGGAAATTCACGAACATGATGTCGAACTCGACGGATTCGATCGCCGCGATCAGAAAATCATCCGGCCCCGATCCTGGCAACATCAAGCCGGGCGCGCCCCATGGGCCTGGCTGGGCGGCCCGGGCATTGAAATTTTGCCGGAGTACACGTTGGGATTGCGGGCGGAAAAAGGTTAATGTCCCCGTGCTCCCGGTCGGGTTCCGGGGAAATCACTCAAGGGAGGAATGCATGAAGGTTCGCGTATGGGCGCTTGCGGGCGCCGCGATGCTCGTGGCCGGAGCAGCGCTGGCCGACGATCCGATGGCGAATGTCTATGGCAACACGATCACCACGAAGGATCATGCGACCGGCGCCACCGCCACGCTGCTGTTCAATCAGGACATGAGCTACACGGCCAAAGGAACGGGGCCGAACGGTCAGCCGGTGGGCTATAGCGGCACCTGGACGCTCAAGGATGGCGGCAAGACCATCTGCCTGACCCCCAATGTCCCGGCCGGAACGCCCAATGCTCCTCCGGCATCCTGCTCACCCTATTCACCGCACAATGTGGGCGATAGCTGGACGGTCACGACGGACGGCAATCAGACCTTCGATGTGACTCTGACGGCCGGCCGATAAGTCTGCTCGGCTTTGCAAACACTGTTCAGGCCGCGGCGCAGCCCGCGGCCTTTTTTCTTGTGCGCCAATTTCTTAGGAGAGGTGCGGCAACGCGCGCGGGAGCCTGTAGGACCAGGTCCGACGCGCGTCACGAAAGCTTCATGAAACTGTGATGGACGTTGCACTCTAGCGGAGCGTTATCGCGCCCGGCCGGTGTCGCAGGGGGGCACGCGAGCGGGCTAACCGCTTCTCCAAAGGCTTTCGGCCGCTGTCATCGACCACACTCAGAGGGCTCTCCATGAAACCTTTCGTCAATCGCCTGATCGGCATGGCCGCGGGCATCGCCGTGGCGACCGCCGCGACGGCCGCATTCGCCGCGGACATCACCGGCGCAGGGGCGACCTTTCCTGCTCCGATCTATGTGAAATGGGCTGACGACTACAAAGCCAAGACCGGAATCGGCCTCAACTATCAGGCGATCGGCTCCGGTGGCGGCATCGCGCAGATCAAAGCGAAGACCGTCGATTTCGGCGCGAGCGACAAGCCGCTGGCGCCGGGCGAACTCGCCGCGGCGGGGCTGACGCAATTTCCGACGGTGATCGGCGGTGTGGTGCCCGTCGTCAACATTCCAGGCGTGAAGGCCGGCGAGATGGTGCTCGACGGTCCGACGCTGGCGAACATCTGCCTCGGCAAGATCACCTATTGGGACGATGCGGCGATCAAGAAGCTGAACCCCGGCGTGAACCTGCCGCATCTCGCGATCGCCACCGTGCATCGCGCGGACGGCTCGGGCACGAACTTCATCTTCACGAACTACCTGTCGAAGATGAGTCCGGAATGGGCCAGCAAGGTCGGCGCGGCAACGTCAGTCGAATGGCCGTCGGGCGTCGGCGCGAAAGGCAATGAAGGCGTCGCCGGCAACGTGAAGCAGACGACGGGCGCGCTCGGCTATGTCGAATACGCCTATGCCGTGCAGAACAACATCGCCTATGTGCGGATGATCAATCATGACGGTGTGGCGGTATCGCCCACCGCGGCCGCGTTCCAGGCTGCTTCGGCGAAGACCGACTGGGCGCACTCGGCCGACTTCTATGTCGTGCTGACGAACCAGGCCGGCCACGACGCCTGGCCGATCGCCGGTGCCACGTTCATCCTTGTCTACAAGCATCCGCAAGATGCGGCGCGCACCAAACAGGTTCTGAGCTTCTTCAAATGGGCCTATGCCAATGGCGGTCCGGATGCCGAGAAGCTGACCTACGTGCCGCTGCCGTCGTCGACGGTCGACGCCATCTTCAAGAGCTGGCACGACAACATTGACGCCGCTGCGGTTCCGTAGGTTCCTGCGGCGCAAAAGGCACAGATGAACTGGGATTGGGGGGTTGAGACTTCATCGGCCCCCCAATTCCGTTAAGAGTGGGGCCGCAATCCGATGGTCAGCACCGACTTGAGCGAGCCCTTTTCAGCTGCCAACCGTGCGGACGCGCTCCGGCGCTTTTCCGCGGGCGATCGCCGTTTTCGCTGGCTGACCCAGTTCGCGGCCTTCCTTGTGGTCGTGATTTTCGCAGGCATCATCGTTACGCTCTTCATCGGTGCGATGCCGGCCATAAAAGCGTTCGGCCTGGATTTTCTCGCGACGAGCACCTGGAACCCGGTGACCGAGAAATTCGGCGCCTTTCCGCTGATCTACGGCACTCTGGTTACCTCGGCGCTCGCCATGATCGTGGCTGTTCCGGTAGGTATCGGCATCGCGATCTTCCTGACCGAGCTCTGTCCGCGCCAGCTGAAGCGGCCCATCGGTATCGCTGTCGAGCTGCTCGCAGGCATCCCCAGTATCATCTACGGCATCTGGGGATTTTTCGTTTTTGCGCCGTTCTTTCAGATGACAGTCGAACCCTGGCTGATCGGTTTCTTCGCCAATGTTCCGATCCTTCAGGATCTGTTCGCCGGCCCGCCCTATGGCATCGGCATCTTCACGGCGGCGCTCATTCTTTCCATCATGATCCTGCCGTTCATTTCGTCGATCACGCACGAAGTGTTTGCGACCGTCCCTCCAATCCTCAAGGAAGCGGCCTACGGATTGGGCTGTACGACCTGGGAAGTGATGTGGCGCATCGTGCTTCCCTATTCGCGCGCCGGCGTCGTCGGTGCAGCCATGCTGGCCCTTGGACGGGCGCTGGGCGAGACGATGGCCGTGACCTTCGTCGTCGGAAACGCGCATCACATCAACTTGTCGCTCCTTGCGCCTGGCACGACCATCTCGGCCACGATCGCCAACGAATTCACGGAAGCGCTGGGCGCTCTCTACATTCCCGCGCTGATCTATGCCGGTCTCATCCTCTTCTTCATCACGTTTTTGGTGCTCGCCGCGGCCCAATTGATGCTCTACGGCCTGGACCGCCGTTCTGGTGGAGGATCCAAATGAACCGCGCGCTGTACGCCCGCCGCCGCATACGCAACACCGTCTTCCTGACTTTGTCGGTTGCGGCCGCCGTTTTCGGCATCGCCTGGCTTGCACTCATCCTGTATTCGCTGATCGCGCAGGGCATTCAGGCGTTGTCCTCTCACATCTTCACGGAAATGACGCCCGCGCAGGGCTCGACCGGCGGTGGTCTCATAAACGCGATTGCGGGCAGTCTCATCATGAGTGCGCTCGCTGTCGTCGTCGGCACACCGATCGGAATCTTCGGCGGCACGTATCTTGCCGAGTATGGCCGCCATTCGAGGCTGTCCGTGATCGTTCGCTTTATCAACGACATTCTCCTGAGTGCGCCGTCGATCCTCATCGGCCTTTTCATCTACCAGATCGCAGTGGCGCCGATGCATGGCTTCTCCGCCTGGGCGGGAATGCTCGCGCTCGCCGTGATCGTCATTCCGGTCGTCGTGCGTACGACGGAAAACATGCTGCATCTCGTGCCCAATACGCTGCGCGAAGCCTCCGCGGCGCTCGGTTCCCCGCGCAATCACGTGATCCGTACGGTCACCTGGCGCGCGGCGCGCGCCGGCATGATTACCGGCGTGCTGCTGGCGGTGGCGCGCATCTCGGGTGAAACCGCGCCGCTACTGTTCACCGCGCTCGGCAACAACGGCTGGAGCAGCAACACGCTCGCGCTCGGCAAGAACCTGTCGATCAATTATCCGGCCATGAATTCACCGATGGCCAGCCTGCCGTTGGTCATTTTCAATTTTGCCAGTTCGGCCGACGACAATCAGCACCGTCTCGCCTGGACCGGCGCCTTGATCATCACCTTCGCGGTCCTGACTCTGAGCATTGTCGCCCGCATATTTGGATCCGAGAAAGAATGGTGAGCGGCCCATGAACTCCATGCCGATGACCGCCGATAAAGTGCGGATCGATATCCGCAACCTGTCCTTCTATTACGGCGCAACGAAAGCGTTGAAGAATGTGTCGCTGCCGCTGTACGACCGGAAGGTCACGGCCTTCATCGGTCCGTCGGGTTGCGGCAAGTCCACATTGCTGCGCGTCCTGAACCGCATCTACGAGCTTTATCCCAACCAGCGCGCCGAGGGCGAAGTCTTCCTCGACGGCGAAAATATCCTCACCTCGAAGCAGGATCTCAATCTGCTGCGCGCCCGCATCGGCATGGTGTTCCAGAAGCCGACACCGTTTCCGATGACCATCTACGACAACATCGCCTATGGCATTAAGCTCTACGAGCGCATGCGCAAATCCGAACTCGACGACCGCGTCGAGGACGCGCTCCAGCGCGCCGCGCTGTGGAACGAAGTGAAGGACAAGCTGCGGGAATCCGGCCTCAGTCTCTCGGGCGGCCAGCAGCAGCGCCTGTGCATCGCGCGCACCGTGGCGACCAAGCCGGAAGTGATCCTGCTCGACGAGCCCTGCTCGGCGCTCGATCCGATCTCGACGGCCAAGATCGAGGAGCTGATCGACGAACTCGCCAACGAATACACGATCGTCATCGTCACCCACAACATGCAGCAGGCCTCGCGCGTGTCTGACAACACGGCGTTCATGTTCCTGGGCGAACTGATCGAATTCGGCACGACGGAGAAGCTCTTCACCGCGCCGCAGAACAAGCGCACGGAAGAATACATCACCGGCCGCTTCGGCTGATATTCCAGATACCCGTTATTGCCGTCCCACGCATTCCAACGTTCGTCATCGCCCGCTTCATGCGGGCGACCCAATTTTGTTCGAAGCGTGAAGAGCTCGCTTCTAAACGTAATCCGTCACAGCCGTCGCATCCGCGCGTGCGCTGCCGAACGCTGCATTGAAGACGAAGCTCAGCGCCACGCTGATAACCAGGTTCAGTGCCAGCGCACTGATCGCGTCGTAGCTCGGCGCAATCACGCCAAAAATATCGAGCGGATAAATGGGGCTCGCGAAGGCTTTCGCGGCCACCATCGCTGTGCCCGATACGATGCCAACGGCCCAGCCGACGAGCAACGCCACGGGGTGAAGCCAGCGCGTGTAAAGACCTATCAGAACCGCAGGCAGCGTCTGGATGATCCAGATGCCGCCCAGCAATTGCAGCGTGATCGCGAATTTCTGCGCGCCCGGCAGCCAGACGATGAAGCCGAGCGCTCCGAGAAGCACGGCGAGCGCGGCAAGCTTCGCCACCTGCAATTCGTTGGCGGGCGAACATCCGGGATTGAGATATTCGCGATAGATGTTGCGCGTGAAGAGATTGGCGCTGGCGATCGACATGATGGCAGCCGGCACCAGCGCGCCGATGACGATGGCCGCGAAGGCGACACCCACGAACCAGGCGGGGAACATCTGCAGAAACAGCGCCGGCACCGCGAAATTGGCGCCGAACAGCTTGAACTCCCTGGCATAGGCGGGCATCGACGCAACGCCGCTGGCCAATGCCATCGTCCCCAGCAGCGCGATCAGGCCGAGCGCCAGCGAATAGGCGGGCAGGATCACGGCGTTGCGTCTGACGACATGACGGCTCGCCGAGCCGAACAGTCCCGTCACCGCATGCGGGTAGAGGAACAGCGCCAGCGCGGAGCCGAGCGCCAGCGTCGCATAGCCGAAACCTTGTCCCAGATTTCCTTCGCTCGGCGGCGCCAGCAGCAATTTCGCTTTCGGCACGGCCGCGAAGATCTTCGCATAGCCGCCAAGCTCGCCCGGTATGATCAGCACGGCCGCGATCACCGTGATGTAGATGAGCAGATCCTTGGCGATCGCGATGATCGCCGGGGCGCGCAGACCGCTCGTATAGGTGAAAGCCGCGACTGTCGCGAAAGCAATGACCAGCGGCCAATGGCCGTGAATGCCGAGACCTCCCAGCACGACCTCCATGCCGACAAGCTGGAGCGCGATATACGGCATCGTCGCGATGATGCCCGTAACGGCGACCGCCAGAGCCAGCGCGCCCGAGCCGAAGCGTCCGCGCACGAAATCGGCTGCGGTCACGTAACCGTTCTTACGCGCCACCGACCACAGCCGCGGGAACACCGCAAAGAGGATCGGATAGACGAAGATCGTGTAGGGCACGGCAAAAAAACCGGCGGCCCCCTGGCCAAACAGCGCCGTCGGTACCGCGATGAAGGTGTAGGCGGTGTAGAGATCGCCACCCAAAAGGAACCAGGTGATCAGCGTACCGAAGCGCCGCCCGCCCAGCCCCCATTCGGAAATCTGTGCCTCGCCGCTTTGCTGCCATCGCGCCGCGACGAAACCCAGAAGTGCAACAGACACAAACAGGACAAGAAAGACGGCAAGCGCCGTGGAGTTCCGGGTCACGGCCTATCCCTCCGGCGCTCTTCGAAACGGTAAATGGGATAGAGAAGGAGCGCGCCGAGCGGGATCCAGGCGACCTGATACCAGTAGAAAAAGGGGATTCCGAAGAGAGTCGGCTCCAGGCGATTATAAAAACCGACCCAAAGAAGGGCGATGTAAGGCGGAAAGAGCAGAAGGTAAATCGGATGGAAACGCCGCACGCAGGCCCCCGGCGAGAACGCTTTTCACGATGACTTCCTTACGGCATAAGGGCTCGACGGCCAAGCTGGGGCGCTGAGTCGGACTATGCCGGTCCTTTATCTCGCAGGCTCGCTCGCGGGCATTGCAATGCTCGTCGGATTGAACTTCCTGCTTTTCGGACGCGTGCGTCCCGAAGTGGGCACGGTCGACTCCATCACGCAGCGTCTGATGCGGGACATTCCCGGTTTCCGTCCCGGCCGCACGATCATCGGCGCGGACAGGCGCGTCGCTGTCATCGAGAACGCGGCCACACGAACGCTCGTTCTCGTCGAAGCGATCGGCGACAGTCTGGTTACGCGACAGCTTACGCAGGGCTTTCTCGCCAATGTCGGCCGCCTCGGCGCGCGCCTGTCGCTCGAGCTGCGCGACTTCACGTATCCGCGTGCCGTGCTCGTGGCGCCGAGCGAAAGGGTGGCGCGCGACTGGGAAGCGCGGTTGAAGCCGTAAGCGTCATGCAGCTGCCCAATCCCACCGAACTCGCAACGCCGCTGTTCATCGGTCTCGTCGTCGCCGAGATGATCTTCGTGCGCCTCGCCGGACGCGGCCGCTACGAGATGCGCGACACGGCGACGAGCCTTATCATGGGGTTTGCGAGCGTCGTCTCCGGTGGCGCATTCGCGTTTCTGTTCATCGCTTTTGCGCGGGTGCTGGCGCCTTATCGCATCGCCGATCTCGGTTATGCATGGTGGGCGTTCATCGCCGCCTTCCTGCTCGACGATCTCACCTACTATTGGTGGCACAGAGCCAGCCATCGGATCCGCTGGCTTTGGGCGGACCATGTGCAGCACCATTCGAGCCAGCACTACAATCTCTCGACGGCGCTGCGACAGCCGGTGACGGGTGCCTTCACGCCGGGACTGTTCTTCCGCGCGCCGCTGCTGCTGCTGGGCTTCCCGCTGCCGATGATCGTCTTCGTGCACGGGCTCAATCTCGTCTATCAGTTCTGGATCCACACCGAGGCCATCAAGCGTTTCCCGGCCTGGTTCGAATCTGTGATGAACACGCCGTCGCATCACCGCGTCCATCACGCCACCAATGCGCGCTATCTCGATTCCAATTACGCCGGTGTGCTGATCGTCTGGGACAGGATGTTCGGCACCTTCGTCGCCGAACGCGAAGACGATACTCCGCATTACGGCATCGTCAAAAATCTCGGCACCTACAATCCCGTGCGTGTGGCGCTGCATGAATGGGTCGGCCTATTCAACGACGTGACGCGCGCCCGTTCCTTGCGCGACGCAGGACTTTACCTGTTCGCACCGCCCGGCTGGTCGCCCGACGGCAGCCGCGAGACCTCGGACTCCATCAAGCGCCGCTGGAACGAATACCGCGCGGCGGAGATGGCGGGCGAGTGAAAATCCTCACCCGCACGAAGTGTGGGGGAGGTGGCGCGCGCAAAGCGCGCGACGGAGGGGGCATCGTGACTCGAACCTGTCCGGCGTCGGCCCCCTCCACCGCTACGCGGTCCCCCCTCCCCCACGCTGCGCGCGGGGGAGGATTTTTCTGTGCTATCCTCCCGCATCCATTTGGGGAGGAAAACGATGGGGCGGATCATTCTCGCCGGGATCGCCGGCGGTGTTGCCATGTTCGTGATGATTTCGATTTTGCATCTCAGTCCGATTGCAGAGATCGGGTTCAGCCAGATGACGAACGACG
>Ga0335069_10003757_pt1 | contig 22779 bp, 15 predicted proteins | sample Lox_Sample_11_FD_206714 | JGI IMG/M metagenome (GOLD analysis project Ga0335069, IMG submission 206714) | Soil microbial communities from Loxahatchee National Wildlife Refuge, Florida, United States - Lox_Sample_1.1 | ecosystem: Environmental > Terrestrial > Soil > Wetlands | place: USA... | reverse complement strand
TGGCCACCACCGTGTTCGGCGGCGGCGCGTCGACGCTGGGCTTCCTGTACGCCGCACCCGGCGCGGGCGCCCTGGCCGGCGCGCTCACCACCGGCTGGGTCAGCCGCATCCAGCGCCAGGGCCTCGCGGTCATCGTCGCGGTCATCGCCTGGGGGGCCGCCATCACCTGCTTCGGGCTGGTGTCGCGGCTGCCCGCCGCCCTGCTGCTGCTCGCCGCCGCGGGCTGCGCCGACGTCATCTCGGCGGTGTTCCGCAGCACGATCATCCAGCTTTCCGTGCCGGACGCCCTGCGCGGACGCCTGGCGGGCCTGCAGATCGCCGTGGTCACCGGCGGTCCGCGCGTCGGGGACCTGGAGTCAGGGGCGGTAGCGGCCGCGTTCGGCGAAACCTTCTCGGTCGTCTCCGGGGGCCTGGCCTGCATCGCGGGCGCCCTGCTGCTGGCCCGCCTGCTGCCCGGCTTCCGCCGTCAGCGGATGGATCCGGGCCACCATGAGGTCACGGCGCCGGCCGGGTGAGGTGCTGTGAGCTCACCGAAATGCTTGCTCGATATGCGGGGGCTTCGGACACCTCCAACAATGCTCAAGATCTCCCTTGAGCACTCTTGGAGGTGGCGGGAATCGAACCCGCGTCCTTCAGTACCTCACCAGGGCTTCTCCGGGCGCAGCTTGCTCTGCTTTTCTCAGCCCCGGCGATCACGCAAGCAAGACGCCGACAGGCTCAGCCGCTGTCTGGTGTCCCGCCTGGCCCCGCGGCCGGATCAGGCGGTGGATCCTTCTAGCTGATGCCAGGCACCGGGTCGAAGGCATCCCCGGGCTGACAGGCCTCTTTAACTCGCCTTAGGCGGCGAGAGCGAGGCCAGTGCGCTTTGCGTTGGCACTTATTGGTTTGCGGTCACAGGATTTACGAGGTCACAACCGCAACCCTCGGCCCGCTTCCCCTGGTTCGACCACCGAAGTCGAAACCGATCACCCCCTATTGAGTTGTCCGGCCAGCACGGCGAACCATGCCGCCGAACTAGACCGTACACTGACAACACCCGATCGCCAACTCAGATTCCCGGCTGGCCCGCGCGCAACAGCTCCAGGCGGTCGGCTCACGGCCGGGCCGGCGGGAACATCGGGGCCGGGGCAGCCGACGTCGGCGGACGGGGGTCGCGGGGAGTCAGCGGGCGGCGGCCGCGAAGAAGGCGCCGGCCAGGGCCGCGGCGGAAAGCTGCGGCGTCTTACCGGACTCGATGGCGGCGACCGCCACGTCGCCGCGGAAGCCGACGAACCAGCTCATCCAGCCCGAACCGGTGTGGACCAGGCCGACCTGCCCGTACACCTGGGCGCCGGGCAGGCTGGCGGCGTGGGCGGCACCTGACCGGACCGCGTCGCGCATCAGCCCGTGCAGCGCGGACATCATGCTGCGGTCCACCGCGGTGCCCGCGGTGCCGGCCGGACCGGAGGAGGGCTGGATCACCTGCGGGACGTGCCAGCTGCCCGCGTCCACTGCCGCGGCGACCATGGCCATGGACAGCAGGCTCATCCGCACGTCCCCCTGGCCGATCGTCTGGGCGGCCAGATCCGCGTCGCCCGCGGCGGACGGCACCGACCCGGAGAAGGCCGGCACCTGCAGCTGCGACCAGTCGGAGCCGATGCCGAACTCCTTGACCACCTGAGCCCACTGGCTCGGCGTGAGCCGCTCGGACAGCTGGGTGAACGCGGTGCTGCAGGCGTCGGCGAAGGCGGCGCTGAACGGCTTCTGCTCACCGGTCCCGTAGCTGGTGAAAGTCTGCCCGCCGACGGTGAAGGAGCCTGCGCACGAGATCGGGGTGGATACCGTGACCAGCCCGCCGCTGACCAGCGCGCCCGCGGACACGATGGTGAACGCGGTGCCTGGTGCCAGCTTCGCGTTCAGCGCGCCCGCCGCGGGCAGGGCGCCGGTCCCCTGGCGCTGCGCGACCGCCAGGACCTCGCCGGTCGACGCCCGGACGGCGACGATCTCGCCCGAGCTCGAGACGCCATTGAGGGCGTCCAGGGCCGCGTTCTGCACCGTGGAGTTGATCGTGGTGCGCACCGGCGTGCCGGCCGTGCCCGGCCACTGGGCCAGGACCGCGGTCTGCTGGCCGGCCGAGTTGACCACCACCACCTCGGTCGCCGGCGTGCCGAGCAGCTGACGCTGGTACTTCTGCTCCAGCCCGGACAGCCCCACCGTGGTCCCCGGGGCGTAGAGCGCGCCGTCGGCCCGCAGCCGTTCGTTGAGCTCGCTGCCCACCTCGCCGACCAGCCCGGTGGCTTCGGCCTGGAACAGCCGCTGGGACTCGGGCCGGACCACCAGCCCGGGCACGGTGCGCAGGCTGCCGCGCAGGCTGGCGTAGGTGGCGGAGTCGAGCGTGGCGAGCTGGAGGAACTGGTGCGGCGGGGCGGCCGTGATCTGGCCGAGCACCTGCCCGGCCTGCAGTCCGGCGAGGCTGGCGAAGGCCCGCGCCGTCGCCGCCGGGTCGGACAGCCGCTCCGGCCAGACGCCGAGCACGTACGCCGGGGCCGGGAGCTGAAGCGGATGCCCCTGGGCGTCGAGCACGGACGCCCGGGCCGGGAACCGGGTCATCACCGCCAGCCGCTCGCCCGGGCCCAGGCTCGGGTTGACGACGCCCGGCGCCCACTCGACCTTCCAGTCGTCGCCGACCCGGCGCAGGCCGAAGTGCCCGTCATAGGTCCACACGCGCCCCTGCTGGGCCAGGTCGACCGTCGCGGTGAACGTCGCATCCGCGGTACGGCCGTGCTGATGGACCGACTTCATGGACAGGAACAGCTGCGCCGCGTCCAGCTGCGCGACGGCTCCGCGCAGGTCCGCGGCGACGGCGCCGGGCGGGGCGGTGGTCAGCGTCCCCGCGGCCGCGTACTGCTGCTGCTGCCAGTCGAACAGGAACGCCTGCGCGGTGGGCTCCGCGGAAAGCTCCGAGCCGAAGCCCGCGGCCAGGCCGATGACCAGGACGCCGACGGCGACGATGACCAGCCCGGCGATGCGCGACCGCCTGGCCCGCCGGGTCGCGGGCGAGGACTTGCGGCCGGGCCGGGCGGCCGGGCGGGAAGCCACGTGACGGGCCGGCCGGCCCCGGCCGCGGGACGGGCGGGCGGCCTGACCGGGCGCGCCGCCGCTGGGCTCGGGCCTCCCGCCGTTCTGGATAGGGATCCCGCCGAACGCGGCGGGCACCTCGCCGGGCGGCCCGGGACCCGCAGGGCCGTACGGACCCGGGTCAGCGGAGATCGCCGGGATCGCCGGGTCGGTGTCGCGCTGGCCGGGGATGCCGCCGTCGTGCCGCCCGGGGCCGGCTTCGTCGCGCGGCCTAGGCGCGAAGGGGCCCCGCGGCCTGGCGTGGCCGCCGCGCTCGTTCGCAGGAGAGGACACGATCCGCCTGCCCGTCACCTTCGCCGTTTCAGGGCCCGGTCCATTTCCCTGGCCGCATCACGTTTAGCCAGGTCCTGGCGCTTGTCGTAGGTCCGCTTGCCACGGGCGAGACCTAGCTCCACCTTGACGTTCCCATCCCTGAAATACAGCGAAAGGGGGATCAGCGTCAAACCCTGCTCGGCGGTTTTGCTGACAAGGCGGTCGATCTCCTTGCGGTGCAGCAGCAGCTTCCTGATCCGCCTCGGCGTGTGATTGGTCCAGGTGCCCTGGGTGTACTCGGGGATGTGGACGTTGTGCAGCCACACCTCGTCGCCGGTGATCTGCGCGAACCCGTCCTGGAGCGACGCGCGGCCCGCGCGCAGCGATTTGACCTCGGTACCGGTCAGGACGATGCCCGCCTCGTAGGTGTCCTCGATGCGGTAGTCGTGGAACGCACGGCGATTACGGGCGATGACCTTACGCCCCTGCTCCCGAGCCACGTCCCTCCCGTCACCACGCCAGCAGCCGCTCAGATACGCAGGTAGCGGCGCAGTGTCAGGAACGACGTCGCACCGCACAACACGACCCCGACGACCATCGAGAACAAGATGACCTCGATCAGGTCTCCGACGGACAAACCTACGTTGAAGGAGAAGTACTGCTCCAGGCTATCTAGCATGAGGGACTTGACGGCGACAAGGAGCCCCGCCGCGATGGCCGAGCCAATCAGCCCGGCGATCGCCCCCTCGAGCAGGAACGGCAGCTGGATGTAGAAGTTCGAGGCGCCGACCAGGCGCATGATGGCGGTCTCCCGGCGCCGGTTGAAGGCGGACAGCCTGATCGTGTTGGCCACCAGCAGGACCGCGGCCACGATCAGGATCAGGGCGATGATGATCACCGCGTTCCTGGCCCCGTCGAGCAGCCGGTAGAACTTGTCCAGGATGGTCATCTCGTCCACCACGGTCTCCACGCCGTTCGCGCCGGTAACCGCGCTGGCCACGATGTTGTAGTCGGCTTCGGGGTTCTTCAGCTTCACCTGGAACGAGTCGGGGATGTCACCCTCCTGGGTGTCCTGGACGAGGGCCGGCTCGTTGGAGAAGTACTGCCTGAACTCCTGGTACGCCTGCTGCTGGTTCACGTAGTAGACGGTCTCGACCTGCGGCATGGACTTCAGCTGCTGGAGCAGTTGCGCCCGGTCGGCGTCGGTCGCGGGCCCGTCCCGCTGGCACCGCGGCTGCGGGCTCGTCTTGATGCAGAGGTAGATCGACAGCTCGACCTTGCCCTGCCAGTAAGTTCTCGTCCTGTCCACCTGCTTGACGAACAGCAGGCCCGTGCCGAGCAGGGACAGGCTGATGGCCACGACCACGATGAGCGCCATCGTCATGGTGAGATTCCGGCGTAGCCCGATCCAGATCTCCTGCAAGACGAATTGTGAACGCATGCTGGCTGACCCCTTGATGTCCTAGGTCTTCAGGTCGGCACCGCGCGGCGGCCCGGCGGGGTCGGGCCAAGCGCGGCGATGACAGGTCAGTACGCCTGGCCGTACACCCCGCGTGACTGATCCCGGACCACCTTGCCGTACTCGAGCTCGATGACCCGCTTGCGCATCGAGTCGACGATCGCCGCGTCGTGCGTGGCCATCACGACGGTCGTCCCGGTCCGGTTGATCCGGTCGAGCACCTTCATGATGCCGATCGAGGTCGCCGGGTCGATGTTCCCCGTCGGCTCGTCGGCGAGCAGGATCATCGGCCGGTTCACGAACGCGCGGGCCATCGCGACGCGCTGCTGCTCGCCGCCGGACAGCTCGTCGGGCATCCGGTCGTGCTTGCCCTCCAGGCCGACCAGGTCGATCACTTCGGGGACGACCTTGCGGATGAAGCGGCGGTGCTTCCCGATGACCTCGAGCGCGAACGCGACGTTCTGGTAGACGTTCTTGTTGGGCAGCAGCCGGAAGTCCTGGAACACGCAGCCGATGCGCCGCCGCAGATAGGGCACCTTCCAGTTGGTGAGCCTAGCGAGGTCCCGGCCGGCCACGTGGATCTTGCCGTCCGAGGGCCGCTCCTCCTTCAGGACCAGCCGGAGGAAGGTCGACTTCCCCGACCCGGACGGGCCGACGAGAAAGACGAACTCGCCTTTGGCGACCTCGATGTTCACGTTCTCCAGCGCCGGCCGGCTCTGGTTCGGGTAGACCTTTGTGACGTTATCGAAGTTGATCACAGAACCATCACAAGTGATGTAGGAGGGCAAGGCCCGCGGCTGGCGCCGCCAACCTCGGCAACTTGCGGGTAACCTGGTTTTGGCCAGGGAACAGTCTAGAGGGAAACTGGCAGCCAAGGTTTTACATCGCGGCAAGTGCCAGGGTCGCCGGGACGCGGGCCAAGCGGAAGGGGTTCCGATGAGCTGCGAACACCTGATCTGCGCACAGTGCGCCGGGCCGGTGGTAGAGGGCAGGTGCCCGGCCTGCCGGGCGTCGCGAGATCACGTGCATCACCAGCACTTCAGCGCGAGCCCGCAGCTGATCGTCGCCGCCGTGCTGGCGCTGGCGTTCCTGCTGCTGCTGGCCGTGCACTTCGCTCATTAACCCGGGGGGGCGACCCCCCGAACCCCCCGATTCCCGCTGCGGTGCTTGCCGTAGTATCACGCGGCGCGAGGGGCTCGCAGCCCCTCGCGGGCCGCGCGATCGCGGCTTCCGCCGCGAGGACCCACCGTAAGTAGCCGCTACTTCGTCGTAAACAGCCGCACGGTTCACTGGGGCAAACTAGCGGCCGTTCTGGCGCATCCAGCGGATCTCGGCGTCGATGAAGTCGTCGATCTCGCCGTCGAGGACCGCCACGGCGTTCCCGGTCTCCATGCCCGTCCGCACGTCCTTGACATTCTGGTAGGGGTAGAGGACGTAATTGCGGATCTGGGTTCCCCAGGCGCGGCCTCCGTCGCCGCGCAGCGCCTGCATCTGCTCGGCTTCCTCCTGCCGCCGGCGCTCGAGCAGCTTGGCCTGCAGGACGGCCATCGCCGACGCGCGGTTCTGGATCTGGCTGCGCTCGTTCTGGCAGGAGACCACGATCCCGGTGGGCAGGTGGGTGATCCGGACAGCGGAGTCCGTGGTGTTCACCCCCTGGCCGCCGGGGCCGCTGGAGCGGAACACGTCCACCCTGATCTCGTCCTCGCTGATGTCGATGTGATCGGTCTGCTCGACCACCGGCATCACGTCGACGCCGGCGAACGAGGTCTGCCTGCGGCCCTGGTTGTCGTACTTGGAGATGCGGACCATCCGGTGCGTGCCATGCTCGCCGCGGAGCGTCCCGTAGGCGTACGGCGCGTTCACCGCGAACGTGGTCGACTTGATCCCCGCCTCCTCGGCGTAGGAGGTGTCGTACACCTCGGTGGGGTACTTGTGCCGTTCCGCCCAGCGCAGGTACATCCGCAGCAGGTTCTCCGCGAAGTCGGCGGCGTCCGCGCCTCCCGCCTGCGCGTTGATGGAGATCAGGGCCTCCCTGGCGTCGTATTCGCCGTTCAGCAGGGTGCGCACCTCGAGCTGGTCGATCTCCGTGCGGAGCGCGGCCAGCTCGCGTGTCGCCTCCTCGCGGGTGGGCTCGTCGTCCTCCCTCTCGGCCAGGTCGAACAGCACCTGGGTGTCGTCCAGGCGCTGGCGCAGGCCGGCCAGCCGGGCCAGCTCCGCTTCCAGGTAGGAAAGCCGCCGGGTCACCTTCTGCCCGCGATCCGGGTCCGCCCACAGGTCAGGATCGGCGGACTGCTCGCGCAGATCAGCCGCTTCCTTCTGCATTTCGCCAGGATCGAGCACCGCCTCGATGCTGTCGAGCTTCGAGGTCAGCGCCGCGATCTCATCGGCGGGATCGGTACCTGCCATGTCGGCAAGCCTAACCGAGCGGCGCGGGCGGGGCCGCATCCCGGCCCAGCGCGGAACCCGGGGCGCAAACCCGGTATCCTGCCTTAGCGTGACACACCGAAGGCGCCCGATCTGGGCCGGTACCGCGATCGGGGCGGCGGCGATGGCCGCCGTGACCCTGCTGGCCGTCCAGGGGTGCGCCCCTGCCCCGGACGCGGACGCGGTCACCCCCCCCAGCCACAGTGTCTCCCTCACCGGGGCGGAGTCGGTCTACCGGTCCTACCTCGCGGCCAGCGACGCGGCCGCGGTGGCTGGCAACGAGGACCAGGCGCTCAACGTCTCCTCGGCCGCGCAGTGGTCCCAGGCCAAGGGCCAGTACACCGCGCTGGCCACGGCGGGCACGCCGGTCCCGAGGTACCGGTACGGCACCCCGGTGTTCTACGTCCCGGCGCTGGCCGGCTACCCGGACTGGTTCGTGGTGGAGGTGCCGAGGAGAACCGGCACCGGCGGCCAGCTGAGCGCCGCGGTCAGCACGCTCATGCTGTTCACGCGGAGCAAGGCCACCGCGGCCTGGAGCCTGAGCGGCTCGGCGGTGCTCGACCGGCCGCTGCCGGCCGTCGCCCTCGACAGCGACGGCTACGCCATCGACATGACCACCACCGACCCCAAGCTGCTGCTGCGCCCGGACGTGGTGGGCGCCACCCAGGCGGCGGTGGTGGACGAGGGGCCCGCCAGCCCGGCTGCGGCGGTGATCGGGAGCGGGCCGAACACGACCGGGCTTTACGCGGCGCAGGCCGCGCTGGGGGCCGCGGCGCAAGCCCGGGGGCTGCAGTACCAGTGGCTGATGATGGGGGCGCCCTACCCGCAGTTCGAGCTGCGGCTGGCCGACGGCGGGGCCCTCGTGCTGTACGGGATGTACCTGAACACGGTCACCGAGCACCCCAACCTGGTCGCCGGGTCACCGATCCCGGTGCCCGCCGACGTCAGGCCGCTGCTCGCCGCGCCCACCGAGGTCGGCAACCACGCGGTGTACGCCAACTGGACCTACCAGTTCGCCGCCGTCGACCCGCCGTCGACCGCGCGCAACGCGAAGGTGCAGATCATCGGGGCGCAGGGCGGCCCCTCCTACGGGCACGCCTACTAGGGACGCAACCACCGGGCGCGGCGCCGCGTCATAACGGGCGGAATTCGTCCCGTCCGCGGAGGAGGCGCCGGTGAACTGGACGCGCGTCATGGCGGTCTGCGCGCTGGTCCCGGCCACGCTGGCGGCTCCCTCCGGACCGGACGTCCTGCCGGCCATCGACCTGGGCACGGGCCAGGTCCGGCGCGGGGCGCCCTATCCGGTGTCCGGGCTCGCGCTGGCCTCGGGATACCTGTGGGTGTCGGTGAGCACCGGCACCGTGCTGGCGCGAGCCATCCTGCCGGCCGGCCTCCAGCTGACCGGCCTCGCGGCCGGCCCGGGCGGCACGAGCCTGTACGCCTCGGCCGCGCGGCTGCTGGAGCTTACCGCCTGTCCGGGGCCGCGGCCGTGCCGTCACACCGCCTCGGGCAGCGAACTGGCGGCCACCAGGGTGCGGACGGCCCGCAGGGCCACCGACAAGGTGGTGAACGTGAAGCGCTCGCTCTCCCAGATCTCGCCGAGGGTCTGGGCCGCCATCGCCACCGCGGCCTCGTTGCATGACGCCCACGCGGCGAGCCGCTCCTCGGGGGACCGCGGCCCGTCCGGCCCGCTGACCCCGAGCACGTCCTTGGTGAGCGAGGCGTGCGCGGCGTACAGGTCGTCGCGCAGCGCGGCCCGGGCCATCGTGGACCAGCGGTCCTCCCGCGGCAGCGCGGTGATGCGGTCGCGCAGCCGGGTGATCTGCAGCCGGTCGGCCAGGTCGAAGTAGACCTCGGCGGTCTCCTCGATCCCCCGCCCGGCGGAGGCGGCGACCTGCACGATGTCGAAGGCGGAGTACCCCGGCACCATGGCCGCGACCCGCTCGGCCAGGTCGAGCGGCACTCCCAGGTCGAGGCAGGAGTCCCGCCGCTCCTCGAAGCCGGTCAGGTCCCGGCCGGTGAGCAGCTTGGGCAGGCCCGCACGGACGGTCCGCACCCCGTCCGCGAAGAAGCCCACGGTGGCCTGGATGTCGAACGGCGGCCGGCGGTTGTGCAGCAGCCACCGGGCCGCGCGCTCGGTCAGCTTGCGCCCCTCGAGCAGCAGCGTGATCTGGGCCGTGATGCCGACCTGGCCCTCCAGCGCCTCGACCTGGTCCCAGAAGGCCGGCATGTCGAACACCTCGCGGGCGACCAGCCAGGCCCGGGTGAGATCGGGCACCGACGCGCCGGTCTCCTCGATCAGCCGGAACAGGAACGTGCTGCCCGAGGTGTCGATCATCTCGTTGACCGCCGAGGTGGTGATGATCTCCCGGCGGAGCGGATGGGCTTGCATCCGGTCCGCGAACGCCCGCAACGGGGCCGGGAAGTAGCCGTCGAGCACCCGGCGCAGGTACGGGTCATCGGGCAGGGTGGAGACGAGCACGTCCTCCCCCGCCGAGATCTTGGTGTGCGCCAGCAGCAGGGCGAACTCGGGATTGGTCAGGCCGCGGCCGGCGGACCGGCGCTCGGCGATCTCCCGCTCGCCTGGCAGCACGTCCTGTTCCGGGTCCATCCGCTTGTCCCTGATCAGCTTGCGCAGGTACCGTGCGTGCACGTGCAGCAGGGACGGGGCCTGGGCCCGGGCCACCGCCAGCGCCATGTTCTGCCGGTAGTTGTGCCGGAGCACCAGGTCGGCCACCTCGTCGGTCATGGCCTCGAGCAGCCGGTGCCGGCCGGAGGCCGGGATGGCCCCGTCCCGGATGGCGTCGGCCAGCAGGATCTTGATGTTGACCTCGTGGTCGGAGGTGTCCACCCCGGCCGAGTTGTCGATGAAGTCGGTGTTCATCAGCCCGCCGCCGAGGGAGTACTCGATCCGGGCCGCCTGGGTCAGGCCGAGGTTGCCGCCCTCGCCGACGACGCGGGCACGCAGCCGGGTGGCGTCGATCCGGACCGCGTCGTTGGACCGGTCCCCCACGTCGGCGTGCGACTCGGTGCTGGCCTTCACGTAGGTGCCGATCCCGCCGTTCCACAGCAGGTCGACCGGGGCGGCCAGGATGGCGGAGATCAGCTCGTCCGGGGACAGGGCGGTGACGGCGGCGTCGATGCCCAGGGCGGTGCGCGCCTGCGCCGACACCGGCACCGACTTCACGTTGCGCGGCCAGACTCCGCCGCCGGGTGAGATCAGCGCCCGGTCGTAGTCCGCCCACGAGGACCTGGGCAGCCCGAACAGCCGGGTGCGCTCGGCGAAGCTGGCCGCCGGGTCCGGCGCCGGGTCGACGAACACGTGCCGGTGGTCGAAGGCCGCGATCAGCCTGATGTGCTCGGACAGCAGCATGCCGTTGCCGAACACGTCGCCCGACATGTCGCCGATGCCGACCACGCTGAAGTCGTCGGTGGCCGGGTTCAGCCCGAGCGCCGCGAAGTGCCACTTCACCGACTCCCAGGCGCCGCGCGCGGTGATGCCCATCTTCTTGTGGTCGTAGCCCTCGGACCCGCCCGAGGCGAACGCGTCGCCGAGCCAGTAGCCGTACGTGGCCGCGACCTCGTTGGCCGTGTCGGAGAACGTCGCGGTGCCCTTGTCCGCCGCGACCACCAGGTACGGGTCGTCGCCGTCCCGGCGGACCACGCTCGGGGGCGGCACCAACGTGTCGCCGTCGATGTTGTCGGTCACGTCGAGCATCGAGGCGATGAACGTCTTGTAGCAGGCCAGCACCTCGGCCTGGTACGCCTCGCGATCGGCGGGGTCGGGCAGGCGCTTGCAGACGAAGCCGCCCTTGGCCCCGGACGGGACGATGACCGCGTTCTTGACCTCCTGCGCCTTGACCAGGCCGAGCACCTCGGTACGGAAGTCCTCGAGCCGGTCCGACCAGCGCAGCCCGCCGCGCGCCACCCGGCCGAAGCGCAGGTGCACCGCTTCCAGCCGGGGCGAGTGGACGAAGATCTCGAACTTGGGCCGCGGCATCATGAGCCCGGGCACGGTGCGCGGGTCGAGCTTGAGCACCAGGCACGGCGGCCCGTCCGGGCGCCCCGGGCTGTCCTCCCGGTAGTAGTTGGTCCGCAGCGTCGCGTCGATCAGCGCCAGGTACGACCGGAGGATCCGGTCGGCATCCAGGCTGGTCACCTCGTCGAGCTGGCCGCGGACCTCCTCGGTGATGGCCTCGCAGCGTTCGGTGACGCCGTTCTGCCGGGCCGGGTCGAACCGGGACTCGAACAGCCGGATCAGCAGCCGGGTGATCGCCGCGTTGGACCGCAGGACCCGCTGCACGTAGTCCTCGCTGAACCGCATCCCGCCCTGGCGCAGGTACTTCGTGCAGGCACGCAGCAGGGTCACCTCGCGCCAGGTCAGGCCCGCCGTCACCACCAGCGCGTTGAACCCGTCGTCCTCGGTCTGGCCGAGCCACAGCGCGGTCAGCGCGTCCTCGAAGAGCTGGCGCAGGCTGCCCGAGGCGGCGGCGGGCGGCGGGCGCAGGCCGAACTCGTAGATCCAGAACGAGCCGACGCTCGAGTTCCCGCGGAACTGGTACGGATGCTCGTCGACGACCTCGAGCCCCATGTGCTGCAGCTGGGGCAGCACGTCGGACAGCGTGATCGGCGTGCCCGACCGGTACACCACCAGCGTCCACCGGCCCGGGTGCTCCACCAGCCGCACCGCGAACTCGGTCCCGGAATCGCGCAGCTCGAGCATGGTCAGAAGGTCGTCGACGGCGTCCGCGGCGGTGACGTCCGCCTTGTACGTCTCGGGGATGCTCGCGCCCAGCCGGGCGGCCAGCGTGCTGGCCCGCTCCTCGCCGAGCACGCGGATCGCCTCGACGGCGAGATCCTCGTCCCACGACCTGACCGCCGCGGCCAGCTTCCGCTCCAGGGCGACCGCGTCCACCCGCGGCACGGACTGGCCCCGTTCGGCCCGGACCACCACGTACAGGCGGGCCAGGGCCGAGTCGCCGACGGTGGCGCTGTAGTCCACCGAGGCGCCGTGCAGCGCCTCCCGCAAGATGCCCTGCGCGCGCAGCCTGACCCTGGTGGTGTACCGGTCCCGCGGCAGGTACACCAGGCAGGACATGTACCGCCCGTACCGGTCCCGGCGCAGGAACAGCCGGGTCTGCTTGCGTTCGCTCAGCCGCAGCACGCCGAGCGCGATCGGGGTGAGCTCTTCCGCCGAGATCTCGAACAGCTCCTCGCGCGGGTAGTCCTCGAGTATCTCGACCAGGTCCTGCCCGTCGTGGCTGTCCGCGGGCAGCCCGGCCGTGGCCAGGACCTGGGCCAGCTTGCGCCGGAGCACGGGCACGCCGGCGATGGGCGCGATGTGCGCCGCGTGCGAGTACAGGCCGAGGAACCGGTACTCGCCGTTGACCTGCCGGCCTCCCGGGCCATCGGGGCCGAGCTTTTTGACCGAGACGTAGTCCAGGTAGTTGGCCCGGTAGACGGTGGACCTGGAGTTCGCCTTGGCCAGCACCAGCCGCTCGTCCGGGTCTTGCGCCCGGGCCAGCACCTGAGACGACATCTTGCGCACGGCCTCCCGGCCCTGCCGGGCGTGGCGCAGGATGCCGAGCCCGGTGCCCGGCACGGCGCGCAGGCCGGTGCCCTCCCCGGTCGGCACGAAGTCGTATTCGCGGTAACCGAGGAAGGTGAAGTTGCCGTCCGCCAGCCAGCGCAGCAGGTCACCATGCTCGGCCTCGTCGCTGCCGGGCGCTCCGCCGAGCTGGCCGGCCAGGGCGCGGGCCGCCGCGACCATCCGCGGCTGGTCCTCCACGGCCACTCGCACGTCGTCGAGTACGTGGCGCAGGTCGGCCGCGAGCTGGTCGGCGGTCACCTTGTCCCGGGGCGGCCCGAGCTCGACGTGGATCCAGGACTCGGTCAGTTCGCCCGCCGCGAACGCCTCGTCGTCGTAGACCTGCTCGGCCGCATCCTCGCCGCAGACGCCGAGGATGCCGCGCAGCGCGCCGGTCACGTCCCGGCGCACCCGCAGCAGCGGGTGCACGAGCAGCTCGATCTCGGCCTCGTGCCGGTTCAGTTCGGTGGCGACGGAGTCGACCAGGTAGGGCATGTCGTCGGTGACGATGTCCACGACCAGGCCGGACCGGCTGACCGCGCTGAGGTGAGCGTCTCCCGGCTCGCGTACCTGGACCAGCGCCCGGCCCTGCGGCCGGCGCAGGCCGAGCCGGGCGTGCGCCTCCGCGACGGCGGCCAGCCGCGACGGCGGGGCCAGGTCCTCGGTGGCCACCCGCTGGTAGTAAGCGCGCAGGTAGCAGGAGACGCTGTCGTTGCCGCTGCCGTCGCCCAGCGCCTGCGCGTCCAGGGCGGGATCATCCCGCCACGCCTCGCGCGCCTTGGCCAGCAGGGCGTCCCTGACCTCATCCGCGTAACCGTCCGGCATCGCGTCCACTCCTTCGTGTCCACTGACCTGATCCGCTGTCGTGCCTTGTCCCGGCCGGACAACCCCGCCACCTCATTGTGACAAGATTGCTACTTTATGTAACCGCGACGGATCGGCACCCCCTTGGCCCTGAAACCGGCCGAAATACCTGAGCACGTCCGGATCGGCCAGCGCGTTCGGGTCGGCGGCGACCCCCGGAGCCGTGCCCAGCAGGATCTTACGCACCGGAACCTCCAGCTTCTTACCGGACAGGGTCCGCGGGATGCCCGGCACCTGGTGGATCTCGTCCGGCACGTGCCGGGGCGACAGCTGCGCCCGGAGCGCCGCGCGGATCCGGTTCTTCAGGTCATCGTCAAGCTCAGCTCCCGCGGCGGGCACCACGTACAGGATCAGCCGGCCCTCCGCGCCGAGCCTGCCGGTATCCACGACCAGGCTGTCGGCGAGCTCGTCGAACGACTCGACCACCCGGTAGAATTCGCTGGTGCCCATCCGGACGCCGCCGCGGTTGAGCGTAGCGTCGGAGCGGCCGTAGATGATGCACCCGCCGTCGGGCAGGATCTCGATCCAGTCGCCGTGCCGCCAGACCCCAGGATATGTGTCGAAATAGCTTTCCCGGTAACGGACGCCACCGGGGTCGTCCCAGAAGCCGACCGGCATCGACGGCATCGGCTGGGTGATCACCAGCTCGCCGACCTGGCCGACGACGCTCTTGCCGTCCTCGTCGTAGGCTTCCACCTCGGCCCCCAGGCAGCGCCCGGAGATGATCCCGGCCCGGATCGGCAGCAGCGGGCACGGCCCCACGAAGCCGGTGCACACGTCGGTGCCGCCCGAGAACGAGCCGAGCAGCAGGTCCCGCTTGACCGACTCGTATACCCAGCCGAAGGCCTCCGGCGGCAGCGGCGATCCGGTCGAGCCGATGGCGCGCAGCGCCGACAGGTCAGCCTCTTCGCCCGGGCGCAGCCCGGCCTTCATGCAGGCGACCAGGTAGGGCGCGCCGACGCCGAGGTAGTTGACGGCGTGCTCGGCCGCCAGCCGCCACAGCCGGTCCGTCGCCGGATAGGTGGCGCTGCCGTCGTACAGCACGATCGTCAGGCCGGCTAGCAGCCCTCCGGCCAGGTAGTTCCACATCATCCAGCCGGTCGTGGTGTACCAGGTGAAGACGTCGCCGGGCTTGAGATCCTGGTGGAACGAGAGCGCCTTGAGGTGCTCGAGGACGATGCCGCCGTGCCCGTGCATGATCGGCTTCGGCAGCCCGGTGGTGCCCGATGAGTAGACCACCCAGAGCGGGTGCGCGAACGGCACCTCCTCGAACTCCGGCTCGCGGGCGTCCCCTCCGGCTTCTGTGCTCTGCCAGCCACGGGGGGACGGACCCTTCAGCCCCCCTGGCACCCCCCGTCCGAGATCCTCCCATCTCCGCGCACTGGGGGACGACCCGGACCCGCCGAGCAGGTCCACCATCACCACCTTGGGCGGGCCGGGCAGGGCCGTCATCACCTCGTCGAGCATCTCGGCGCGGGAGAACTCCTTGCCCCCGTACCCGTAGCCGTCGCAGGCGATGAGCACCTTCGGCTCGATCTGCACGAACCTGTCGATCACGCTGCTGGCGCCGAATTCCGGCGAGCACGACGACCAGATCGCGCCCAGGCTCGCGGTGGCGAGCAGGCCGACGACCGCCTCGGGCACGTTGGGCAGCAGCGCCGCCACCCGGTCACCGCGCCGCACGCCCAGCGAGCGCAGGCCGCGGGCCACCCGCGCCACCTCGGCGGCGAGTTGAGCGTAGCTGAGGCTCCCGGCCCTGCCTCGTTCGGAATCAAAGATTATGGCCGTGCGGTCGGGATCGGTCCACGCGGTCCTCAGCGCGTTACGGGCGTAGTTCAGCGTGGCGCCGTCGAACCACCGTACGTCGGGCATGACGTCGCCGGCCAGCGCCGGCCCGGTGCCCCGGTCGCCGAGCACCTCGAAATAGTCCCAGACCGCGGCCCAGAACTCCCCGGGGCGGGTCACCGACCACTGCCACAACTCCTCGTAGCCACCGAAGCGCGGCTTGCCGCGGGCTGCCAGCCAGCTCATGAAGCGGGTCACCCGGGCGTGGCGGACCGTCTTGTCATCCGGTTCCCAGAGCACCGCGCCGTAGCCGCGGCTCAGCAGATCACCCTGTTCTGTTCCGAACTCGCTGGCGCTCGCTTCCATGCTCTCAGCATCGTGCCATCCCGGCGCGCCTGGCAACGCCCCGTCGTGCCCTGTTGTGGCGCAGATCATGACAAGTCGTGACTTGGGAGGCGCAGCAGGCCTACAGATAACGGTCTTACCAGGCCGACGGCTCGGTGAGGCGCGCGATCAGGGCCGCCACCCCGGCCGTGCCGGTGAGATCGGGGAGCACCGCATCGGCTCCCGCGTCACGCAGCTCGGCCGCGCTGGCCCGGCCGCTGGCCACCGCGAGCGACCTGGCGCCGCCGATTCTGGCCGCGTCCACGTCACGGGGCGAATCCGCCACGTACACGGTGACCTCCTCGCCGAAGGGCACGCCGTGCTTGTCCGACGCCCGTTCCCTGGCCACCCGGATGAGGGTGCCCTTCGGGTAGGCCTCGGAGCCGTAGCCGCCGATGTCGAAGTCGATGAAGCCGTCCAGGCCGAACGCGCGCAGTTTCAGCACGGCGTTCGGCCTGCTGCTGCCGGTCAGGACGGTCTGCACCGTTTTGTCGAGTTTGCCGACGGCGGCCAGCGCCTCGGCCGCCCCGGGCAGCAGCTGCCCCTGGCGGACCAGGTCGTCCTGGCGGGCCTCGAGCGCGGCGGCCAGTTCGGCGCCGAACGGCTCGAGCAGGCGCTCGGCCTCGCCGCCGGCGCTCACGTCGGCGGCGTTCAGCGCGAGCGCGTCGAAGAAGATCTCAGACTCCGAACGGCCCGCCGTCTGCGGCAGCTTGATGAGCGGCCGCCCGGTCACCGCGGGGAACGCCTCAGCGTACGCCGCTCTCGTCACCCGGGCGACATCGACCAGGGTCAGGTCGATATTCCACAGAACCAGCCGGTGAATGACGTCCTCCGCGACTAAGACACAACGTCAACCCATGTGAGGGTAGCGGTAGTCGGCCGGGGGTACGAAGAGTTCCTTGATCGCGCGCGCGGAAACCCACCGGATCAGGTTGAAGACCGAGCCGGCCTTGTCGTCGGTGCCGCTCGCCCGGGCGCCGCCGAACGGCTGCTGGCCGACCACCGCGCCGGTGGGCTTGTCGTTGATGTAGAAGTTGCCCGCCGAGTACCTGAGTGCCTCGGTGGCCTGGGCGATCGCGGTCCGGTCCGTGGCCAGGATCGAGCCGGTCAGCGCGTACGGCGCGACGTCGGCGGCCTGGGCCAGCGTCTCGGCGTAGGAGGCGTCCGGGTAGACGTGCACGGCCAGGATCGGGCCGAAGTACTCCGTGGTGAAGATCTCGTCGGCCGGGTCTGCGCCCTGGAGCACCGTGGGCCTGACGAAGTACCCTTCGGTGTCGTCGGCCCTGCCGCCCGCCAGGATCTCGATGGAAGGCGTGTTCCCGGCCCGCTCGAACGCGGCGGTGTGCTTGGCGAACGCCCGTGCGTCGATGACCGCGCCCATGAACAGCGACAGGTCGGACGCCACGTCGCCCATGGTCAGCGACTGGACCTGGGTGATGAAGTCGTCTTTGGCCCGGTTCCAGAGCGACTCGGGCAGGTAGGCGCGGGAGGCCGCGGAGCACTTCTGGCCCTGGTACTCGAACGCGCCGCGGATCAGCGTGGCGCTGAGGCTGGCCGGGTCGGCGCTCGGGTGCACGATCACGAAGTCCTTGCCGCCGGTCTCGCCGACCACCCGCGGGTAGTTCCGGTACCGCGCGATGTTCTCGCCGACGGTCCGCCACAGGTGCTGGAAGGTCGCGGTGGACCCGGTGAAGTGGATGCCGGCCAGGTCGGGGTGGGTCAGCGCGACCCGGGACACCGCCTGCCCGTCGCCGGTGACCAGGTTGATCACCCCGGGCGGCAGCCCCGCCGCCTCGAGCAGGCGCATGAGGTAGTGCGCGGAGAGCTGCTGAGTCGGCGACGGCTTCCACAGCACCACGTTGCCGAGCAGGGCGGGCGCGGTCGGCAGGTTGCCCGCGATCGAGGTGAAGTTGAACGGCGTGATGGCCAGGACGAAGCCCTCAAGCGGGCGGTACTCCATGCGGTTCCACGTGCCCGGCGCCGATTCGGGCTGCTCGGAGAGGAGGCGGCGCGCGTAGTGCACGTTGTAACGCCAGAAGTCGATCAGCTCGCAAGCCGCGTCGATCTCCGCCTGGAACGGCGACTTGGACTGGCCGAGGATGGTGGCGGCGTTCAGCGTGGCGCGCCACGGCCCGGCGAGCAGGTCCGCCGCCTTGAGGAAGATCGCAGCCCGGTCCTCGAAGGCAAGCGCGTGCCAGCCCGGCGCCGCGTGCTTGGCCGCGTATATCGCGGCCGCCACGTCCACGTCGGCCGCGTGGCCCAGCTGGCCGAGCACGTGTGCCTTGTTGTGCGGCTGAACCACGTCGACCAGCTCGCCCGTGGCCATCTGCTGGGTGCCGCCGATGGTCATGGTCAGTTCGGTCCGCTGGCCTGCGAGTTCCTTGATCTTGCTCTCCAGCACGGCCCGCTCGTGGCTGCCCGGCTGGTACTGCCTGACCGGCTCGTTGACCGGCACAGGGGTCCTGGAGACCGCGTCCATACGATCGCTCCTGGCGTTCGCTGCGTAGGTTGTGGATACCCGTATCGTCGCACGACCCGCGGGCCAGGTCATTCAGCGCTCGCCATCCGGCGCCGGTCACGCGGCGCCGGTCACGCGGCGCTGGTCACACGGTCAGGCCGGGCAGCTCCTGGGTGGCGTACCAGCCGAGTTCGTGGCCCTCGGCCCCGTCCACGGCGAACCTGGCATCCTCGTCGCCCGCGTCGGCGGCGGGCAGCGCGTCGGCCGCGGCCCGCACGTCGGCGCCGGCCTCCGCGTCGTCCACGTGCGCCGAGGCCAGGCGTTCCATCGGGATGGCCGCGCCGATCAGCACGCGGGCAGGCTCGTGGTCGCCGGCGTCCAGCTTCACCTGGTCGGCGGGGATCTCGGCGGCCAGTACCACCCGGCGGGGCGGCGCGGCCGGATCCTCGGCGAGCATCCGCAGCGAGGCCCGGGCCGCCTCGGTCAGCGCGGCGTACTCGAGTTCCTCCTCGTCACCGCTGGCGTACGCCTCGCGCAGCGAGGGCGTGACGGCGAACCCGGGCACCGGACCAGGACCCGAGCCGACCTGGCCGGCCCGCAGGGCCTCGGCCAGCGCCGGGAGCGTCGAAGGCAGGAATACGCGCATGGTGCCCCAGAGTCTGCCACAGGTACCGGGACGTCAGCCAAGCGAATCGTCGCCAGAGGCGGCCCGCGGCCCTTCCCCGGGGCCGCCCTGGTCTCGGTTCGTCGTCCCCGGGCTCGTCCGGCCGGGCGCGCCGCTGGCCGCGAGGGCGGTGACCACGGTCGTTACGGCCTCATCGAGCGGCACGTGCTCCCAGAGCCGGACCACGGTCCAGCCGGCCAGGATCAGCGCCGCGTCGTTGCCCCGGTCGCGCTCGACGTTCCTGATCAGCTTCGGACCCCAGTACCATCCGTTCGCCCGCGGCATGGACCCGTGCTCCGGGCAGGCGTGCCAGAAGCAGCCGTCCACGAAGACGGCCACCTTCCGCGCGGTGAACGCGATGTCCGGCCGGACGCGCCGGCCGCTGTCCAGGTCGAGCCGGTAGTCCTTGCGATAGCGGTAGCCGAGCCGGTGCAGGGCACGCCGCAGCGCCAGTTCAGGCTTGGTGTCCGTCCGCCGGTTCGCCCGCATGTTCGCCGACCGGCCCGCGCTGGACGGCTGCGGATAATCCGCCACGTCCCACAGGCTAGTCCGGTCGTCATCACCGCGCCCCGGCGGTTATCGCATCGTGTTGCCAATGCTTGGTTTTTCGGCGCTTGGTTTTTCGGCGCTTGGTTCTTCAGGCACTGGATTCTTCAGGCGCCGCGTTCTTCGGGCGACGGGTTTCCTTGCCGGGTTTCCCGAGAGCGCTGGGTTCTTCAGGCGCCGGGTTCGTTACGAGCCTGCGCCGTCGAGCCGGACCCCGAGCAGGTCCTGCAGCGCGGCCGCCGTGGTGACCGCCTCGGTGTGGTGCACGCCGGTCATGCCGCACGCGACGGCGGCGGCCACGTTCGCCTCGATGTCGTCGATGAAGACGCACTGGTCCGGTTCCAGGCCCAGGCTCCTGGTCGTGTGCAGGAAGATTCCTTCCTCCGGCTTGCGCATGCCGCACTCACCGGAAATTACCACGGTGTCGAACAGGGCGGGGAAGTCCGCGCGCGGATACTCGTCACAGCCCCAGGAGTTGGAGAGCAGCGCGGTGCGCAGCCCGGCCCCGCGCAGCGCGCGGATCACGTCGTACATGGCGGGAACCCGCGTGCTGGCCGCGAACATGCGCTGCAGCAGTCCCTCGGCGGCGACGGCCCCGCCGTCGACCCGCGCCAGCTGGGCGGCGAGGATCTGCTCGAATTCGGTGCCCGAGCACTCACCGCGCTCCAGTGCGTGGACCGGGTTCGGGCTGCCGTTCGGGCCGTACGCGTCCGAGACCCACGCGCTCATCACGGCCCGGTAGCTGCTCCAGTCGATGCCGTCGGCCTCGATCCACGCCTGGACCGTGGTCAGGATCGGGGTCGTCAGCACCCCGCCCCAGTCCGTGATGACACCCCGGAATTTCGTGCCATTAATCACCATAACAATTTAAGCGCTTATTCGACCGATGGGGAAACGTCGCCTGTCGGATCAGTGAAGGGTCAACGACCAGGCAGGACGCCGGAATGTCGGTGGCCCGCGGTACAAATGAGTCCAGCCGGAGCCCGATGCGAATGCGCCGCCGGGCGCGTTCGCGGTCGTTCGCGTTCTCCGGACCTGGAAGGCGGAACATGCCGTCGCCGACCCTCACGCCTGACCATTCCGCCGCCCCTGACCCGGACGCCCCGCCCGCTGTGGATCACGACATCCCGGGTGAGCCCACCGTCTTGCCGGGGGTGCGGCTCATCACGGTCCCGGCCGGGTGGCCGCCGTACGACTGCGAAACCCATGGCGCCGCGTGCCCCGTGACGCGCGGCGCGGCCGTGACGGATCGGTACATCGGCGGCCATGCTCCGGAACCCCCCGGACTGCCCGGTCCTGCCGGGCTGCCTGATCCTGCCGGGCTTCCCGGCCCCGCTGGAGCACCCGAGCCCGCCAGGCTGCCTGGTCCCGCCGGAGCACCCGAACCGGGCGCCGCGTGGCCCAGGCAGTTCGCCCAGGTGATCGTCGAGATACTGGCGGGCTCGCGCCCGTCCCGGCAGCTCGTCCCCTGGACGACCGATCGCGTCCGGGCGCAGGTCGACGGGCTCACCCGGCTCTTCACCGCGGATCAGCGACCCAGGCTCCGGCGCGTGATGACCTCACAGCCCGCGGTCTCGGTGGTGGAGATGACCATGGTCGTCGGCTGCGGGCCGCGATCGCGCGCCCTGGCCCTGCGCTTCGAGCACCGGCCAGAGCGCCCGGCCGCGCCGGGCCGGCCAGCCCGCCCGGCCCGCTGGCTCTGCACCGAGATCGAGGCGGGCTAGTTGGTCACTGGTGATACGGATAAGCACGATCCGCACGCCAAGCTGATCATCGAGGGACCGCTACCCCCGGATTCAGTCCCTGATGGCTCATTTCAACCGGTTTCGTGGCGGCACGGGGCGCGATGGCGTCCGGGGTGCACCGGCCGACGGGCAGTGCGTTCAGGCGTCGCGCATCCGGGGGTCGCCGTGGCAGCGCTTGTACTTGCGGCCGGAACCGCAGGGGCAGGGGTCGTTGCGCCCGACGCGAGCGTACTCGTCGTTCCCGGCCGGGCCCTGGCTGAACTCCACGTGCGTTCCGCCGTCCACGGACGGGGCCTGGTACTGCAGCCGCTGCGGCCGCCGCGGAGCGAGCCCAGCCGGGATCGGCGCGCCCGAGGTACCGGGCACCGTGTCCTGAGGACCCGGCGCCCCGCCCTGGCCGGCCGACGCGCCCTGGCGGCCGGGCGCGTTTCCGGGCCGCCGGGCGTGGGCGCCGCTGCTGGTCCGGCCGTCCCGCTTCTGCCCCTGGGTCCCGCTGACCCGGCCATCACGTTTGGGTGCGGCGGTGCCGCCTTGAGCGGCCCGGCTCTCGCTGCCTCTGGCCGACGCGCCGCCGCGGGCGGGCGCGCTGCCGCGGGCGGCGGCACCGCCGCGGGCCGGCGCGCCGCCACCGGCGCCTCCGGGAACCGCCCCACCGGGAACAGGCCCACCAGGAACCGCCCCACCCGGAACAGGCCCGCCAGGAGCCACACCGCCGGGAACGGCGCCACCAGGAACAGGCCCACCGGGAGCACCGGGAGCACCGGGGGGAGCCGTCTCCTCCACGATGGGATTCTCCTGGACCTGGACTTCCAGGTTGAACAGGAGCCCGACGGATTCTTCCTTGATCCCGTCCATCATGGCGCTGAACATGTCGTAGCCCTCGCGCTGATACTCGATCAGCGGGTCGCGCTGGCCGTAACCGCGCAGGCCGATACCCTCGCGCAGGTAGTCCATCTCGTACAGGTGCTCGCGCCACTTCCGGTCGAGCACGGACAGCACCACCCGGCGTTCGACCTCGCGCATGACCTCCGAACCGAACTCCTGTTCACGCCGCTCGTACGCGGCCCGCGCGTCGGCGATCACCGCCTCGGTGATGAACTCGCCGGTGAGCCCGGCCCGGTCGCCGCCCGCCTCCTCGGTGACGTCATCGACCGAGACGCTGATCGGGTACAGCTGCCGGAAGGCCTGCCAGAGCTTGTCCAGGTCCCACTCCTCCGGATAGCCCTCGCCGGTCGCGCCCTCGACGTATCCGGCGGCCACCTCGTCGACCATCTCGTTGATCTGCTCGTGCAGGTCGGCGCCCTCGAGCACCTTGCGGCGCTCGCCGTAGATGACCTGGCGCTGGCGGTTCAGCACGTCGTCGTACTTGAGCACGTCCTTGCGGATCTCGAAGTTCTGCTGCTCGACCTGGGTCTGGGCGGACCTGATGGCGCGGGTCACGACCTTGGACTCGACCGGGACGTCCGGCGGGATGTTCAGCCGTTCCATGATCGC
>Ga0335069_10003755_pt1 | contig 22782 bp, 13 predicted proteins | sample Lox_Sample_11_FD_206714 | JGI IMG/M metagenome (GOLD analysis project Ga0335069, IMG submission 206714) | Soil microbial communities from Loxahatchee National Wildlife Refuge, Florida, United States - Lox_Sample_1.1 | ecosystem: Environmental > Terrestrial > Soil > Wetlands | place: USA... | reverse complement strand
GGACTGTGATTGAGCAGGCTCCAGCGTTTTGAATCCAGGTCGCGGAAAAGACTCGAGGAATCGTGATCCCAACTCCACCACAGATTCCGCGCCAGCGCCCACAGCCGTTCCTGCACCGGAGCCACGAAACGGTCGAGCAGCCTGGCTTCGCTGACCACCGGAGCTACGCGCACAGCCGCTTCCTGAAGCATGCGAATTTCGTTTTGCGGAAAGGCTCGCGCCTCGACGGTCTGCACTACCAGCACGCCCTGCAGCACGCCGCGATCCACCAGCGGAACACCCAAGAATGACTGGTACGGATCTTCTCCAGCCTCGGGAAAATACTTGAAGCGCGGATGATTTCTCACCTGCTCAACCGCGACGGGGCGGACCTGCTCGGCCACCAGCCCGGTCAGGCCTTCATGAACCTCCATGCGCAGCTTGCCGACGCACTCCTGCCGCAGGCCGAGCGTAGCCGCGAGCACCAGATTGGTGCGGTCGGGCTCCAGCAGATACGCCGAGCACACATCGGTGCCGAAGCGGCGCGCAATCAACGCCACCATATTCATCAGCGTCTCGGCTGGCTTCCCCGAGTCGGCCGCGAGATTCGCGATCTCGTCCCACTCCAGCACAAAGCTGGCATCCAAGGAACAGGCCGCGTGCTCCTGCTCAAGTCCGTTCACTGTATCGGTACCGTTGACTCGACTCATACTGGTATTGAATACTCCGCGACTCCCCCCCCCGACCGGGTCTTCCCTATACGCCTATCGTCCTCGGGCGGAACGTTTTGTCATGAACTTTGTTATGAGCTATGACCGCAACAGGAGAATGTCATCTATTCTATCGGTAGATTGCTCGCCGGGAGTGCTGAACGAAGGGAGGAATGATTACTAGCGTGTTTCGTTATTCTAGTAAACCATTGAAAAGATTGGCACAGTAGACTTCCCGATTCGTCACCCCTGGGCATGCGCTGCCTAGGATAATACGGCCTGAAGTGCTTTCAGCAGGGCAACTTTGGTAAACGGCTTTTCCAGAAGCTGATCATCGGAGCCCGCTTGGCCTTCTTTTGCCAGAATCTCTCCGGGGTAGCCCGACATAAGAACCACCTTCACCTCGGGACGGATCTCCCGAAGCCGAAGCGCCAGCTCTGGTCCCGTCAATCCTGGCATCATCACATCCGAGAGCAGCACCTCGACTCTCAACGAGCCGTCGGTCATCAAATCCAGCGCCGACTTTCCGTCAGGGGCTTCCACAACCGCGTAGCCATGCTGCTGCAGCATGGCTTTGATCGACGATCGCATGAGCGGGTCATCCTCAACCAGCAGGACCGTCTTGCCCTTTACTTTGGGCGGGAGGTCTTCGGCCGCGTACCTGGAGGGCGACTCCAACCGATGCTCGGCGGATGGCAAGTAAACTTTCACCGACGTGCCGCGCCCCGGTTCGCTGTAAATCCAGATATGGCCGTCTACTTGTGTCACGATTCCGTAGACCGTAGACATCCCCAAGCCTGTGCCTTTACCGACCTCCTTGGTCGAGAAGAAAGGCTCAAAAATACGTGCTAGCGTCTCTGCGTCCATCCCAGTTCCGGTGTCGCCGATCGTGAGCTGTACATGCCGCCCTGGTTTCAGCGGCGGATGTCGCTCTGCGAAATCGGCGTCGAGTTCCTTCACCGCCGTCTCCAACAGCAGCGTGCCGCCATTCGGCATTGCGTCCCGCGCATTCACTGCAATATTCATCACGATTTGATCGAGCTGCGCTGGATCCATCTCAAGGATTGGCGGCTCGGGACTGAGCCGAACCGTGATGCCGACATCATCCCCCATCAGCGGCCGCAGAAGCTTGATGATGCTCTTCAGGCACTCATTGAGATCGAGCACGACCGGTCGCAGGCCCGACTGCTTACGCGTGAACGCCAACAGTTGGCGCGTGAGCGCTGCGCCTCGATTCGCTGCCTCGCGAATGTTGGCGACATAAGGGGAGTTGCTGTGGGCCTCGTCCTGGCCTCGCAGCAATTCGCAGCTCGAAGTGATGATGCCAAGCACATTGTTGAAGTCGTGAGCGACCCCTCCGGCCAGACGGCCAATGGCCTCCATTTTTTGCGCTTGCCGCAGCATCTCCTCCGTCTGCCGCTGGCCAGTTACATCGCGTGCAATGGCTGATGCCCCGACAATTTCTCCCTGCGCATCGCGAATGGGCGAAACAGAGACGGAGACTTGCACGAGCTTCCCATCTTTGCGAATACGCACGGTCTCAAAAGATTCCACGAGCTCGCCGCGCCGTATCTTGCGTAGAATCCCAGTGATTTCATCGGGGCGATCCTTCGGCGCGAGAAGGGAGATCGGCTTCCCAACGACTTCTTCGGCCGCGTATCCGTAAATGTGTTCCGCTCCCTTGTTCCAATGCGTGATCGTGCCGTCGAGGTCTTTCCCGATGATTGCGTCCTGGGAGGAATCTACGATCAGGGCCAACCGGTTGCGGTAGTCCGCGATCTCGCGGTCTTTGCTCGCCGCCAGTAGTTCGTGGGCCTTTTTGAGCTGCTCTTCCATGCGCTTGCGGTCGGTGACGTCACGGATCGCGCTCAGAACCAGCAGACCCTGATCCGAAGGAACCGGTGAGAGACTGATTTCCACCGGAAATTCCGTGCCGTCCTTTCTTCGTCCGCGCAGTTCGAGTTCCGCTCCCATACGCCGAACTGCAGGTTTCTCCCGATAGTGCTCGCGATGCTGGCTGTGCCGTTCACGCCGCGCGGCAGGCACCAGCATTTCCACGGGCTGGCCAAGCAGTTCCTTTTGCTTGTAGCCAAACATCCTTTCCGTCTGGGAATTGACTTGAAGAATCACGCCTTCGCGGTCCACTGCGACCATAGCGTCGGGAACAGCCTCGAAGAATATCTGAGATAGGACAGGTTCGATCGGTCGCTGACGCGATTGCGATTTCCGCTCTTCTGGATTCGAGTAAAACTCTTGCCGAACCATGCTTGCCCTACAACCCCACGAATGTAATCACTATACTTCCAGCAGCGTCAGGCGCTCAACCGTCGATCGCCCATTTTGGAAATCCACAAACTCAGCGCCGGCACGAGGAGCAATAGCCTCCAACTTCCAGCCGCGACACGACAATGTGAAAGCGGCAATCACGTTCGAGCTGCTCTTTGAGCGAGTCAAAAGTCTCGCTGACAAATTCCGTAATCTTTCCGCACCGCAGGCAAGCCATGTGGATATGATCGCGGCTCAATTTGCGTTCGTAGAAGTGCCCTTCGCCGGTCAGGTGCATGAGATCGAGTTCGTCGACCAGTCCCTGCCGCTTTAGCAGATCAAGCGTGCGGTAGACCGTGCTGCGATCCACCGATGCGTCGAGAACCTGTGCCTTGCGCAGAATCTGGCTCGCATCCAGATGCTTCGAGGCCGTCTCGATGACTTTCAGAATCGCCCGCCGCTGGGCGGTCATCCGGATTCCGCGCGCCGCCAGTTGCGCTTGCAGATGGCCCGGCATTTGCGTTTGTGGAAATGGCATTTATGCGCTCCCGCGCCAGTCGCAACTGATCGCAAATGGCCTGCAACGAAATCTTCGAGGCGTGATTGACAATCGTTTGCCTGCTCTCCTACTCTGGCATTGTATTTATCTTGCGACTAAGTCGCAACTAGAAATTATGCGAATTCGCCATTATTTTTCCGTGAAACCCTTCCATCTTCTCTGGCCGCACCTTTCCCTGCTCGTGTGGTTCGCACTATGGGCTGGACTGCCGGCTGTCGCCCAGGAGAGCCCGTACATCGTCACCTACAACCACTACCTAGAAGAGCCGGGCAACTTGGAGGTCGAATATCTTTCGACCTTCGGTACACAGCGAGGGGGGAACGATTTTCATTCCTTCCTCGTGTCGCTGGAGTATGGCGTAAAGCCGTGGTGGACCACCGAGCTATATCTCGACGGGCAAACCAGTTTCGGAGACAGCACGGTCTTCACCGGGTTTCGAGTCGAAAACCGCTTCCGTCTCCTAGACCGAGAGCACGCGGTCAACCCCGTGCTCTACATCGAATACGAAAACATCAACGACGCCGACAAAGTCTTCAAGGAAGTGGAAGGCCACGATATCGAATCGGACTCTGCCGGCAGCAACGCAAGCGCCCGACGCAACGCCAATCACGAACTGGAAATGAAGCTCCTGCTGTCGAGCACGTTCAAAGGGTGGAACGTGGCGGTGAATCCCATTTTCGTCAAGAATCTCTCGCCGAGTGAGCCGTGGGAATTTGCCTACGCCATCGGCGCCAGCCGGCCTCTGGCGCTCAAGGCCAGACCGAACCGGTGTTTCTTTTGCGCCGAGAACTTCATTGCCGGCCTCGAAATGTACGGTGGCCTCGGCGATGCTGAAAGCCCCGGCCTGCACGAAACCTCACACTACCTCGCGCCTGCAATCGCCTGGAATCTCCCGACCGATTGGACCTTCCGACTGTCGAGCGGCTTCGGGCTCAACAACAATAGTCATCGGCTTTTGTTCAGATGGGGAGTTTCCAAAGAATTTTCCGGCTTCGGAGAGACTCTTCGAAGGATGTTTGGAGGGAGGTCATGAAGTCACTCTCTTCCCTGCATGAAAGCATCATCGGGCGCATAGCCAATCGCATTTTGCTGGCCCTCTTCGCCGCCATCACGTGCTTTCCGCCGGCTTTTGCCCAGAGTTCTACTCAAGCCAAGCACGAGGAGCCGACCCTGTATGGTCCTCTCGCTCGCGCCCCGCAATCCGCTCGCCAACGCCAAAATCCATTCGAAGGGAACCCGCAAGAGGCGACCGCGGGCGGCAAGCTCTTTGAGCAGCACTGCGCCGAGTGTCACGGCGAAAAAGCGGGCGGCACGCGGCGAGCTCCTGCTCTGCTCACGCCAGATGTGCAGCAAGCCGCGCCCGGCACGCTTTTCTGGCTGCTCACCAATGGCTCCATCCGCCGAGGTATGCCAGTCTGGTCCAAATTGCCGGAGCCCCAGCGCTGGCAGATCGTCACGTTTCTGCAGTCTCTGAATTTGAAGGCAAAGAAATCAACCGGCGAGTGATTGCAGCGCGGCCACTGCGGCTTGCCCCAGACTAATTCCGCCGTCGTTGGTGGGAACCGCATGATTCGTCCATATCTGCAGCGGAGAACCCGCCAGCATCGCCCTCACATCTTCCAGCAGCATCTCGTTCTGAAATACTCCACCCGAGAGCACGACGGTGCTCACACCATGCTTGCCGGAGAGGCTTCTGACAACACCCACCACACTGCGTGCAACGGCGCGCTGGAATGCGCGCGCGATCTCCTCCCGAGGGCGCACCTTAACGCGATCCACCGCAACTGCCAGCAGCAGCGGCCGGAAATCCAACTCACCGTCCACGAATGGAAACGGATAGGCATCCGTGTTCCTACCTTCGTGGGCAAGATGCTCCACCCACATCGCCGCCTGCCCTTCGAACGTGATCTCGCGCGTGAATCCCAGCAGGGCGGCGGCCGAGTCAAACAGCCGCCCGACCGAAGTCGTTCGGAATGTCCGCACATTTTTCTCCACCAGCTGCTTGGCAGTTTGGTAACGGCCGGGAAACGAAAACGGTGGCTCGCCCAATGAAGGCAACTCATCGACCTGCGCGAGAAAGCCCGCCGCGGCCTGCACCGGGTACTGAGCCGCCGCGTCTCCACCGGGCAGCGCCGCCTGTCGCAAGTGCGCCATGCGCTCAAAGCCTGACGCCAGGCTTCCAACGAACACTTCCCCGCCCCAGATGCTGCCGTCGTCGCCAAAGCCCGTGCCATCAAAGCTGATGCCAAGCACGCGCTCCTCCCACGCGCCGCGCTCCGCCAGCACCGACGCAACATGCGCACGATGGTGCTGCACTGGCAATCTCTCTGCCGCGGGCAACCGCAATCCGTACACGGTCGAGCGATATTCCGGGTGGGTATCATGGACGAGCAGCGTGTCCTCCCACCGCACTTCATACATCGTCATCAGATCGCGAATCGTCTCTTCGAAAGCGCGGAACGCGTCATAGTGATCGAGATCGCCCACGTGCTGGCTAACAAACGCCTGTCGCTCGACAACCAGCGTCACCGTATTCTTCAAGTCCGCGCCCAGAGCCAGAATCGGCCGGCTAGCTTTTGCGTCAAGCGGAAAACTTGCCACCGCGCCGGGCGCGTACCCGCGCGACCGCCGAAGAATCGCGGGGCCCAACGCGCCCGCGCGCGCCACCGAGTCATCCACACGGCGCGCGATCGGACGCTCGCCCACCAGAAACGCATCCGCAATCCCGCCAAGCCGCTCAAATGCGTCGCCATCTTCATAGGCAATCGGTTCGCTCGACCGGTTTGCGCTCGTCATCACCAGCACCTGAGGCGCACCCGCGGAAAACAACATGTGCTGCAGGGGCGCGTAGGGCAACATGATGCCAAGTTCGCGATTGTCCGGCGCGATACCCTCCAAGATAACCTTGGCCGGCGCGAGGACAATGGGACGCGCAATCGATGTCAGCAATTCAAGTGCGTCAGCGGACAGGTTCACCAATTTCTGCGCCGCCGCCGCCGTCTCCACCATCACCGCAAATGGCTTCTCCTTGCGGAATTTTCGTTCGCGCATGGCAAGCACGGCTGCAGAATGTCGCGCATCGCACGCCAGATGATATCCACCCAGGCCTTTGATCGCGACAATCTTTCCCGCCCGCAGCAATGCAACCGTCTCCCGCACAACCCGTTCGTCCCCGCGAATCGTTTCCGCCCCAATCCGCAAGTAGTAGTGCGGTCCGCACTGTGGACACGCCACCGGCTGCGCATGAAATCGACGATTCGCCGGATCGTGATATTCCCGGTCGCAATATGCATCAAACGGCCAATGCTTCATCGTCGTGTTCGGCCGGTCGTAAGGAAGCCCGAGGATCACCGTGTACCGCGGCCCGCAGTTCGTGCAGTTAATGTAGGGATACTGGTGGCGGCGATCGCCCGTCGTGGAGAGTTCCTGCAGGCACTCGGCGCAGACTGGCAGATCTGGCGAGATACGTACCGTAGGCCGGCTGGCTCGCTCACTCTCTTTGATTGTGAATTGACCGAAGCCAGCCATTTCAACCGGCGCTACATCCACAGACACAATCCGCGCAGCCGGCGGTGCTTCCGCTTTCAACCGATCCAGAAACTTCGCCAGCAACGGCTCGCCGCCCTCAACGTGGATGACGACGCCCTCTTCTCCATTCAGAACCCAGCCCGCCAACCCCAGTTCGCACGCAATCCGGTATACGAAAGGGCGGAAACCCACACCTTGCACCACTCCCCGAACTCTGATCAGAGATGCGCTAGCCATTCTTCTGCATTCGCCACGTCAACAATACTTGAACAATTCAGATTTTCAGGCATAATTTCGCAAGTCATGCGCTGACTCCAGTTCCGCATTCACTTCCACCGAGGTTTCATGGGCCACAAACAGTCTCCGATCCTGAATCCAAACAAACTCAAACTTGGCTTCTTCTCCCCGAATTGCTCCGGTGGAATGTCGGTCACCACAATTCCTGAGCGCTGGGTGAACTCCTGGGAGAACAACATCCAACTGGCGAAGCTCGCCGATGAAGCAGGCATTGAATTCCTTCTTCCGATCGCACGCTGGATTGGCTATGGCGGCGAAACAGACTTTCACGGCAGCGTGCTTGAAACTCTCACGTGGGCAACCGGTTTGCTGGCGAACACAAAGCGCATCAACGTATTCGCGACGGTGCACACGGCCTTCATTCACCCGGTAGTCGCCGCCAAGCAATTGGCCACCGCTGACCAGCTCGGCCATGGCCGCCTCGGCCTCAATGTCGTTGCCGGTTGGAACAAACCTGAGTACGACGCGTTCGGCATCAACCTTCCGGAAAAGCATTCCGACCGATACGCTCTGGCTCAGGAATGGTTTGACGTCATCAAGGCGATCTGGAATCACAACGGTCCGTTCGACTGGAACGGCACCTTCTTCCACCTGAAAGGCGTCTACGGCTACCCGCGGCCATACGACGGAGTTCCTCCCATCATGAATGCCGCCGGCTCTGGAGAAGGCCGCGACTTTGCCGCGCGCAACGCCGACTTCCTCTTCGCCATCTCCGTTGACCTGGAAAAATCGAAATCGGAGGTGGACGCCATCAAGGCGAACGCTTCGAGGCAAGGCCGCCAGGCCGGCGTGTTCACTTTGTGCCATGTCGTGTGCCGCCCAACGAAAAAAGAGGCCGAAGACTATTACGATTACTACGCGAACGACCATGCCGACTGGGGCGCAGTCGATAACCTGATGCGGCTGCAAGGCATGCACGCGCAGTCCTTCCCAGCCGAGGCTTTGCAAATGCTACGCGGACGCTTCGCCGCCGGGCACGGCACCTATCCTCTCGTCGGCGATCCCGACACGATCGCCCAGGAAATGGAAAAAATTCCAGCCTCTGGATTCGCGGGGACCACGCTCAGCTTCGTCGACTACGTCAAAGAGTTCCCCTATTTTCGCGATGAGGTGATTCCCCGCCTCGAGAGGAAAGGTCTTCGCGAGAAATTCAACGCTTAGCCTGCTAAAGTTTCCCGGGGGGATCCACTCGCGGTGGAGCAAGCGTACGATGCAATCGTGCTAGGAGCCGGCGCTGCCGGCCTGATGTGCGCCATCGAAGCCGGCAAGCGCGGACGCCATGTCATCGTGCTCGAACGCACCGACCGCATCGGCAAGAAGATTCTCATTTCCGGCGGCGGTCGGTGCAACTTTACCAACCGGCACACTTCCGCCGACAATTTCATTTGCTCGAACCCGCACTTTCACAAGTCCGCTCTCGCCCGCTATCGTCCCGAAGACTTCGTTCGCCTCGTGGAAAAGCACGGCGTTCCCTACCACGAGAAAAAACTCGGCCAGCTCTTCTGTGATCGCAACGCCAGCGACATCGTCACCATGCTCGAACAGGAATGCCGCGCCGCGAATGTCGAAGTAAGGCTCAACACGCGGATTGATGCCGTCACCAAGCCTGGCCTCTTTCTCCTAGGCTCGAAGGACGCCAGCTTCAAGGCGCCAAAGCTTGTCGTTGCTACCGGCGGGCTGTCAGTTGCCAAGATTGGCGCAACGTCCTTTGGCTACGACCTGGCCTGCCAATTCGGTCTTCACATCCAACCGACGCGCCCTGCTCTCGTCCCTTTCACCCTCAGAGAAGCTGATCGTAAACGATGGTGTGACCTCGCGGGTGTTTCCGTGGATGTGGTCGCGTCGACCGCAAACGGCAAGCGCTCCTTTCGCGAAAAGATGCTCTTCACGCACCGCGGCCTCAGCGGGCCCGCGATTCTCCAGATTTCTTCTTACTGGAATGAAGCAGAATCCATTTCGCTGGACTTGGCGCCCGAAGTGAATCTGAACGGCTTGTTTCGCGGCCAGCAACACCGCGATCAAGCCACGTGGAGATCACTGCTCCGAGAAGCCCTGCCGCGCCGCCTCGCAGACCGATGGTTCGAAGCCTATCCACCCGACGGAAACTCCGACCGCGCATTTGCGGAAGCCGAGCGGCAACTTCATGCCTGGAAGCTGCAGCCCGCCGGAACCGAAGGCTACGGCAAAGCGGAGGTCACCGCCGGAGGCGTCGATACCAACGAACTCTCAGCTCAAACGATGGAATCCAGACGAGTGTCCGGCCTGTTCTTTATAGGAGAAGTCGTGGATGTTACGGGCCAACTCGGCGGCTACAACTTTCAGTGGGCGTGGGCGTCGGGGTTCTGCGCGGGTCAGGCGATTTGAAGAAGTCTAGAAGCGGTCTGCCGCCGACTAGCACTCCGCCCCTTCTTTCATGAAGGGCATACGAGCGATAATCTCCGCCGCAAGTTCCAGCTGCTTCATATCCTCGCTTGTGAAATCGGCGCCCGAGAGAGATGCGTCCAGTCCCTTCCGCGAAACCTGCACCACGCCAACCACATTGCCGTCCTGAGAAATCACCGGGACAGACATGATCTTCTGTATCGGCATCTGCTCCGCAGCTTTTTCTTCCTCGTCGCCGGTCGTAACTTTGACCGCCTCAAACAGGCTCACATGCTTTACGCGCATAAAGTTGTTCGAGAGCAGAGGTGTCTTTGTGGCCGCGGTGCGTGCAGCCACCGCCGAACCTGTCAGGGGAAGCACTCCCGCCGAACGCAACTCAGCCGGATAGATGAAGCGCAAGCTTCCCTTTTCGATCCGCAGCACCGCAATTTCGGTGCGGCGGACCTTCAGAATCTTGGCTAGTTTCCGACACACGTTATCGGTAGTCGGCGATTCGGCGATCATCGCTTCCAGTTCGCCCAGCTCTGCCTTCGCGGTTTTCGCACCCGTACTGCCACTCGATGACATAGGTTCCCCTTGCGGTTTCCCCTTAATGGTGCTGGCAACAGTCACTTCCTACAAGTTACGTCGGTACTTTCGGCGTGCGTATCGCCTCGTCCACCCATTCACTCTGTGGCATGTCCCAAAGAGTGTTGATCTTTGTACTCTCGAACGAATTTTTCGTCGCCTATTCAAGTTCTTCCACAAGAAGGCGCGTTATATTGTGGGTAACAGCTTTTTTGGAGGCACTCTTTCCAATCGACGGATCGTGCCTTGAAAATGGCAAATGTCAGCGAAATCTGTATTTGTAAGGAGTATTTATGGCTCGCAAATCTACGGGGAACTTGACCCCGCGCACCCGCAAAACCTCCAGCCCTGCCGTTGAGCCAGTAGCGGCGCCTTCCATTCCGGCACAAGCCGAGGTCGAAGTTGCCGCGCCAGTCGCCGCGGCCACCGCCGCACCGAAAAAGGCGGCCAGCAATATCGACGAAGAAATTCGCCGCCGCGCTTACGAGATTTTCCTGGAGCGTAAAGGCGTGGCCGGCGATCCCAATCGCGATTGGCTCCTTGCCGAGCGTGAAGTGCGCTCGCGCCACGCAAGCGAACGCCACCGAGCCGCCAGCGCTGGCTCACACTAAAACCACGACGGGGCCAACGCCCCGTCTCTTCAAACCTCGGCTAATCCGTGTGCGCCGGCCTCGGAACCGGCCCTGCCTGTGAGTGACTCCTGATCTTTCCTAACCAGCGCGTCAGCCACAGCCGCACGCGGTCAATGTAGATATAAACCACAGGCGTCGTAAACAAGGTCAGCATCTGGCTCACGATCAGCCCGCCCACGATCGTAATGCCGAGCGGCCTTCTCAGCTCCGATCCCGTTCCTGTGCCCAGGGCCAACGGTAATCCGCCCAGCAATGCCGCCATCGTCGTCATCATGATGGGCCGGAAGCGCAACAGGCATGCCTCGTGAATCGCGTCGACCGGACTCTTCCCATGCTCACGTTCGGTGTAGAGCGCGAAGTCGATCATCATAATCGCGTTCTTTTTCACAATACCGATTAGCAAAAGGATGCCGATCATCCCGATCACGTTCAACTCATTCTTCGAAATCAATAAAGCCAGCAGCGCCCCCACGCCCGCCGACGGCAACGTGGAGAGAATCGTGATGGGATGCGCAAAACTCTCATAGAGGATTCCCAGCACAATGTAGACAGTCAGCAACGCCGCAAAGATCAGCAACGGCATGCTCTTGAGCGAATCCTGATACGCCGCCGCCGTGCCCTGAAACCCAGCGTGAATTGTGGCGGGGAACCCGATGCTGCGCTCGACATCTTCAATCGCTTTGGTGGCATCGCCCAGCGCAATACCCGGCGCAAGATTGAACGAGATCGTCGCCGAAGGATACTGCCCCTGGTGATTCACGGCGAGCGCCGCGTTCGATGGCCCAAAATGCGCCAGCGACGACAGCGGCACCGCCGCCCCATTCGCCCCGCGAACGTAGACACTTTGAAGCGCGTCCGTGCTCCTGGCGAATTCCGGCGCCACCTCCATCACCACGTGATACTGGTTCAACTGTCGGTACATGATGGAGACCTGCCGCTGCCCAAAGGCGTCATACAGCGCACTGTCGATGTCCGAGACGGCCACGCCCAGCCGCGCCGCCGTGTCGCGATCGATGACGACGGTAGTTTCCAAACCTTTATCTTGCTGGTCGGTATTCGCGTCACGAAGCTGTGGCAACGCGCGCATCTTCTGCAAGAGGCGCGGAGCCCATTGGTTCAACTCGTCCAGGTTCTCGCCCTGCAAGGTGTATTGGTATTGCGCCTGCCCAAAACGACCTCCGATGCTCAAGTCCTGCGCCGACTGCATGAATAAGGTTGCGCCCGGCACTACAGCCAGCTTGCCGCGCAACCTTCCAATCAACTGATCGGCGCTCACTTTCCGCTCTTCGAGCGGTTTGAGCGTGATGAACATCCGGCCTGTGTTGTACTGCGTGTTCCCGCCAGCGAACCCGACAATCGTGTTCACCCCGGGGTCTTTCATCACGATGTCCACGAACTGTTTCATCTTCTGGCTCATGGCCGAAAACGAGATGTCCTGCGCCGCCTGGACCGATCCCATGATCCGTCCCGTATCCTGCTGTGGGAAGAAGCCCTTGGGCACAAGGATGTAGAGATACACGCTCAAACAAGCCGTTCCAATCGTGACCAATAGCGTCAGCGGCTGGTGGCGCAATACCCAGTTGAGGCTGACCCGATATCCGCCCAGCAGCCTCTCAAAAGCCCACTCGAACACGCGGTAGAAAATTCCGTGCTTACCCTCCTTCTGCTCGCGGAGAAACTTGGCGCACATGGTTGGAGTTGCGGTGAGCGAAATCAGAAGCGACACCCCGATGGCCACACTTAGAACGACGGCGAATTCGCGGAACAGCCGACCCACAATTCCGCCCATCAGCAGGATCGGAATAAACACAGCCACCAGCGAAAGGCTCATTGAGAGCACGGTGAAGCCAATTTCTCGCGCGCCGCGAAATGCCGCCTGCACCGGGCTCAATCCCTTTTCGATATAGCGCGTCACATTTTCCAGCACGACAATGGCATCGTCGACCACAAATCCTGTCGAAATCGCCAGCGCCATCAGCGACAGGTTATCCAGGCTGTATCCGAGCAGATACATCACTCCGAACGTACCGATCAACGAAAGCGGTACCGCGACGCTGGGAATGATCGTGGCGCGCAGCGTCCGCAGAAACGCGAAGACCACCAGCACCACCAAAATTACCGACAGAATCAGCGCCCGTTCTATGTCGTGGACTGAGGCCCGCACCGTAATCGTGCGGTCAAGGACAACCGAGGTATCAATGGCCGGGGAAATGGAGGCCCGCAACTGCGGAAGCGCGGCAATCACGCGATCCACCGTCGCAATGATGTTCGCACCTGGCTGCCGGAACACAATCATCAGCACGCCCGGTTTGCCATTGGCGAGCCCCATGTTGTGAATGTCTTCGACCGCGTCCTGCACTTCCGCTACGTCGGCGAGACGAACGGCCGCCCCGTTGTTATAAGCGACAATCAGGTTCTGGTATTGATTGGCGCGAAAAATCTGGTCGTTCGCCTGGATGCTCCAAGTGTTCGCGGCGTCCGACACCTCACCCTTCGGCGAATTCGCATTCGCCGCACGCAGCGCCGTTCGCACCGTGTCCAGCCCGATCCCGAGCTTGTTCAGCAGCATGGGATTCACTTCAGCCCGCACCGCTGGTTTGGCGCCGCCGCCGACAAATACCTGTCCGACTCCTTCAATCTGCGCGACCTTCTGCGCCAGAATCGAATCTGCCGCATCGTAGATTTTCGGCAACGGAATAGTCTCTGAGGTCAGTGCCAGAATCAAAATCGGCGCGTCGGCCGGATTCACTTTCCGGTAGGTCGGATTGCCGGGAAGATTCGACGGCAACTGGCTGCGCGCCGCGTTGATGGCGGCCTGCACATCGCGTCCGGCTGCGTCGATGTTGCGGTTGAGATCGAATTGCAGAACGATGCTCGTCGAGCCTAACTGGCTCGTCGATGTCATCTGGTTAATGCCCGCAATGCGGCCGAACTGGCGCTCCAGCGGTGTGGCTACCGCCGAGGCCATCGTCTCCGGACTAGCTCCCGGTAAGCCCGCGCCCACGCTGATCACCGGGAATTCAACCTGGGGCAGCGGCGCCACCGGAAGGTAGTTGAACGCCAACGCTCCCGACAGCAGCAGGGCCGCCGCCAGTAACGACGTCCCCACCGGCCGCTTGATAAATGGAGCCGAGATGTTCATCTCAGTCCCCAGCCTGTTCCGGAGCCGGTTCTTCCATCGGATTGCCAATCCGATACCGCGAGAATCGCTGCGCCAAGCGATCGAACCACAGATACACGACCGGCGTCGTATAGAGAGTGAGTAACTGGCTCAGAAGCAGGCCACCCACAATGGTCACTCCCAACGGATGCCGCAGTTCCGAACCTGTGCCGCGCCCAAGTGCCAGCGGCAAACCCGCGAGCAGCGCCGCCATTGTCGTCATCATGATCGGCCGAAAGCGCAGCAGACACGCCTGGTAAATCGCCTCCTCCGGGTGCTTGCCCTCCACGCGCTCCGCTTCCAGTGCGAAGTCAATCATCATGATGGCGTTTTTCTTGACGATTCCGATCAGCAAGATAATTCCAATGAGCGCGACCACACTCAAATCGTTCTTCGTGATCAGCAGCGCCAGGATCGCCCCCACGCCCGCCGAAGGCAGCGTCGACAGAATCGTAATGGGATGGATGTAACTTTCATAAAGCACGCCGAGCACGATGTACACCGTGATAATCGCGGCAAGAATCAGCCACGGCTCGCTCGACAGCGAATTGTGAAATGCAGCCGCCGTCCCCTGAAAACTGGTGTTGATGCTCTTCGGCAGCTTGATGTCCTGCTCCGCCTGCTCAATTGCCTTCGTCGCTTCGCCCAGCGATACGCCCGGCGCCAGATTGAACGAAAGGTTCACTACCGGAAATTGCCCCTGATGGTTGAGCGCTAGCGGCGCGTTCTGTTGCTCCAGATTCGTGAATGACGAAAGCGGAACCTGCGTCCCCGTGTTCGACTTCACATAAATGTTCTTCAAATCGTCTGGCGTGCGCTTGAAGTGCGGCTCCACCTCCAGCACCACGTGGTACTGGTTCAACTGCGTAAAAATCGTTGAGACCTGACGTTGGCCAAATGCGTCGTAGAGCGTGTCATCGACCGCCTGCGGCAGAATTCCCAGCCGCGAAGCCGTGTCTCGATCCATCAACAAGCTCGCTTGCAGTGCGTTGTTCTGCTGATCGCTAGCCACATCGCGCAGCTGCGGCGCGCCTTGCAGTTTTTCCAGGAGTCGCTGCGACCACGTCGCCAATTCCTTCGAATCCGCATCTTCCATCGAATACTGAAACTGTGTCCGGCTCACCCGGCTTTCGACCGTCAGGTCCTGCACCGGCTGCATATAAAGGCGAATGCCTTCAACCTTCGCTAACGCCGGCTGCAGTTCGCGAATGATCTCCGATGCCGTCCCGCGCCTTTGATCGCGCGGCTTGAGATTGATCTGAACGCGTCCGGCATTCGGCGTCGTATTCGTTCCATCCACGCCAATAAATGAAGCCAGGCTGTCCACATTCGGATTTTCCAGAATCACGCGCGCCAGCGCCTGCTGCCGTTCCGACATCGCCGCAAACGAGGTGCTCTCCGCCGTCTCGGAGATTCCCATGATTACGCCCGTGTCCTGCACGGGGAAAAAACCCTTCGGCACGACAACGTAGAGCCACAACGTCGCAACGAGCGTCGCCAGAGTGATCAGTAGCGTCGCCGTTTGACGCTTCAGGACCCACTGCAGCGTCCGCCCGTAAAACGCAATCACGCGCTCGAAGTAATTTTCCGTCGCGCGATAGAAACGAGTCTCGCTGCCCTCTCGCTTTTGCTTCAGCAGTCGCGCACACATCATCGGCGTCAGCGTCAGCGACACCGCCGCAGACACCAGGATTGTCACCGCCAGCGTCACCGCAAATTCGCGGAACAACCTGCCCACGATATCGCCCATGAACAGCAGCGGGATCAGCACTGCGATCAACGACACCGTCAGCGAAACAATCGTGAACCCAATCTGCCCCGCGCCTTTCAGGGCTGCATCCAGCGGCGCATCGCCCTCTTCGATAAAGCGCGAGATGTTTTCGATCATCACGATCGCGTCATCCACTACAAATCCGGTGGAGATCGTGAGTGCCATTAAGGTCAGGTTGTTCAGGCTGTATCCCAGCAGATACATCACGCCAAACGTCCCGACCAGCGACAGAGGAACAGCAACGCTCGGAATCACGGTGGCCGACAAACTCCGCAGAAAGAGAAAGATGACCATCACCACCAGCGCAATGGTCAGCAACAACTCGAACTGCACGTCATTCACCGACGCGCGAATCGTCTGCGTCCGGTCAATCAGGATCTGCGCTTTGACCGCTGCCGGCATCGACGCCTGCAACTGCGGCAGCACCTGCTTAATGCGGTCCGCCACGGCAATGATGTTCGCTCCCGGCTGCCGCTGAATGTTCAGCAGAACCGCCGGCGTGGTGTTCACCCACGCGGCCTGACGGACGTTCTCCGCGCTATCGACCGCCGTCGCTACATCCGACACTCTCACCGGCGCGCCATTCCGGTAAGCCACAATCACGTTGTTGTATTGCGCACTCGCCAGCAACTGATCGTTCGCGCCGATGGTGAACGACTGCCGCGCGCCATCGATCACGCCCTTCGCCTGATCTACATTCGCTGCGATCAGCGCCGCCCGCAGATCTTCAAGACTCAATCCGTACGAAGCCAGCTGTGTCGGATTCGCCTGCACTCGCACCGCCGGCTTCTGCCCGCCGCTGATGGAAACCAGGCCGACTCCCGGCAGCTGCGAAATCTTCTGCACTAGCGCCGTCTCCGCCATATCCTCCACACGCGAAAGCGGCAGAGAATCCGACGTCAGCGCCATCGTTAGAATCGGCGCATCCGCCGGATTCACCTTGTTATAGACAGGCGGGTTCGGAAGGTTTTGTGGCAAATAGGTCGCCGATGCGTTGATCGCGGCCTGCACCTGCTGCTCCTCGACATCAATGTTCTGGTCGAGCGCGAACTGCAACGTGATCAGAGAACTTCCAAACGAACTCGTGGAAGTCATCTGGTTCAGCCCGGGCACCTGCCCGAACTGCCGCTCCAAGGGCGCAGTCACGGACGAGGCCACCACATCCGGCGCCGCCCCCGGATAAAACGTCAATACTTGAATTGTTGGGTAATCTACCTGCGGCAGAGCGGAGACAGGTAGTTGGCGATACGCAACCAACCCCACCAGCATCACCGCCACCATCAGCAGTGACGTAGCCACGGGCCGGAGAATAAATAGTCGGGATGGACTCATGACGTCGGCGCAGCGCTTTTCGCCGGTGCGGCGTTCGTGTCCTTCGCGCGGGGAAGTTCGACCTGCATTCCATTCGCAAGCTTGTCTTGACCGTCGATCACGACCGTCTCTCCCGCTTCAATGCCGCTTCCGATCACACTTTGGTTCGCTTGCGTCAACGCCACCGTCACCGGTCGCGCTTCCGCTTTCTTGTCGGCTTTCACGACGTACACAAACGCTCCCTGCGGCCCTCTCTGCACCGCAACACTGGGAACAATCGTGCTGTCCTTCAGCACATTGATAAGTAGCCGCACATTCACAAACTGATTCGGAAAGAGAACTCCTTCCTTGTTATCGAACACCGCCTTCAGCTTGTAGGTACCGGTGGTCTGATCGATCTGGTTGTCGATCGTCAGCAGTGTGCCGCTCGCGATCTTCGTCTTGTTATCGCGATCATAGGCATCCACCGGCATGCTTCCCTGCCGCATCCGTTTCGCCACCTCTGGCAGCTGATCTTGGGGCAGAGTGAAGATCACCGAGATCGGTTGTAGCTGCGTGATCACCAACATCGCGTTCTGGTCGCTCGCGTGGACGATATTGCCCTGATCCACCAGCCGCAACCCGATCCGGCCGCTCACTGGCGCGGTGATGTGGCAGTAATCAATCTGCAACTTGGCATTGTTAATCGCTGCCTCGTCCGCCCGTACCGCTCCCTCTGCAGTATCCGCCGTCGCTTTTTGCGTATCCACTTGCTGCTGCGACATCGCACCCGAGTTCTGCAGCAGGTCCTTATAGCGCTGGTAATTCAACTGCGCGTCTCGCAATGCAGCCTGATCCTTAAAAAGTTGGGCTTGCGCAGACGCCAGTTGCACCTCATAAGGCCGCGAATCGATCACAACCAGCAAATCTCCTTTGTTAACAAACTGCCCTTCCTTGAAGTTCACTTTTACAAGCTGGCCATCCACCCGGCTCTTCAGGCTCACCGTGTTGAACGCCGTCACCGATCCGAGTCCGGTCAAGTACACCGGGACGTCCTGCTTCACAACCGTAGCGATCCCTACCGGAACCGTTCGCGGTGCCGCCGCCATCGCCTTTTTATCGTTGGAATCCCCGCTTTGACAACCGGTCAGCGGGATCGCGAGGCATACTCCTGCGAGCATCAAAGAGCAGCTTTGCCAGGGGTTTCGTAGCGAAGTGTTTCGTAGCGAGGAGTTTCGTTGACCAGATTTTCGTTTCATCGTTGCCTATCTGCCTGCGCCCGTGCTCAAGGGCGTCCCGGCAGCGCCTAAACCATACTCTTCCATACGAGATGACTCGGCAAGGTGGAAGATGGTAAAGCTTTGTAAATCCAGCGCGGTTCCTCTACGATCACGGCTTGGCCACTCGCACCTGTTGTCCCTGCTCCAGAGAATCCGCAGGATTAATGATGATGCGATCCGACCTATTGATGCCCCCGAGAACTTCGAGAGTTGTCCCGAAATCGCGCCCAATCACGATGGGTCTTAGCTCCACCTTGTCATCTTTGCCCACGACGGCCACTTGCGGACCCTCGGCGCGGAATAACATCCCATTGATCGGAATCGTCAGCCGTGGCACCGAATTCCCCGTCGCAAAATGCACCTGCCCGAACGACCCGGGCAGCAGCTTGCCGTCTTTATTCGCCACATCCACTTCCGTGCGCAGCGTCCGCGTTGCGGGATCAATCGAATCTGACGTCCGCGCCACCGTCCCGGTAAACTTCTGTCCTGGAAATTCCTGCAGCGTAATCGTCGCCTTCGCCCCCGCATGGATCGCGTTCGCATAAGCCTGCGGCACCGTCACAAACACTCGCAGAGTCGAAACGTTCGCGATGTCGAAGAGCTCTCTTCCCGCCGTGGCCCCCGCATTGATCAGCGCCCCCGGATCTACATTGCGCCGCGTCAACACGCCGCTGAATGGCGCATACACTTTCTTGAAAGATTCCAACTGTTCCAGTCGCCGGACATTCGCCTCGGCCGCCGCGTTGTTCCCTTGCGCCTGCCGATACTCGCTCGCCCGCTGGTCGTTATCCTGTTGCGATACCGCCCCACCTGCGCTCAGACTTGCCCAGCGCTCCGCCGAAATTTTCGCCAAGCCTAGCGCTGCCTTCGTTTGCTCGCGAGTCGCTCTGGCTTGCGAAAGCTCCTGATCCACTTCCGGCGTGTCAATCGTGGCGAGCAACTCGCCTTTCTGGACGTGACTACCAATGTCCTTGTACCAGTGCAACAGATATCCATTCGTCCGCGCAAAAATTGGCGATTCCTCAAATGCCAGCAAGCTTCCGGGCAGCACCAGTTCGTCGCTTGCTTCGCCAGCTTTGGGTTGCACAACCGCCACGACCGGGATTAGGCTGGCTTCCGTCTCTTTCGCCAGCGCATCCGTCTCCCCTTTGCGATTCAAGAGCGTGACGGCCCCCGCAGTAAGCAAAATAAGCAACGCTGCGCCAGCCAGTATCTTCCCCCGACTGCCGTGCCGATTCGATGCCCCTTCCACTGCCATAATCGCCATCTCCAAATGACTGCCAACTTGAGGTTTCAATTTGCAACCTCAAGATTACTGCTCTTGCTGCCGCGCCTTCGCGTGCCGCCGCCCGTGAATCATCGTGAACACGCTGGGTACAAAAAACAGCGTTGCCACCGTCGCAAACATCAGCCCACCGATCACGGCTCTTCCCAGCGGCGCATTCTGCTCTCCGCCTTCACCCAGCGCAAGCGCCATCGGCACCATACCTACGATCATAGCGAGGGCGGTCATCAACACCGGACGAATTCGCATGTATCCCGCCTCCAACGCGGCTTGCAGCGCGGGCACTCCTTCGTTCATGCGATCCCGGGCAAAAGACACCAGCAGGATGGAGTTGGCCGTTGCGACTCCCATGCACATCACCGCCCCCGTCAGCGACGGCACGCTCAGCGTGGTTCGCGTGATCAGCAGGAACCAGCAAATCCCGGCAAGTGCCCCCGGCAGCGCCGTAATAATAATGAATGGATCGAGCCACGACTGGAAGTTCACCACGATTAGCAGGTAAATCAGCACAATCGCCATCACCAGCCCGATGCTCAGACCGACAAATGAAGAGCGCATCGCCTGCACCTGGCCGCGCATCACCAGCGTCGTTCCTCGCGGCAGGTGGCTTTGAAATGGTTCCAGCGCCTTCGAAATTTCTGCCGCCACTCCTCCCAGGTCTCGCCCCTGTGTGCTCACGAACACATCAATCACGGGCTGAATGCTGTAGTGGCTGACGACCGCCGGCCGCACCGACGGACTCAACTGCACCAGGTTCCCTAAAACCTGCGGCGCGCTCGCTGTCGCGCTGGTGACCGGCGTGTTCATCAGGTCGTCAATCGACGTCACACGATACTGCGGCGACTGCACGGCCACGCTGTAGGTCACGCCGTTTTTCGGATTCAACCAGAAATTTGGCGCGGTCTGGAAACTGCCGCTCAAACTGATCAACACGCTCTGCGCCACGTCTCGCGCGTTGAGCCCAACCTGATTGATGCGCGTGCGGTCCATGTCCAGATTGAGCGTGGGTAGATTCATCATCTGTTGTACGTGGACATCCGCAGTTCCAGGGATTTGCCGTATTCGGTTCGCGATCCTCTGCGCGATCTCGTAGTTCGACTTCATGTCAGCGCCCGTCACTTGAATATCCACGGGCGCCGGCACGCCAAAATTCAAGATTTGCGAAACAATGTCCGCCGGCTGAAAGAAAAATTCCACGCCCGGAAAGCGCGCCGGAAGCTCCCGCCGCAACTTGTGAATGTACTGCGAAGTCGGATGATGGTGCTCGGGGCTCAGCGCAATCAGTACCTCGGCATCCCCCGTGCCGATCACGCCCGAACTGCTGTAAGAAAGATTAATCCCCGAGTACGGCACACCGATATTGTCGAGGATCGTCTCCAATTCGTTCCTGGGGATCGCATCCCGCAGCACAACCTCTACCTGATCGCATAGTCGCGCTGTCTCTTCCACTCGCAATCCCGGACGCGCCCGCAGGTGCAGCCGAATCAACCCGGCATCCACTTGCGGGAAGAAGTCCTGCCCTAGCTTGAAAATCAGTCCCAGAGACAGAACGCAAAACACGATGAAGCACAGCGAGAACAGGCCGCGATGCTCCAGCGTCGCTTCGAGCATCTGCCGGTACCCGCCGCGGAAGCTATCGAACCCCCGCTCAAATCCCCGTTGGAACCGTTCCAGGAGACCCCTCGGCTCGGCCCCCCGGTGTTCATGACCGCGCATGATGTACATCACCATCGTCGGGATTAGCGTTCGCGACAGCAAATACGACGCCAGCATAGCGAAGCACACCGCTTCCGCCATTGGCACAAACAGAAACTTCGCCACCCCGGACAGGAAGAACATCGGGACAAACACAATGCAGATGCACAGCGTCGAGACAAACGCCGGAACAGCGATCTCGCGTGCGCCGTCGAGAATCGCCGGCTTCATCTCCTTGCCGTCGGCAAGATGACGCTCGATGTTTTCGATCGTCACGGTCGCGTCGTCGACCAGGACTCCGACCGCCAGCGCCAGCCCTCCCAGCGTCATCAGGTTGATCGTCTGCCCGAGCGCTCCCAGCAGAATCACTGACACAAAAATCGACAGCGGGATCGAAATTGCGACGACGATCGTCGGTCGCCAGTCGCCAAGGAACAGCAGGATCATCAGGGCGGTGAGAGCAGCCGCAGTGAGACCCTCCCGCAGAACGCTCTGGATTGAAGCCCGTACAAACAATGACTGGTCAAAGAGCGGCTTGATGCTCAGCTCTGGCGGCAGAGACTGCGCAGCGACTGGGATCATGGCTCGCAGTGAATCGACGATGTTCAGTGTCGATCCGCTGAGCTTGAAAATCGCCATCAGCACGCCTCGTACGCCATCCTGCCGCACAATATTGGTCTGCGGCGCGGCCCCGTCGCGCACGTGCGCCACGTCCCTCAGGTAGAGCGTCGAGCCATTCGACGTCTTCACGGGCAGATCGTTCAGCTCGCCGATCGTTCGCGGCGTTCCGTTCATCTCCACGTTGAATTCGGTGGACCCGATCTTCGCCGTGCCCGACGGCAAAATCAGGTTCTGCGCCGCGACCGCGTTGACGATGTCAGCAGGGGCCAGTCCGTACTCCTGCAGCTTGGCGCTATCCAGGTCTACCTGCACCTGCCGCAGCTTGCCGCCATATGGGTACGGCGTCGCCGCGCCCGGCACCGAGGTCGTCAGTTGCGTACGCAAGAAATTCTGCGAAAGATCGAATACTTGCTGCTCCGGCAAAACCTTGCTGCTCACGCCGAGCTGCACCACCGGAGTCGTCGACGCCGAGTAGGTAATCACCAGCGGCGGTGTGGTCCCCGGCGGAAGCCCGCGCAAGATCGTCTGGCACGCGCCCGTCACCTGCGTCATCGCCATCGTGATGTTCACGCCCGGCCGGAAGAAAATCTTGACCACGGCAATGCCGCTCAGCGATTGCGACTCCTGGTGCTCGACGTCATTGACGACGATCGTGTTGATACGTTCCGACAACGACACGATGCGGTCCGCCATATCCTGCGGGTCCAGGCCGCCGAAGTTCCACACGATGCTGACAACAGGGATATTGATGTCGGGAAAAA
>Ga0335069_10003754_pt1 | contig 22785 bp, 24 predicted proteins | sample Lox_Sample_11_FD_206714 | JGI IMG/M metagenome (GOLD analysis project Ga0335069, IMG submission 206714) | Soil microbial communities from Loxahatchee National Wildlife Refuge, Florida, United States - Lox_Sample_1.1 | ecosystem: Environmental > Terrestrial > Soil > Wetlands | place: USA... | reverse complement strand
GATTTTCTTTCGACGCTGCTCGACGCGAACATCGAATATCTCTCCTTCGCGCTGTCATCGGAAGGTGTTCTCGCGAGTTTCAGAGAGTCCGCGACGCCCGCACAGGTCGAGGCGTGCCTCGCCTCGATGCTCATCTACGATTTTGTGCAGTTCGCGCACGATGAGATCGCCAAGAACTCGTCGGAACTGATCGCATTCCTCGGGGTTGTCACGGGAGTCGGCGCGAAGCAGGTGATGCTGCGTTTCGATCAGCTTCGCAAGGCGCCGAAGTCCGAAGAGTGGATGCTTTACCGGTGGATGGTTAACGATCTCGGCGGCGACAAGCCCGAGCATAACGTCGAAACCGAGCGCGAATTCGCGTATCAATACCTGTCGTACATCGGGCAATACAAGCCGGTGCTGCAGAAATCGCTCGCCCGACTGAGTTCGGATCAAAGCGAATCTGTCGCCGGCGATCGCTAATCGAATCGAACATCAGATGCGCGCGCGACTGTGGCGCGCACGGAGAACATCGTGAAAGACCTCGAGGGCAGGGGAATAATCGTCACCGGCGCGACGCGTGGGATCGGACGCGCGATCGCGATCGAAGTCGCGCGCCGCGGCGCAAACGTCGCGTTCAACTACGTCAAGAGCGAGGCGCAGGCCGAGACGCTCAAGAATGAGATTGGAGCGCTCGGCGTCAAAGCGCTCGCGTTCAAAACCGACGTTGGCGATCTCAAGACCGTACGCGACATGGTCAACGCGGTGAAGAAGGAATTCGGCGCCGTCGACGGTCTCGTCAACAACGCCGGGCTTACGCGCGACAAGCTTTTCGTGATGATGACCGAGGACGATTGGAACGAGGTCATCAAGACCAATCTGACCGGAGCATTCAATTTCGCGCGGGCCGCGGCCTTCATCATGATGAAGCAGAAGCGGGGCGCGATTCTCAACATCACGTCTGTCAGCGGATTGGTCGGGATGGCCGGCCAGGCGAACTATTCCGCATCCAAGGCCGGTCTGATCGGACTTACCAAGGCGCTGGCGAAAGAACTCGGCAGGCTCAACGTCCGCGTGAACGCGCTCGCGCTTGGATTTATCGAGACCGATATGACGGCGGCGCTGCCCGAGGAAAATCGCACGCAGGCGCTGGGGATGATTCCGCTTGGACGTTTCGGCAGGGTCGAGGAGATAGCGCCGATGGCGGCGTTTCTGCTGAGCGACGCGGCATCGTATGTGACCGGCGCCGTCATCCAGGTCGACGGCGGCCTCGCGATGTAGCGATCATTCGCTTGGAGCGTGACCCCATTGTGTGGCGCAGGTCATGATATCGAAACTCTGGCCGCGCGCGGTCGCCTGATATTTCGCCCAAAACGCGCTGTCGATCGCTCGCGTTTCGCGAGGCTCGCGCCCCCTCCATCGTCGATACGCCGACGGACCGCCGTTGTAAGCCGCATATATCGAACGGGCCAGCTCCTCAGGTTTGCCCGGCGACGCTGCACCGCCCTTGTCCGCGATGTCGTCCATCAGACGCGCAAGAATCTCCATCCCGGCCGTCGCGTTGTACAGGATGTCCCATTCGAGTCGCTCGATGCTGTAAAAGCCGCGCCACACATACTTGTTGACCTGCATCAGGCCGATATCGTGCGTGCTCGATTCGAGAAACACGATACGCCCGCCTTTCACGACGAATTGCCTCCAGCAGCTCTCCTGCCACGCGACCGCCTTCACAAGATTTTTGTAGAGCGGGCGATGGGCGGCGTCGACTTGCTCGGTTGCGATTTCGCGCTCGCCGGACAGTTCGATTAGCGCGCCGATATCCGTGCGATAGCTGTCTGCGTTGTCGTCGTTGACGACGGCGCGCCTCAGCTTATGGGCCAGTTCGCGCAATTTGGAAAATCGATCCTCCGCGGCAGGAACGTCGGTTGCGCCCCACGCCATCGTCGGCGAAATCAGCGATAGCGGCCATTCGATCCACGACGTCGGACCGGGCGTCGACGTTGGCATCGGCGTCTCCGGTATCGCGGTCGGCGACGGCGCGCCAGGCGAGGGCGAAGGCGTCGCACCGGGCGTTGAGGTTGCCGCGACGAGCTCGGACTCTTCGGAAAAATCCGAGGACTCCATCGGCTCCGGAACGCCGAACATCTGCCGCAGTTCCTTGTCCTCTTCGAAATTGAAGAGCAGTGGGTCAGTCGTCGCTTGCGGGGCCATGATCTTCGCAAATCGACGGAGGTCGTCAGCGGAGATGCGCATCCCGAGCGCGGGCGCGGCATCGTCGAGGGCGAGCAGCGCGTCCGCCGCCGAAATGAACGACAGGAACTCAAGCGATCGATTGCCCAAAGCGTGGCGTCGGGCCGCGTCGCGGATGATCTCCCCGAGGCGCATCCATTGCTTGAGGAAAAGAATCCTGACCGGGTCCGCGCCGCCGGATGAGGGATCGCTCAGCGCCTGGACGAGACGATAGCGGCTGTCGATCAGCAGGCTCAGCAGGTCGCGGCGGAATTTCGGATCGGTATTCGTGGATCCGAGCTGCTTCACCGCGAACACGAGGAAAGCGTCGAATTGATTAAGCTGCTTTTCGAACGCGGCTATCTCCTCCGCCGTCAGCTTTGCCGGAGCTGGCGACGCGGTCGGCGTTGCGAAGGTCGGCAACCTCATTTCCAGCGTGGCGCGAACGCCGTCGGGCGTCGCGAGGACGGTCGATTCGGCAGTCAGGGTCGCGAGCGTCGCCTTGACTCGCTCGGCCACTTCGGCAGGCGCGGCGTCCTGAGCGAGTGCAGCGAGCTGCTCAGTGGCGGGATTCAGATCGAAACCGAACTCCTCGATTTTCGGGATGAAATGACTTTTGACGAGGTCGAAGCCTTTGCCCGCGATCAGGGTCTTGTCGTGCTTGTCGTTGAGCACGTTGATGTCGCGCACGTGAAATTTCAGCATCAGGGGCAACGCGATATAGGGCTCGGCTTTAACCTGGATAATGCCCTTCCAGTTGATCGGACTCACGCACGTCGACGCGACCGCGACCCCGAGGCTCAAGGTCCCGTTCGATTCCAATACGACCGCGCCCGAATCGTGCGAGAAAACCGGGTTTTCTGCATACAGGTATTGGCACCGATCGGAGCCGTTCCAGAGCCGTGCCTTGCCGTCGTCGGTGTATGCCTGACGCTTCAGCGCCTCGCTGAGCGTAATGTAATCGATCGTCAGGGGAACCTTTAGGATCGGGCCGGCGACAGATGTCGAAGTACCCTCTCCCTGACCAGGGAAAGGGCTGGGTGAGGGTCCTGGCGTCGCTGTCGCCGACGCATTCGTCGCCTGAGCAGCAGGAGAGGCCTCGATCGTCGCTTCCGGGCCATTTTGCGCCGGTGTCGGTTGCGCGGCAAAGACCGCGCCGAAAATCACAACAAGAGTCGATATTGAGCAGCGCCAGTTGCGCAGGTATCGGCGATGCGCCGGTGGAAAAAGGGAGGATGTGCGCGCGATCAAGTCAGATCACCGTGTTGTCCGTCGGGTAGTCTTGCAGAAGCGAGGATTACAAATCCGCCATTTGGGGTTCAAATTAGAATTGATGATGCTATTTTCCGATCTGCTGTTCAAAAAATCGATTCACTTTGCAAACAGTACCTTGCGTGCAAAGCATACGCTTGAAACAATTGCTTTGAGATTTTTCCATGAACGCAGATCGCCAGGATAATTTCTACGAAGCCGAGATTACCCAGGCTTCGCGCGACTTAAACGAGATTCGAAGCGCGCCCGATTATGTGGCGCCTTTCGAAATCGTTCGCCGCCGGGTTATCGACGATTTCTTCGAAGGCAAAATGACGATCGACGCGACCGTCGTGATTCGCGTCGGCAACGTCGAAGAGACCGAAGCAGCGCGGGGAGTCGGCGTCGTCCACGCGCTCGATCTCGCCCTGCGCAAGGCGCTTCTCAAGTATTTTCCGTTCATAGAAACCGTTCGGGTGATGGAGACCTACACGCACGGCAGCGGCGATTCGACCGAGGCCGAGGTCGTGTCGATCAAAAAATTTACCGACGGCCGGCACAGTTGGAGCACGCTTGCGAAATCCGCCAACACCGTCGAAGCGGGATGGAAGTCGCTGGTTGACGGCTACGAATGGCGGATAGTGACGGAGAATCTCCGCTCTCGGCGCGCGACGCAAAATCCCCGGCTTTCGAGGCGTTGATGAACGAGCCCGCGGGCGAGCGAAGCGGGGGCGCGGGGAGAGCGAATCCCGGGATGCTCGCGGTGCTGTACGATGGTTCCTGCGAGATGTGTCGCGTGAGCCTCGAGGCGATCCGACATTTTGACGCGTCCGGGAAAATCCAGGCGCTCAATCTTCACGAGACCCGCACGCGCGATCGTTTTCCCGCCTTCGATTTCGATCACCTCATGGAGCAGCTTCACGCGATAGACGATCGCGGTAACACCTATCGCGGCGCGCGCGCCATCAATGAGATTCTGCGGATGCAGCCGGGAATCCGCGGGTGGCTCGCGTATGCGTGGTATATCCCCGGTTTCGCGTGGCTCGCCGAGCGCCAATATCAGAGGATTGCCTCGACCCGATACGATCGCAACGCGCCCGGGATTCTGAGAAGCCGCGCCTGATTTCTTTGGGCAACAGGCCGGCGCCCGCCTCGCAAACAATCTGTGCAAGGCGCTAAAGTCGGCTGATTCGTCTCCGATACATCGCTAGGATTGGCGTACCGTGAAACCGTTTCACATCTTCAACACCCTCACCCGCAGCGTCGAGGAGCTAAAGCCTCTCAATCCCCCCACCGTCACGCTCTATCAGTGCGGGCCGACGGTCTATCTGCCGCAGCATCTCGGCAACATGCGCGCCTATCTTTTCGGCGATACGCTCAAGCGCGCGATGCGCCTGGCGGGCTTCAATGTTCGCCACGTGATGAACATCACCGACGTCGGTCACATGACTTCCGACGAGGACGAAGGCGAGGACAAGATCGAGAAGACCGCTCGCGCTCAAGGCAAATCGCCGCGCGAGATCGCGGACCTCTATCTCAAGCTCTTCCTGGACGACACCGATGCGCTCGGGGTCGAGCGTCCCGATGTAATATGCCGCGCGACCGATCACATCGCCGACATGATCGCGCTTATCGAGCGGATTTTACGCAACGGCTTCGCGTATGTGACGAAAAGCGGCGTCTACTTCGACGTCGAGAAGTGGCGCGGGCCGTCGCGGATGGGCCGTCTGTCGCGCCAGAGCCTCGACGAGCAACATGCGGGACAGCGGCTCGAGCATTCGCCCGACAAGAAGAGCCCGCACGACTTTGCGCTTTGGGTGCTCGATCAGCCGGGCCACATCATGCAGTGGGACAGCCCGTGGGGACGCGGCTATCCAGGATGGCACATCGAGTGTTCCGCGATGTCGATGAAATATCTGGGCGAGACGATCGACATGCATATCGGCGGCAACGACCATATCGCGATTCATCACGAGAACGAGATCGCGCAATCCGAAAGCGCAACCGGGAAACAGTTCGTGCGCTACTTCGTCCACTTCGCCTTCCTGGTCGGAAAAGAAGGGGCCAAGATCAGCAAAAGCTCGGGCAAGTTTCCGCTGTTGAAGGATTTGGTCGCCGCGGGAATCAGCCCGATGGCGTTTCGACTGCTCTGCTTTGGGGCGAAGTATCGCTCGGAGATCGTTTTCACAGACGAGAGCGTCCACGCTGCGCAGAAGAATTACGAGTACATAACGGGATTTGCGCGAACGGTCCAAGCCGCGAGTCCGGACTCCGAATGGGCTGCAGACTATCTGAACCAATTCACCGACGCGTTGATGGACGATCTAAACACTCCGCGAGCGCTCGCCGCCACTCTTGAGCTGGTCGGCGAGGCGTATAGAAGAAACGACCACAGGATTTGGTCTACGCTCAAAAAAATGGACAAAGTGCTGGGGCTCAAAGTCGAGCAGTATCGCGAGGCCGTTACAAAAGCTGAACTGCCCAAGGAAATAAACGACTTAATTGCCAAGCGCGAAGCTGCGCGAGCGGCAAAGAACTTCGCCGAGGCTGATAGATTGCGACAAGAAATCCAATCGCGAGGGTACGACGTGAAGGACCGCCGTGGCGGCGCCAGCAGCTACGAGCCTCGATTTTAATCCAATACTTGCATTCCCTGCTTGAACCAAAGACCCAAGCTCTCTTAGAATCTCACGGTCGCGCCCGTGCGGGCGCATAGGCGGCAAATGGCGATAGAGCTGAAAAAATTCGACACACGATCACAGACTGACGGCCCGGAGGTTAAGCATCTAAGCGCCTCCGAAACGCCGTACTACCTACCTATCGGCGACGAGGTCCAGATTTTCGAAGCCGCCTACAAGGCGCGCCTTCCGGTCCTCCTCAAGGGTCCGACCGGATGCGGCAAGACGCGTTTCGTCGAGCACATGGCGCACATCCTCTCGGCTCTGGAGGCGGGTCCGAACGAGTTGATTACGGTCGCCTGTCACGAAGATTTGACCGGAAGCGATCTCGTCGGGCGATATCTGATCAAATCCGACGAGACCGTGTGGGTCGACGGACCGCTGACACAGGCGGTGCGGCGCGGGGCGATTTGCTATCTCGACGAGATCGTCGAAGCGCGCAAGGATACAACCGTCTTGATCCATCCGCTTTCCGACCATCGGCGGCTGCTTCCGATCGAGAAGCGCGGCGAGACGATCGAAGCGCACCCGGGCTTCCTGCTCTGCATCTCATACAACCCCGGCTATCAGAGCATCCAAAAGAACCTGAAACATTCGACGCGCCAGCGTTTTGTGACTATAGAGTTCAACTATCCGCCGGCCGCAAAGGAGATCGATATCATCGCGCACGAGGCGAACGTCGATCGCGACATGGCGGAGCAGCTTGCGGTCCTGGGCGAGAAGGTGCGCCATCTGAAAGCCTCGGGGCTCGAAGAGGGCGTTTCGACGCGTCTTTTGATTTACGCGGGCGAGCTGATTCGTCAGGGTATCGCGCCGCGGCGTGCAGCCACCGTCGCGGTCACCTGGTCGCTGACCGACGAGTCGGACAGCAAGCGTGCGATAGACGAAGTTGTGAAGGCGATTTTTCCGTAGCGCCGAAACCTGATACATGGCGACAAACTGACCAGCAGGAGCGGGGGATGTTCACGACTGTCAAGAAGCTAGGCGCGGCGTTTATAGTTTCGGGAATCATCGGAGCGGTCCCGCTTCTTTCATTTGCGCAGGAAAAGGCGCCGGCCGCCGCTCCTGCAGACGAAGGCGCTCAGGCGCACATCGCCGACACCGGTCCGCGTCTGGATTTTCCCGCCGGCATCGTCATCAACGGCAGCACGATGTACGTGGCCAACGGACGCAATCAGACGCTGGTCAAGATCGATCTCGGATCGCACGCGATCTCTTTCGTGGCCGGCCAGCTGTTCAAGACCGGCAGCAACGACGGGACCGGGCAGGCGGCGCTGTTTTCGAACCCCGACGGGATGGCGCAGGTCGGCAACGATCTCTATCTCTGCGATACCAATAACTCGATCATTCGGAAGATTTCGATGACCACCGGCGTGGTTTCCACCTTTGCCGGATCCGCGAACATCCCGGGTACCGACGACGGCAAAGGCGGGGTGGCGCATTTCAACCTGCCCACCCAAATCGCAGCCGATCCGAACGGCAGCCGCCTGTTTGTGACCGACACCGGCAGCAGCACTATCAGGATGATCCTGGTTGCCGACGCCACCGTGAAAACGATCGGCGGCCAGCCCCAGACCGAGGGTAAGGACGACGGGCCGCCGCAGAAGTCATCGTTCACCCGTCCGCGCGGTATCGCGACCGACGGCAAATTCGTTTACGTCGCGGATACCGGCAATAACACGATTCGGAAAATCGATCTCTCCAGCATGACGACTTCGACCATCGCGGGAAGCGGAGAAGAGGGCGACAAGAACGGCGCCGGGACCGCGGCGCAGTTCAACAATCCGGGTGCGATGACGACCGACGGGACATTCGCTTACGTCATGGACGCCGACAACCATGCGATTCGCAAGATCAACGTTTCCACCAACGAGGTCGCGACGCTGACCCTCGTCAACGGTCATATCGGTTCCGGATGCACGGTCACGCGCGACGGCAAGCAGGTCTATTTCTCGGATACAACGGAGAATTCCGTCCAGGCTGCCGACACCAGCAACGGAAACGTCGCACCGGTGTTTCCGCTTCAATAGCCGGGCTGACGGCGTTATCGTCATGGCGTGATGATCGATCTTAGAAGCGATACCGTCACGCTGCCGACACCCGAGATGCGCGAGGCGATCGCGCGCGCAGAACTCGGCGATGACGTCTACGGCGAAGATCCCACCATCAATCGCCTCCAGCAGATGGCTGCCGACATGGTCGGCAAGGAAGCCGCGCTGTTTGTTCCGAGCGGCACGATGGGAAATCTCGCCGCGCTGCTCACGCATTGTCCGCGCGGCACGAAGGCCATAATCGGCGCTGAATCCCACACCAACTTGTACGAAGCCGGAGGAGGAGCGGCGCTGGGCGGAATCGTGCTGACGCCGATTCGCAACACTCTCGCCGGCGAACTCGATACCGACGAACTCGAACGCGAGATTGCTGCGCCGCGCGACGATCATTTTGCGGAGCCGTCGCTGGTTGTTCTGGAAAATACGCATAACCGGTGTGGTGGCGCTGCCGTGCGATTGTCGCACATGACCGCCGTGCGCGAGTTGGCGAATCGGCGCGGGTTGCGCGTCCATCTTGATGGCGCGCGTATCTTCAACGCCGCGATCGCGCTGGAAACCTCGGCAAAGGAGATCGCCGGCTATGCCGATACGGTCTCGTTCTGCCTCTCAAAAGGACTGGCGTGTCCTGCCGGATCTCTGCTGTGCGGAACTCGCGATTTCGTCGCGCGAGCGCGTCGCGCGCGCAAGATTCTGGGCGGCGGGATGCGTCAGGCGGGAGTCCTGGCCGCGGCGGGAATCGTCGCGCTGACTTCGATGATCGATCGTCTCGCCGAAGACCATCGCAACGCTAGCATGCTCGCCGATCGGATGGATGCAATCACGGGAATCGCCGTGCGTCGCGTTGCAATTCCAACCAACATGGTTGTCTTCGATATCGAGCGCGGAGCTGAACACGCCCGTCGATTCGCCGGCGCGCTCAAGAATCGCGGTGTCTTGATCTCCCCACGCGCAGCCGCCTCATTCCGCGCCGTCACGCACTATGGAATCGCCGCACAGGATGTCGATCGCGCGGCCACGGCGGCTGTCGAAGCGGCCGCCGAAGCATTTGGGAATTGAGGAGCTTGCTTCGTCGATGGATTCATTGCAGTCGCTCTTTTCGCTCAAGGGCCATATCGGCCTGGTCACGGGAGCCTCGGCCGGACTGGGCGTCGAATGCGCACACGCGCTCGCGCTTGCCGGCGCGGATGTGGCGGTCGTTGCCCGTCGCGCTGATCGCGTCGAGCAACTCGCGAAGGAGCTTGCGGACAAATACGGCGTGCGTGCGATCGGAATCGGTGGCGACGTTTGCGTCGAGGCCGACCTCGAACGGATCGTATCGGACACGCGCGAGCGTCTGGGCGATATCGACATTCTCGTCAACAATGCCGGCGTATCGCCCACCGGACGCGCGGAAAAATTCACGCGCGAGAATTGGGATTGGTCGCTCGCGGTAAACCTGACCGCGCCGATGGTTCTGTCGCAAATCGTCGCGCGGCGCTTGATCGAGCTCAAAAAACCGGGCCGCATCATCAACATGGGCTCGATCTATTCCACCGTCGGAAGCTCGGTGTACCGCCTCTCCGCTTACTGCGCGACCAAGGCGGCGATTGCGAATCTTTCGCGTCAGCTCGCGATCGAATGGGCGCGGCACAATATCCTCGTCAACACTCTCGCTCCGGGATGGATTCCGACCGAGGCCACCGAGGGCGGCATCGCGAAGCCCGGCAACAAGGAGCGAATGGAGTTGTTTACGCCGATGGGACGGCTCGGCACGCCTGAAGAAATCCGCGGCGCGATTATCTTTCTCGCCAGCCCTTCCGCGAGCTACGTCACGGGTTCGATCCTCGCCGTCGACGGCGGCCATAACGCGTGGTGATCCGCGTCCCTCGCGCGACAAACTGAATGAATTCTACAGCGAAGAATCGCAGTGTCGTCGCGCATCAGCTGTTCCGCCGCAAGCCGGCTGCCGCTCTGCTCGCCGATGCAGAATCGCACGCTGGAGGGCTCAAGCGCGCGCTCGGCGCGCTCGATCTCACGATGCTCGGGATAGGGGCGATCGTCGGCGCGGGCATCTTCGTGATGACCGGCGTGGGCGCGATGAAGGCGGGTCCGGCGCTGATCCTATCGTTCGTGCTGGCGGGCGTAGCGTGCGCGATGGCGGCGCTGTGCTATGCGGAATTCGCCGCGATGATCCCGATAGCGGGCAGCGCGTATTCGTACTCGTACGCGACGATGGGCGAGTTGGTCGGATGGATTATCGGATGGGACCTGGTGCTGGAGTACGCGGTTGCGGCGGCAGCGGTCGCATCCGGATGGTCCGGCTACTTCGGACAGATTCTCGAAGGCCTGGGAATCAAACTACCGGCTGCGCTGATGCACGCGCCGGGCACGGCTCCGGGCGCGATTATCAACCTCCCCGCGCTCGGCATCGTATGCGTCATTTCGGCGGTGTTGTACGTCGGAATTTCGGAAAGCGCGCGCCTCAATTCGATTATCGTTGCGGTGAAACTTTTCGCCGTCGCGGTGGTTATTGGAGTTGGAGCTTTCTACATCAAACCCGTCAACTGGGACCCGTTCGCTCCGTTCGGATTTCTCGGAATTCGCAATGGCGCGGCCTACATCTTCTTCGCGTATATCGGTTTCGATGCGGTCTCCACCGCGGCAGAAGAGGTTGTTAATCCGAGTCGCGATCTCCCGCGCGGAATCCTGGGATCGCTGGCAATCTGCACCTTGCTTTACATCCTCGTTGCGGGCGTGCTGACCGGGATGGTCCCGTTTCGCGAGATCGATCAGGCGCGGCCGCTGGCGTCGGCATTCGTGTCGCGCGGGATGGGATTCGTCGCCGGCGTGATTTCGCTGGGGGCGGTGGCGGGGCTGACGTCGGTGATTCTGGTGCTGCTGCTCGGACAGTCCCGGATTTTCTTCGCGATGTCGCGCGACGGATTGCTGCCCCCGGTGTTCAGCCGTATCCACCCACGATTTCGCACGCCGCACATTCCGACCGCGATGACGGGCCTCGCCGTCGGACTCACGGCGGCGCTGCTGCCGATCGAAGAGATCGCTGAATTAACGAACATCGGCACGCTCTTCGCGTTCGCGCTGGTGTGTCTCGGCGTCTGGATTCTACGCGGAATCGATCCTAATGAGCGACGACCGTTTCGAACGCCGATGGTTCCTGCGGTTCCGATCTTGGGCGCGATTGCGTGCACCTATCTGATGACGGGGCTCGGAATCGTGACGTGGGCGCGATTCGTCATATGGCTCAGCGCGGGTCTTGTGATCTATTTCGGCTACGGACGCCTCCACAGCCGCGTCGGCGAGATCGAATCCCGCAGCGGAACCGCATCCGCAGCGGGCCACTAGTCGCCGAGACCCCGATTATCACGCGACAGTTCCCGTTGTTCATCCTGAACGATCTGTACAAAAACTACGAAGCGGACAAATCGCTGATTTCCATTTTCCGCGCGTGCTCGACTCTGTAATGATCACTTGTGGGCGGCGCGGAAAAAGCGCCGCCTATCGTGTTTCCTGGCGGCAGCGAAATGCGCCTGCGATCGGGAAAATTACGAAACGAACCCAAATGAGCAGCGGCTATCTGCTTGATTTCATTGGGAATTCGCCTATTGTTCTCCTGAACTCGCGGGCGATTATGTTGGGCTTGACACTCATATTGAAAAGTCCTATATTTACCTGATGGACAAAAGAGTTGAAGCCGGGAAGCCGCTCGCCACGCAGCCGACGATTTCGCTGGCTGACTTGATGCGCGATTACAGCGATGAGAGCAAGTGCAAAGCCCTGCTTCGCGATCTCCGCTGGCCCAATGGCGTAACCTGCCCGCGCTGCAAGAAAACTGAGCGGATCTATGAACTGAAGCACAAGCCGTTTCATTGGGTCTGCAAGAACGTCGATTGCGGCGGACGCAACGGCTACCGATTTAGCGTCATCACTAGGACGATTTTCGAGAACACCAACTACCCGCTCTCGACTTGGTTTCAGGTGATCTACCTGATGACGCAATCGAAGAAGGGAATCTCGGCGCTTCAAATCCATCGCCAGATCAAATCGGGCGACTATCGGACGGCGTGGTATATGTGCCAGCGCGTGCGCGCCGCGATGAAGGATGAAGGCTTCCCGAAGCTCATGGGACAGATCGAAGTCGATGAAACCTACATCGGCGGGAAAGAGCGCAACAAGCACGTTGGCAGGCGTGGCAATTGGGCATCGCAGGGAAAGACAGAAGTGATCGGCGCGATAGCCCGTAAGGGTAATGTAGTTTGCAAGATGGTCGAAGATGCCGACTTCCGCACCTACGATGATTTCGTCCGAAAGACCGTAGCGGATAAAGTTGACCTGATCGCAACCGATGAGAGCTTTCGCTACCGGAATCTTCGCAAACAGGGATTCCCGCACGAGTTCGTAACGCACAAGAACGAAGAGTACGTGCGGGGGCAAGTTCACACGCAAAACATCGATTCGTTCTGGTCGCTCTTGAAGCGCGGAATCGTCGGGACGTTCCACAATGTCAGCAAGAAATATCTGCCACTGTACCTCGCGGAGTTTCAGTATCGGTTCAACAATCGGAAGAACGCGAGCATCTTTTTCGACGTGATAGCAGGATGCTGAGGTGTCCGAACTGGCGGACGCTTCTGCATCGCAAGACCAGACCGCCGCACATGGAAAGGAGCGGCCAATATCGTTTGCCTTTCGGTGATAAATCATGCCAAAAGCGAAGCCGATTTCACTTCATCCGTTGACGTTCCATGAAGCGCTTAAACATCTGGTTGGCGTTGATCCTGATCGCGTCGGCATTACTTCCAAGCGCCGGAAGCGGCGCGGACGGCTCATCAAAAAATCCTCGGAGCCAAAAGCATGAGCGACAAGCCAATCCACCCACAAAGCCAATTCACCAAGATCAGGCTCAAGTCCCAGTAGTACCGCTCCCGATATTTCAGTCGGTCGAAGCTGCTCTCCGCGAAGCGCTGGCAGCTAATAAAGAGCAGGCCATAGCTGAACAAAAACAAGCTGAGGCCAATAAGGGAACTTGGTGTTCGCCACCGGTGATTGTCCAGATTGTTCTCGCTGGCATAGGGTTTGGATATTTGATTTTGATGGGTCTCCAACGGAGAGCGATAATTGGACAGTCCGACATTCTGCAATCGACCCTCATTGCAAATACTCGACCCTGGTTGAGCGTCCAGCTTCTTCATCCAAGCGAGATCACTTTGCGCCCCGACGGAAACCGTCTGCGGATTGAATATACCGTCAAGAACACAGGTCCGTCGCCAGCATTTGTAATTTCCCGTAACTGCACTTTCTTGTTGCACAAGGAACTTACATTGCCCGACAAACCACCCTACGATTCCGCGAGAGAGGTTACGGCTTGGGCGATTGTTCACGGCGGGCAGGATATTGAGGCTGCGGAAGATTCCCAAGTTATCAGCGACGACGAACTGAGGAAGATGGAAGCCCAGCAAATGGTGATCTTTCTTTTGCTTCGCATTTTGTACAGAGACAGCGTTAGCCCTTTCGAAAAGGCGCATCACACGACCGCCATTTGCGCCGCGTATCACCCCGACAAGAAACGCCTCGTCGTCGCGACTAACGTTCCCAGTTCGTATTTCAAAGCGACTTAACGACCGGCCTGTCACGTAAACGCCGAAGATACAGGCCAACACGATGAGTGTCAAGCCCAACATAATCGCCAACTCGCGTCTCGGATTGCCCCTAGTCCGGCCTCCCTTCTCCAGGCAAATCGCTCCGCGTCGATCGCTCGTCGCCTCACTTACGCTCGGCTCGCTCGGGATGACAGAAAGGATTCTTAGGCTCGGCAGGCCACGACACTAGTTGGTCTTTGCGGGCGCGCTTTCGGTCGTGTTCTGATCCGTGCCGCCGTATTTCTGCTGGACAGCTTGATTCAATGCCGCTTTGCGCTTTTGCGCGGCGGCTTCCTGAGCCGCCTTACGCTTGTCGGCGGCGCTGATATGCTGGGTCATCTTCTCGCCAGCCGCCTTGCCGAGATCCTGCGTCTCCCACTTTGGCTTCGCGATCTGAACCCATTTGTTCTTCTGCAAGCTGTAGCTGAAAACCAGGTACCGAAGCCTGCCGGTCGATGCGCCCTTGCTGGTAGTCTTGTCCTTGGGATCGTATTCCGCGCCGCCCAGCTTCACGCTCGCGATAACGCCTCCGCCCGGCTGGTAGTTCGGAAGATATTCGTACTTCTCCTGAAGGTCGGTGTAGACCTCGCCCTTGGCCTTCTTTTCGTTTTCCTTGTCGATGTAAGGGAAGGCATCGTCCGAGACCTGATCCGTGAGCGATTTCTGCAGCGCAGGCGAGATATCTTTCGGCTGCCGAACTCGCCGCTGAACCGGGGATCCCATCTGCGCATACGATATCGGCGCGCAGATGGCGACAACGACAAGCGCAGTCATCAGGACGGAGAGGATTCGTTTCATATATGCTCCCACGCGAATCAGGCGACGATTAACGCCCCCATTCTATCGGACGCGCGGAGGGTGGGAGAACACCGGCTGTGACAGAAATCCTTGTCGCAGGTCCTCTCACGCATCGATGCGTCACGTCCTGCGCCTCTGCAATTTCGTTCCGGCCACATCGGCAGTTGAGAGGTCGGTCATACCCGAGTTATACTGAACACGTGAAAACCGCGATATCGATTCCAGATCAGCTTTTTCGAGAAGCAGAGAGAACCGCGAAGCGACTCAAAATTCCCCGCAGCCGACTGTATAGCGAGGCCATAGAGCGCTACCTGAGAGAGTCGCGCGAGCAAGACGTAACAGAGCGCCTGAACGCAATATACAAGACCGAAGATTCGGAACTTGCCCCGGCCCTCCAAGCGCTCCAGTTCGCGTCGTTTCCCCGGGAGCGCTGGTGATGAAGCGAGGGGAAATCTGGTGGGCCTCGCTTCCTGAACCCGGAGATTCCGAGCCGGGATATCGCCACCCCATGCTGATCCTGCAATCCGACAGCTTCACTCAAAGCGCGATTCGCACAGTCATCGCCGCCGTCATTACCTCAAATCTGAATCTGGCGTCAGCGCCGGGCAACGTCCTGCTGCGCAGACGCGAGAGTCGACTGCCGAGAGACTCGGTCGTGAACGTTTCGCAACTGATTACCCTCGCCAAGAGATTCCTGGTCAGCAGGGTTGGCTCGATTCCCGGCGCGCGATTGAACGAGGTTGAGAACGGACTGCGTCTGATACTGTCGCTCTGACTGGCCAGACCAAGCGCCTGCGCGAATGGTCGAAAAAGGCGTGCTCCCACACGAATCAGGCGACGATTACGCCTCCATTGTTATCGGACGCCGCCCCGACGGGAGAACACCGCGTACGGACAAGAACGAAAAAAAGCGCGGACGCTATCGCGACCGCGCTTTTCATTTCAGTCCGCTTTGCGAGACCGTTCACATCAGTCTATTGACTGCTCGAGGTTTCCAGTCCGCGTCCGAACGCTTTGATCTGGCTCTGCCACTGCTCGCCGAACGCGAGGATCAGCACCTGCTGGTTGATGTGCGTATCCTTGGTCAAGCTGCGCATCGAGCCGCCGCCCGCGTTGGCCAGAACCTTATACGCGGCGCGCGTCTGCTGATAGAACTCCGGCAGCGGCGAGATCTTGGGCGGTTCTTCGCGATGGACCTTCAGCCAAAATTCGCGCTCGAAACGCTCGTGCTCTTCGGCCGCCACGTCAATGGTATTGAACATTCCGTTCTTTTCTTTGAACGCGCGGATGTCGGCGATGACCGACTGGAAGTCTTCCTTCTTCGGAGGTGAGTCGCCAACCAGCACGATCACCTTCTTCGCGTACGGCTTCCAATCCATGTTGTTGATCGCGTTCTTGACGCCGCCGTACAAGTCTTCTTCCCATTCGTCGCCGCCTTCGGCGTGCAGATTGCCAAGGAAGTCGACCAGTTTCTGGGGATTCAGCGTCAGGGGCGCGATATCCATCTTGGTGCCCTTGCCGCCGAACACTACGATGCCGACGCGGGCGATTGGCACCAGGCGGTGAATCGAATGGATGAGCTGGACCATCTTGGCCTTGACGTCGTCGATGATGAGCTTCATCGATCCGGTGCCGTCGATTACCAGCACCACGTCGAGACCCTTGCGGCGCAGTTCGCCGATGAATCCGCCGAAGCCGCTGCCGACGCCCTTGCCGTAGCCGGAGCCGACGCCGCCGCCACGGCCGATTCCGATACCGCCGCCGCCCGCAGCGCGAACGTAGTCATTGGCGAGACCGACGGCCTGCGAAGTATCGACTGCGGTCGGCTGTTCCATCTGCTGCGGCGCCGTGTCGGGCATCGGGACTTCGGGCATATCGAGGTCCTGCATCTCGCTGCCGCCGCCGCCACCGCCGCCGGCTTCGAGATTGACCATGATCAACTCGCGACCGCGCTGCTCGTGGACGGTGATGATCAGGAACAGAAGAACGAGCACGTGGAGCGCTACCGAGAGCGGAAATGGCCCGAGAGCCAGCCGCAGGTAGTCGCGGATGGTCTGGAGCCGCTCGACGTCGAACTCGTCCTGGTCGCGGTTCTGCTCCGCTGCCAGCTCGCGCTTGCCCATCACGCGGTAAAGGATGGCCGCGACCACGATTGTCGAGATGACCAGAATGATGACGATTGCAAGAATCATATTATTAGAGCCTGTACCCCATCGGTCTGCGCGCGAGTTTCAAATTTTCCTTGAACGCCCCGTTCGATAAGAAATCGTCTCGCGACCGTGAAGCAATTTTAACCAACAAACCTTTTATGCGCCACCGGGGGCGCCCGCAGGCGCGCCACCAGTCGGTAAAGCTGCAACCGCGATAGCGATTGCGACGGCCCCTGCCGACTTGGCGATATCGAGAATTCGCACCATATCGCCCATCATCGTCTTCGGATCGCCCTGGAAAATCACGATCTTATCGGGCGACTTGTCCAGTTCGTCGTGCAGCACGCCGCTGAGCTGGCCGAGTTGGACGTTCTTGTCGCCAACCAGGATCTGATGCTCCGCGGTATACGTGACCACAACGCCCTTGGGCTTTTCGGTGGACGCCTGCGCCTCCGCCTTGGGCAGATCGACGTGAGCGGCGGATTCGATCGTCACTGCCGTCGTCACCATGAAGATGATCAGCAGGACGAGAAAGATATCGGTAAGCGGGGTGATGTTGATGTCGGCAAACACCCCACCTCCCTGATTCGAGCTCATTGCCATGGGAATTTATCCTCGCGGATTGCCAAGGGCGTCATCACCCGCCTGCCTGATTACTGATCTGTGCCCCGGTCGCACGCTTGGCTCCGATAGCGATTGTCGTCGCACCGGCGGCCTTGGCGATGTTCAACACGCGGACCATATCTCCCAGAAGCACCTTGCGGTCGCCCTGGAACACAACGATTTTCGTGTCGATTTTGCCCAACGCTTCGCGCAGACTCGGCAGCAGTTCGCGTTCGGGAACGTCCTTGGAGTTCACAAACAATTCGTGCTGCGAGGTGTACGTCACGATCACGCCCTTGTTCTCGGGAGAGGTGTTTTCGGCCAGGGGCAAATCGACGTGAGCGGCCGATTCGACAGTAACCGAGGTCGTGACCATGAAGATGATCAGCAGAACCAGGAAGATATCAGTCAGCGGCGTAATATTGATGTCGGCGAAAACGCCCGACGCGCCACCTTTTGGACCACTAACGGCCACCGCCCTGTCTCCCCTGCAGAGCAGCGTCGACCAGACGATCGCCGTTGATCTGAAGCAGCGCGTTGATGTTTTCGACCTTGACCGAGAAGTAGTTGTAGAAGATAACCGCGACGATCGCGACCGCCAGTCCGAGCGCGGTCGAAATCAGAGCTTCCGAAATACCTGCCGCGACGACCGAGAATCCGCCGGTGCCCATGATTGCCATCGACTGGAATGCGACAAGAATACCGACGACGGTTCCGAACAGTCCGATGAACGGAGCCGAGGCGCCTGCCGTCGCGAGCACCCAGATGTAGCGCTTCAGTTCGAGCGTCTCCTGGAAGCGGCGCTCTTCGTCAAGCGCGGTGAGATGGTCGCGATCGAGAGTCTGCGCGCCCGCCACCAGCGTGTGATAAACACGCTCGGCCGGATTGCTGCGCGCCTGGGTGGCCTGCAGCGCATCGTTAAACTTGCCCTGACGCAGAGGCGCGACGAGGGAGTCCGCGAGCTTCGCGGCCCTTCCCTGAATTCCCCACAGCGCCCATACGCGCTCGAAGATGATCGCCAGACACACGACCGAAATGAAGAGCAACGGATAGGTCGCGTAGTAGCCCTGCTGGATCATCGCCAGAATGCCGAACTGAGTTTGCATTGCTTATCCTTTCACCTGTCCCCGAGATTTGAGCGGCGCTTGAGGTCCCGCCCCCACCTTGAATCCGAATTTTGTAACCAAGACGCTGCATCCGCTTTCGCGCGGCACTTTTGCTCTTGCCCTGCCAAGCACCCTCGAAATCACCGGATTCGATCCGGCGCCAAGGGCGTGGCCGAAAGCGACAGCGAGGGAAGTCTCATTGCAATAATGGCCGAGTCTTGTCAAGTGCGGCTTCGAAAGGAATGCGCAGCAGGCTTCAAAAAACTTGAGATGTAATAAAATGACTTGTCGCACGAAAAATATTTCTCGTCAATATCGATTTGCAAATCGATTTGTAAATCTGTCTGCATCCGCCTCAATCGCTGTCCCGGCGCTCGATGCTGCGGCGACTCGCCTTCGAACAACGATTTTGGGTCGCGCAGATCGACCGTGGCTCTCGTGATTGCCTTGACTTATAGGTCCTGTCAAGTCTATCCAAGTTGCTGACCGCATTACCGTCAGACAGTTGCACTTCCATTTGGAATTCAGCTTGGAATCTCAGGAAGCATACCGCGCCGCAAACCGGACTCTTGCAGCCCCAGGCGGATTCGCATCACTGATGCACGCGAGGGCATTCGTTTCGATTTCCCTTATAGTGGCGCTCGTTTCGCTCGGGGCTTGCAAAAGCAGCGAGCAGACTCCCACCGCGGAAGCTTCGCCCGCCGTGCGAACCTCGGGAGATGAGGAGCCAAAAGAGGTACCTGCTGACCTATACAAATCGATGCCGATTTTCCCGGGCGCTGAGGTAATCCACGTTCACAAGCCCAGGGGCGCGATGCGGGAGATCCAGTTCGAGATCAAGAACGCTCCGGCGCTCAACGACATGATCGAGTATTACAAGGATAACTTCAAGAAAAACGAATTCCGGATCACTTCCTCGTTGACGCTGCCCGCGCGTCGCACCTGGTCGTGCGATTTCAACAAGGATGGGCGCCCGGCGACCGTGAAACTTTATCCGTCCGACAAGGACAAATCGTCGATAGTCATCGATCTGATTTACGAAATCCCAGGAAAAGTGGACGAAGCCCTTCTCGAACCGAGGGAGGATTTCGACGCAATAGGGCCCGGGTCACCCGCACCAAAGACCCAAACCGAACAGGGAAAAGAGGAATCGAAACATGGCACTACTGGAAGGAAAAGTCGCGGTAATAACGGGAGCGGGCCGCGGAATCGGACGTGAAGAAGCGCTGCTGCTGGCCAAACAGGGCGCCAAGATCGTCGTAAACGATCTCGGCGGCCATTTCGACGGAACCGGCCAGTCGCGCTCGCCCGCCGAAGATGTCGTCAAGGAAATCCGTGCGGCGGGTGGCGAAGCCGTCGCCAACTTCGAAAGCGTGACGGATTTCAAAGCGTCCAAGCGTATCATCGAGTGCGCTATCGACAACTTCGGCAAATGCAACATCGTCGTCAACAACGCCGGCATCCTGCGCGACCGCATGATCTTCAACATGAACGAGGAAGACTTTGACGCGGTCGTCGGCGTCCATCTCAAGGGCACCTACAACGTCGCGCGTCATGCGACGGCCTACTGGCGCGAGCAGCACAAGAACGGCAACCAGCTCAACGGTCGCCTGATTAACACCAGCTCAGATTCCGGTCTGCTCGGCAACGCGGGTCAGGGCAACTATGGCGCGGCAAAAGCGGCGGTCGCCTCGATGGCGATCATCATCGACCGCGAGATGCAGCGCTACGGCGTCACTGCCAACGCGATCGCGCCTGTCGCCCGCACCCGTCTGACCGTCGATGCGACCCCGCAGACTGCAGCTGGAATGGGCAAGCCCAAAGAAGGCGGTGAGTGGGATCCCTTCCATCCGATCAACGTCGCGCCGCTCATTGCATGGCTCGGCAGCGACGACGCGAAGGACGTTCACGGCGAAGTGTTCCGCGTCGGAATGGGAACCGTGTGGCTCATGAAGGGATGGCATTCGGTTGGACGCGTTACGCAGAAGGGTTCTCTTTGGGATCCCGCTGCGCTCGGCGCGAAACTCAAGGAAGAACTCGCCAAGGGTCTCACCAAGAAGGAGAGCATGGGCGAAGTGATGGCCAGTGGCGTCTAAACACCATCCCGATCGAAAGCATCACGAAAGCGCGGCCCAAAAGGGGCCGCGCTTTCGTTGCGTTCTCATAATTTGCGCCGCGAATACCGCGCGCAGCGTGATGGCGGAGCATATGCTAAAGCGCGAGCTGCGTGAGCGCGGCGTCGATGCGCACGTGACCGTGTTGTCGGCCGGCATAGCGCCCTATGCACGCGACGGTGCGCTGGTTTCGCTCGATACGCGACTTGCGTTGCGTGACGACGGAATCCATATCGACGAAGAGTCGACATCGACTGATCTCAAGCGCCATCCGGAGATGCTCGCGGCGGCGGACGTTGTGCTCGCGATGACGCGCCAGCAGTCCGAAGACCTGATGCGCGGATTTCCCGCCGCCGCCGATCGCCCGGTGCATACGATTCGATCGTTCGCCGGCGAGGACGGCGATATCGAAGATCCGTTCGAGAAAGGCGATGTCGCGTTCGCGCACGCGCGCGAAGAAATCAAGCGGCTCATCCCGATTGTGGCGGACAGGATTCTTGGCGCGGACTGGTCTCTCGATGCGTGATTCTGTCAAACTGATTTCATAGCCGTCCTTCCGAGAGACAGTCACATGCAGTTTGAGAATCCATCTGACCCGGAGATTCGCTCGATCCTCTCGCGGCCAACCACGGTTGCGGTCGTCGGATGCTCCAGCAATCCCGGACGCGACAGCCTGAAGATCGCGACCTTGCTCAAATCAAGGGGGTTTCGGGTGATACCGGTGAATCCTGCGCTGGAACCCGATGCGCTCGAACATGCGCTGGGCGAGCGATGCTACGAGGACCTCGTCTCGATTCCCGATCCGGTAGAAATCGTCGACGTCTTCCGGCGCCCCGAGCACCTGCCCGCCATCGTCGAGGATGCCATAGAGAAGGGCGCGCGCGTGTTGTGGTGTCAGCTTGGCGTGATAAATCTCAAAGCCGCCGAGCGCGCGCAGCAGGCCGGCATGACGGTTATCATGGACCGATGCCCGGCCATCGAGTACGGGCGACTCTTCTAGGACTCAGGTCCCCGCTTGAGAATTCGCAGATGGCAGACGGTCGGTTCGAGCCCGGTTTATAAGACGCCGATTTTCGATCTCCATCGCCGCCGCTCCGTCCATCCCCATCGCGGCGAGCGGGACTTCTTCATCCTCGAAGCTCCGCACTGGGTTAATATCATTGCGCTCACCCGTAAGAACGAAGTCGTGATGGTGCGCCAATACCGCCACGGCATCTCCGGCTTCACGCTGGAAATTCCAGGCGGAATGGTCGACCCGGAAGACCCCCATCCGCAGGAGGCGGCGCGGCGCGAGATGATCGAGGAAAGCGGATACGATTCGGACGATATCGTCGCGCTCGGACGGGTCCATCCGAATCCCGCTATCCAGCCGAATTACTGTTTCACTTATCTTGCGCGAAAGGTGAGGAAGGTCGCCAAGCCGGTTTCAGACGGCGCAGAAGAGACGCAAGTCACGCTGGTGCCGCTGAAGGATGTTCCCGCGCTGATTGCATCGGGTCGCATCACACATGCGCTGGTAATCGCAGCGTTTTCGTTCTTTCACGTATACAATCCGCCGCGTCGCGCACGGACAAGATAGGTTACGCGAACGCGGCTTGTCGTTAGGTGTCGAGGGGGTGTTTTAGAGCTGCGAATCCACCTTGGTAACGACCGACTGAACGTTCGTTCCCATTGTTCGGTAGCCCCCGACGACCACAAGAGCGACCGCTGCGACTACCAAGGCGTATTCCGACATCGTCTGGCCGCGCTGCGACTTAAAGCGGCGAATTTTAGAGTCCTGGACTTTCCGGCTATTCCACTTTCTGAAGATTCTCTTGAGCATGGTGCATCTCCTTCTTGGAACTTGAGAAGAGGAAACCTCAAAACCAGGCCGTTTCCGCTTTTCAACTGCCAAGGGCCAAAACCATGCTGCCCCGATCGAGCGTCGTGAGAGCTTCTCTTACCTCCCAAACGTCACAAAGTAGTGAAATCAAACATAATGATTATCGTCCAGCCTGTCAAGGCGATGTACTGATCATTCTAAAGATATTGCCACCTCCATCCGAACGCTTGGTTATATTATACATTTATTATACTGCTTTTATCAACCTATGACCTGTTATCTAGTGCTCATGGCGCTCGTTGCCACAGCATGAAGTCGTCTGTCCTGCCGACCGGACGAAGCCCAGCCTCGCTCATCGTTTTGTCGAAATC
>Ga0335069_10003752_pt1 | contig 22789 bp, 18 predicted proteins | sample Lox_Sample_11_FD_206714 | JGI IMG/M metagenome (GOLD analysis project Ga0335069, IMG submission 206714) | Soil microbial communities from Loxahatchee National Wildlife Refuge, Florida, United States - Lox_Sample_1.1 | ecosystem: Environmental > Terrestrial > Soil > Wetlands | place: USA... | reverse complement strand
CTGTTGATGCCCGGCGCCGGACCCCCGCCGACCAGGATTGCGAGCTTTTTTCGCTGACTCATCGCCACCGCTCCTTGCCGACGCGGGTCCGGACCGTCGGCAGTCGCATTACTCGCGCCCACGCCGTGAGGCGTCAAGTCACGGGCCGGCTCCGCCGGGCGACGGGCCGATACCGGTGTCCCTCGCGTGCGCGGGTTGCGGCCGGCGCAGCCGGCCCTACAAAGCCCCTCGCCTTTCTGCCAAAAAGGGGGCGAGCCATGACGCGGAGCGGGAAGCCCCTCACTTATGACGCGGTCGGCGTAGTGGCGGCGGGCCGCGACGAGGACACGCTCGGCGACCTCGGGCGCTGGGTGACCAAGACGTTCGGCCTCAATCCGGCCAAGCCGCTCCTGCCGCTCGGCTACTACGCGAACATTCTCCCGCTCACCGCCGAGCTCGGCCTCGCGATCTCCACCGACGGGGTGGGGACGAAGATCCTGGTGGCGCAGGAGATGGGCCGCTACGACACGGTCGGCATCGATTGCGTGGCGATGAACGCCAACGACGTGATCTGCGTCGGCGCGCGGCCGATCTCGATGGTCGATTACATCGCCGTGCAGAAGGCCGACCCGGCCTTCCTCGGCGAGCTGGCCAAGGGGCTCTACGCCGGCGCCGAGCAAGCCGGCATCAACATCCCGGCTGGGGAGATCGCGCAGGTGCGCGAGCTGATCCACGGCGCCCCCGACGGCTACGCCTTCGATCTGGTCGGTACCTGCGTCGGCACGGTGCCGCTCGATCGCATCCTCATCGGGCAGGCAGCGCGCCCCGGCGACGCGGTCGTCGGCATCGCCAGCAGCGGCGTCCACAGCAACGGGTTCACCCTCGCCCGCGCGGTGCTGGGACGGCCGGGCGCACCGCGCTACCGCGATCGCGTCGAGGCGCTCGGCACGACGCTCGGCGAGGCGCTGCTGACCCCGACCGCCATCTATGTGAAGGAAGCGATCGCCATGCTCGACGCGGGGTTGGGCGTGAAGGCGTTCATCCACGTCACCGGCGACGGCTTCCTCAACCTGACGCGCGTCGAGGCCGCGGTGGGGTTCGTCGTCGATCGCCTGCTGCCGGTGCCGCCGATCTTCGACCTGATCCAGCACCACGGCGACGTGCCCGACACCGAGATGTTCCGCGTCTACAACATGGGGGTCGGCTTCTGCGTCGTCGTCGATCCCGGCGACGCGGCGCGCGTCGTGCAGCTCGCGATGCAGCACGGCAAGCGCGCGGCGGTGATCGGGTACGCCGTCGACGACCCGCAGCGCCGCGTGTGGATCCCCCAGCGCGGCCTGCTCGGCCAGGGCGACGGCTTCACCGCATCGACCGACGCCGAGCCGCCGGCGGATCCCCGCTAGCTGCCTGTGTCGCCGCTGTCGTCGCCGGGGCGCGGGACAACGTCGCCTCGGCGACCGGGAAGAACCGTCTGCTTCGAACGTTGGCCCGGTTCGGGACGGGGCTGTGCCTACAAATCGGCGAGGAGCTTCAGCTTGAGCTTGATCTCGCTCAGCACCGGGCGCGGCAGCAGGCCGAGCGGTCTGCGAAAGCGCCGATTGTCGATCGAACGACTCTGATCGATCATCACCTCGCACTCCACCGCGTTGCCCGCCATCCCCCGCGGCAGCGGCACGCGCAGGAGATTCTCTCCGGTGAGTCGCGTGGTGCACGGCAGGACCCACGTGGACGGGTGGTCGGCGCCGTTGAGGAGGTCGCTCTGGACCACCAACACCGGGCGGGCCTTGCCCGGCTCGGTGCCCTGGCGCGGATTCAGGTCGGCGAGGTACAGCCCGCCATGACGGATCGGCGCCTTCAATCGAGCCCCTCGCCGGCGAGATGGTCGAGCGCTTCGATCTCTCGAGCCACCGTTCTGCGGGTGGCGCGCGACGCGGCACGGTACGCGTCTCGAAGCGCGCGCCGCTCAGTGGTTTCCTGCAGCAGGCGCAACCCGCGGCGCACGACTTCGACGTTGCTCTTCAACTTCAAACGCGCCTTCAACGACTGCACCAGGCGCACCTCGGCCGGCGGAAGCGTAATGCTCGACTTGATATTGGATTTCATACCTTCCTAATACCCGTTGACAGCGCCAGGCGCAATCCCTGCACCCGTGGAGGCGACCCCACAACGGGACAGGAAACGCTGAAAGCTGCGCCAGCCGGTCGAGCCAGACACGGCGCGGCCGTGTCGGTGGTCGCGAGCGAGCGGAGCCGAGCCGTCGCGCGGCTGGCTACCAGGCGCCGGTGTTCGGCATCGACGCCCACGGCTCCTTCGCCGGGAGCGGCGCACCGCGCTGCAGGAGCTCGATCGAGATCCCGTCCGGAGAGCGCACGAACGCCATGTGCCCGTCGCGCGGCGGGCGATTGATCGTCACCCCGGCGTCCATGAGCCGCTGGCAGACGGCGTAGATGTCGTCGACGGCGTAGGCGAGGTGGCCGAAGTTCCGCCCGCCGCTGTACGCCTCGGGATCCCAGTTGTGGGTCAGCTCGACTTGCGATTCGGGGTTCTCCTCGGCGCCGAGGAACACCAGCGTGTAGCGGCCCGGCGCGACGTCGACGCGGCGCAACTCCTTGAGCCCCAGCTTGCCGCAGTAGAAATCGAGCGACGCCTCGAGGTTCGAGACGCGCACCATCGTGTGCAGGTACTTCATGGCCGCGACTGTATCAGGCGTCGGACGAACCGGCCAACGACAACCCGGGTTCGCCGGGTGCCGGCGCGCCCCTCTTTCGCCGCACCGGGGGTGAGGTATAGTTGAGAGATTCGCGGGTCGACGGCAGTGACCGACAACTTCATTCACATCGTCGGAGCGACGCAGAACAACCTCAAGGCCGTCGACGTCCGCATTCCGCTCAACGCGCTCACCGTGATCACCGGCGTATCGGGATCGGGCAAGTCGAGCCTGGCGTTCGATGTCCTCTACGCCGAGGGGCAGCGGCGCTACGTGGAGAGCTTCTCCGCTTACACGCGGCAGTTCCTCGATCGGATGGACAAGCCGCAGGTCGAGCGCATCGACGGCATCCTGCCGGCGATCGCGATCGGCCAGGGCAACTCGGTGAAGACCTCGCGCTCGACGGTCGGCACGATGACCGAGCTGCACGATCACCTGAAGCTCCTGTTCGCCAAGATCGCGGTCCTGCACTGCCGCCAGTGCGGGCAGCCGGTGTACCGGTCGACCGCCGAATCGGTCGCGGCCGAGCTGCTGCAACGGCCCGAGGGCACGCGCGTCTTGGTGACGTTTGCCGTGCCGTGGCCGGAGGCCCTGCCGTGGAGCGAGGTGCGGGCCGGGTTGCTGGCGTCGGGGTTCCGGCGGCTGCTGGTCGACCGCGACGTGGTCGAGGTCGACGCGGTGGCCGAGGACGGGGGGCCGGAGGTCGGGGGCCGGGGTGCGGCGTTGAGCGTCGTCGCCGATCGGCTGGTGGTGCGGGCCGACCAGAAGCGGCGCGTGGTCGACTCGCTCGAGCAGGCCTTCCACTTCGGTAAGGGCCGTCTGGCGCTGGTGTTCCCAGACGACGCGTTCGCCAGCGCTCCGTACAGCGAGTCGCTCGAGTGCGCGCGCTGCCACATCGCCTACCGGGAGCCGACCGCCAACCTCTTCTCTTTCAACAGCCCGCTCGGCGCCTGTGAGGCCTGCCGCGGGTTCGGCCGCACGATCGATGTCGATCTCGACCTGATCATCCCAGATCCACGCAAGTCGCTCACCGACGGTGCCATCAAGCCGTGGAGCACGCCGTCGACGGAATGGGAGCGCGGTGCGCTGACTCGCTTCTGCAAGCGCGCCGGCGTGCCGATGGACGTGCCGTTCGAAGAGCTGCCGGCGGAGATGCGGCGGCGGGTGATCGACGGCGAGGGCAAATACTACGGGATCCGCGGCTGGTTCCGCTGGCTGGAGGGCCGCACCTACAAGATGCACGTGCGCGTCTTCTTGGCGCGCTACCGCAGCTATCGGATCTGTCCTTCCTGCAACGGCGGGCGGCTCAAGCCCGACGCCTCGCTGTTCACCATCGCCGGCGCGACGGTGGTGGACGTGAACCAGATGAGCGTCGCAGAGGCCGCGGCCTTCTTCGATCGGCTCGACCTGTCGGCGGCGCAAGAGGAGATCGCCCACCTCATCCTCACCGAGCTGCGCAGCCGGCTGCGCTACTTGCTCGCCGTCGGCCTCGACTACCTCACCCTCGATCGTCAGTCGCGCACGCTGTCGGGCGGCGAGTTGGCGCGCGTCGACCTCACCCGGGCAGTCGGCTCGTCGCTGGTGAACACGCTCTACATTCTCGACGAGCCCTCGGTCGGGCTCCATCCGCGCGACAGCCAGCGGCTGGTCAAGATCCTCCAGGAGCTGCGCGCCAAGGAGAACACGGTCGTCGTCGTCGAGCACGAGCAGGAGATCATCCGCGAGGCCGACCACATCATCGACCTGGGGCCCGGAGCCGGCGAGCACGGCGGCAAAATTCTCTACGCCGGCCCGTACCGCGAGCTGCTCGGGCAGTCGCGCTCGGCGACCGCGCAGTATCTGAGCGGCCGCAAGCGCATTCCCGTCCCCCCGGCACGACGGCGGCCGCTGCGCCACATCGAGCTGGTCGTCCGCGGCGCGCGCGAGAACAACCTGCGCGAGATCGATGTGCACATCCCGCTGCGCCGGATGGTCTGCGTGACCGGCGTGTCCGGCTCGGGGAAGTCGACGCTCATGGAGACCGTGCTCTATCGCGGGTTGCGCAAGCGCATGGGGCATTTCGACGGCGTGCCGGGCGCGCACGACGACATCGAAGGGTGGAACCGCATCAGCGACGTGATCATGGTCGACCAGAGCCCGCTCGGCACGACGCGCCGCGCCAATCCGGTCACCTACCTGAAGGCCTTCGATCCGATCCGCGATCTCTTCGCTGCCACCGGGCTCGCCAAGCTGCGCGGCTTCACCGCGGCAACCTTCTCCTTCAACGTCGCCGGCGGGCGCTGCGAGACTTGCGGTGGCGAGGGCTACGAGAAGGTCGAGATGCAGTTCCTCTCCGACGTCTATGTCACCTGCCAGACGTGCAACGGCGCGCGCTTCCGCGAGGACGTGCTGGAAGTGAAGTACAACGGCAAGTCGGTGCGCGACGTGCTCGACCTCACCGCCGAGGAGGCGTTGCGCTTCTTCGGCGAGTCCTCCGAGACCAGCCAGCGCCTGCAGCCGCTGCTCGACATCGGCCTCGGCTACCTGCGCCTCGGGCAACCGCTGACCACGCTCTCGGGCGGCGAGTCGCAGCGCCTCAAGCTCGCTGCCGCGATGGGGCAGCACCACAAATCGCACACCCTCTTCCTCTTCGACGAACCGACCATCGGTCTGCACTTCGCCGACGTCGAGAAGCTGCTCGCCGCCCTGCAGGCGCTGGTCGAGCGCGGGCACTCGGTGGTGGTGATCGAGCACAACATGGAGATCGCCAAGACCGCCGACTGGGTGGTCGACCTCGGCCCCGACGGCGGGGCGGGCGGCGGCCGGCTGGTCGCCGAGGGAACGCCCGAAGACGTGGCGGCCAACCCCGAGTCGCACACCGGCCGCTATCTGCGCGCTGCGCTCGCCGGGGTCGAGGCGCCGGATGCTGCACCTGCGCACGCGCGCCCACCTGGCGCGGCCGCGCAGCTCGCCGACGCCCCCGCCGGCTACGCGGCGGGATCGACGAACGGCACCGGCCTGATGCGGATCGTCGGGGCCAAGGAGCACAACCTGCGCGACCTCAGCCTCGACCTGCCGCGCGACCAGTTCATCGTCGTCACCGGGTTGAGCGGCTCGGGCAAGTCGACGCTGGCGTTCGACATCATCTACGCCGAGGGCCAGCGCCGCTACCTCGACAGCCTGTCGACCTACGCGCGGCAGTACGTCAAGGTGTTGCCGCGGCCCAACGTCGATCTGCTCGCCGGCGTTCCCGCGACCGTGGCCATCGAGCAGCGCCTGAGCCGCGGCAGCCGCAAGTCGACCGTCGCCACGGTCACCGAGATCTACCACTACCTGCGCCTGCTCTACGCCAAGATCGGCGTGCAGCACTGCACCACCTGCGGCGACGCGCTCAGCCCGCTCAGCCGCGAGCAGATCGTCGCCCGCATCAAGAAGGAGTTCCGCGGCGAGACGGTCACGCTGATGGGCCCGGCGGTGCGCGGCCGCAAGGGCATCTACAAGGACCTCTTCCAGGCCGCGCGCAAGCTCGGCTTCACGCTCGCGCGCATCGACGGCAAGATCGTTGCGCTGCAGCCGACGCCGACCCTGGCGCGCTACAAGGAGCACGACATCGACATCCTGGTCGGCGAGACCGACGGCGGCGCGCGCGCCGCGCCGCTGCCCGAGCTGGTTGCCACCGCGCTGCGCCTCGGCGGCGGCACCGTCATCGCGCGCGCCGGCAAGGAGGAACGGCTGTACAGCGAGCGCCTCTACTGCGGCCGCTGCGGCGTCGGCTACGAGGCGCTCGACCCGCGCCTGTTCTCATTCAACAGCCGCCAGGGGGCGTGCCCGACCTGCGACGGCATCGGGACCGAGGCGACCTTCGAGGTCGACCAGCTCATCGGCGACCCGCATCGCCCGCTCGGCGCCGCGCTGCTCGCGGTGCTCGAGCCCGGGGGCGCCGCGGCGCGGCGCGCGGTCAAGGACGTCGCCAAGCAGCATCGCATCGCGCTCGGCAAGCCGTACGCGAAGCTCACCGCCAAGCAGCGCGACGCATTCTTTGAGGGCAACGGCGCGCCGGGGCTGCTGCGCGTGCTGCAGGACCTGTTGCTCGAGGACGAGGAGGCGGCCGCGGGCCTCGGCCCACTGCTCGGCGAGCGCCCGTGCCCGAGCTGCACGGGCCGCCGCCTCAACCCGCGCGCCCAGGCGGTCCGCGTGCTCGGCCGCGCGATTTGGGAGGTCGCGGCGGATTCCGTCGCGGACGCGCGGCGCGCCCTGGCGGGCTACGCGTTCACCCCGCGCGACGCGGCGATTGCCGACAACGTCATGAAGGAGATCATGCCGCGCCTGCAGTTCCTCGAGGAGGTCGGGCTCCCGTACCTGACCCTCGACCGGCCCGCCGACACGCTCTCCGGCGGCGAGGCGCAGCGCATCCGTCTGGCGGCGCAGCTCGGCTCCAACCTGCGCGGCGTCTGCTACATCCTCGACGAACCGACCATCGGCCTGCATCCGCGCGACAACGCGATGCTGATCGGCACGCTCGGCGGGCTGAAGGCGAAGGGCAACACGCTGCTGGTGGTCGAGCATGACGAGAGCACCATCGCCGCGGCGGATCTGGTCGTCGATCTCGGACCCGGCGGCGGCCAGCGCGGCGGCCAGCTCATCGCCATGGGCCCGCCGCCGAGCTTGGCCACGCACCCCGCCTCGATGACCGGACGCTTCCTCGGCCGCCACCGGCCTCGCATCGGGCCGCTGCGCGAGGTGGCGAAGACGCCGCGCCTGCGCCTCAGCGGAGCGGCCGAGCACAACCTCAAATCGATCGACGTCGAGCTGCCGATCGGCGTCTGGACGTGCGTGACCGGCGTCTCCGGCTCCGGCAAGTCGACGCTCGTCCGCGACGTGCTCTATGCCGGCCTGCGCCGCAAGCTCGGACTGGCGGCGGGCCGGGTCGGCCGCTGCCGGACGCTGCAGGGGCACGAGCGCATCGAGCGCGTCGTCGAGGTCGACCAGACCCCGATCGGGCGGACGCCGCGCTCGACCCCGGCCTCGTACGTCGGGTTCTGGGACGACATCCGCCGCCTCTTCGCGATGACGCCCGACGCCCGCAGCCGCGGCTACACGGCGAGCCGCTTCTCGTTCAACGTCAAGGGCGGCCGGTGCGAAACCTGCGCCGGGCAGGGCCGGATCAAGATGGAGATGAGCTTCCTGCCCGACGTGTACGTCGAGTGCGAGACCTGCGCCGGCGCCCGCTTCAACGACGAGACCCTGGCGGTCACGTACGCCGGCAAGAACATCGGCGCGGTGCTGGCGATGACGATGGAGGAGGCCGTGGAGTGCTTCGCAGCCGTGGCGACCGTCGCCCATCCGCTGCGCCTGCTGACCGACATCGGCCTCGGCTACCTCACCCTCGGGCAGGGCAGCCACACCCTGTCGGGCGGCGAGGCGCAACGCATCAAGCTCGCCTACGAGCTGGGCAAGGAATCGCGCGGCGCGACGCTGTATGTGCTCGACGAGCCGACCACCGGCCTGCACTTCGCCGACATCGAGCGCCTGATCGACGTCCTGCATCGGCTGGTCGATCGCGGCAACACCGTCGTCACGATCGAGCACAACCTCGACATCATCAAGGAGGCCGACTGGATCATCGACCTCGGTCCCGAAGGCGGCGCCGCCGGCGGCGAGGTGGTGGCCATGGGCCCCCCGACCGACATCGTCGACGCGCCGCACTCACACACGGCGCGGTTCCTGCGCGAGTTCCTGAACGGCAACGGCCAGCTCGCCCGCATGCGCCGCTGACGGCCGCGGACGGCGCTCCCCGACCGGTCGGTTGACCGCGCTGTCATAGCCGGTGGGATGTGCTACCACGGCGCGGGATGGCCGGGCTTCGTTGGCTCGCAGCACTCTGTCTCGCGCTGCTGGTGTTCGCCTGCGGCGGCTCCGGCAACGGCCAGCCGGTCGCCGCGCCGGACGGGTCGTTTGCGGTCGGTCAGACGAGCTTCGTGTTCGTCGACACGAGTCGGCCGACCGCGGCCAACCACGGCGTGCCCGAGAAGCCCTCGCGCACCCTGCCGACGGTGGTGTACTACCCGGCGGCGGGCGAACCGACTGGCGGCGCAGTGGCGGTGACGGGCGCGCCGCCGGTCCCCGGCCACCGATTCCCGCTCATCATCTTCGCGCACGGGTTCACCGCCGTCGCGCGGGTGTACTTCGCCATCCTGCAAGCCTGGGCGGGCGCGGGGTACGTCGTCGCCGCGCCCGACTTCCCGCTCTCGAAGGGCAACGCCGAGGGCGGGCCGAGCTCGGGCGACTACATCAACCAACCCGCCGACGAGAGCTTCGTGATCGACCAGGCGCTGGCGCTGAACGACGACGCCGGCAGCCTGCTGCACGGCCTGATCGACCCCACGCGCGTCGGGGCGTCCGGACAGTCGCTCGGCGGAATGACCACGTTCGGCATCGCCTTCAACACCTGCTGCCGCGACCGCCGCCTCGGCGCGGCGGTGCCGATGGCCGGCCAGCTCGTCCCATTTCCGGGTGGCGAGTACGACCCCGAGATCGGACCGCCGGTGCTGATCATCCACGGCGACGCGGACGACACCGTGGACTACTCGAGCGCGCTGGAAGCGTACGCGACGGTCCTGCCGCCGAAGCTCCTGCTCACCCACCTGGGCGGCGGCCACATCCTGCCGTATGTCGGCAACGGCGATGCGGCAGCCGTGGCGGCCACGATCGACGCGTCGACCGCCTTCTTCGACCTGTACCTGAAGAACGAGCGCGGCGCGCGCGAACGGCTCCTGGCGATCGGCACCCGCGCGCGCGTCACCTTGCAGTACGAGCTCGAACCCTGACCGCGGTCCGGGCCGCGAATCGCCGCAGCCAGACGCGAAAGCGCTTTTCGCTCGCGGAGCAGTGCGATAGTCCTTATGGGGTGTCCCGCGCCTGCCGATCCCCTCGCTGGTGGCCCCGCGCCACGGTCGCCGCCATGCTGGCCCTCCTGGCCTCGGCGTGCGGGTCGGACGACGACAACAACAATGCCGGCACGCCGCAGATGATCGCGGTGCTGAGCGCGTTCCCGTCCGAGTTGGCACCGGTCCTCGCCCAGGCGACCGTCGACAGCACCACGACGATCAACAACCGCGTCTTCCGCCTCGGGACGCTCGGCGGCGTCCCGACGATCATGGGTCTCACCGGGATTGGCTTGGTCAACGCGGCCAACACGACCCGCGCCGTGCTCGAGCAATTTCCGGTGACCGGGGTCGTGGTCTCGGCGGTTGCGGGCAGCACGCTGCAGATCGGCGACGTCGCCGTGCCGGCCGAGTGGTCGCTGGCCGACGGGAGCGTCCACCAGACCGATCCGCACTGGCTGGCGCTGGCGGCGACCATCACCGGGTCGCTGTCGAACTGCGGGATGGTGACTGCCAACGGCAAGGTGCAATCGGTCTGTCTGCCGAACCCGCCGGCGATGGCCATCGGCGGCCATGGCCAGAGCGCCGACACCTACGGCACCACCGCGGTCGCCTGCACGCCGAACGGCGGCGACGTGTTCGGCTGCGATGTCCTGCCGAACACCGGCGTGCTGCAGGGCGGGATCGATCAGATCGTCCACGCCCGGCGGGTGACCGCCGATCCGGACGTCGCCGACATGGAGACCGCGGCGATCGCCCGCGAAGCCGCGCAGCATGGCGTGCCATTCATCGCCTTTCGCGCCACGTCGGACGGTGCCGGCGATCCGCTCGGCCTGCCTGGATTTCCGACCCAGTTCTTCGCGTACTACGAGCTCGCCGCCCACAACGCCGCCGGAGCGACGGTGGGCTTTCTGCACCGCCTGTCGGGCGCCAAGTAGGGCCGGCTGTGCCGGCCGAAAGCCGCGCATGCTGCAGTTCGTGGACCCGGCCCACGTCCTCGTACACCTCCCCCGTACTCGTACTCGACCGCCTCGTCGTCCGTGCACGAGCACGTGTACGCGTACGAGTACGGTGAGCGAGACACGGCGCCCTCTGGTCACGGAATGAGCAAGACGCGGCCGAAGGCCTGACGGCTCTCGACGTAGGCGTGCGCCGCGGCGGCTTCGCGTAGCGGGTACTCGCGGTCGACCACCACGCGCAGCGCACTGCAGGCGAGGTCGGCGAGGTGGCGACCGATCATGCCGTGGACGCGCGGGTGGTTCATCATCATCTCGGCGCCGAGGAAGATGCCGGTGATCGTCTTGTTGCCGGGGCGCAGCGCATCCACGTTCGGGCGATAGGCATCGCGGCCCGCCGAACCGACGTACGCAATGCGGCCCCGGTACGCCGCGGCCTCGATGCTGCCCTCTAGGGTGTGCCCGCCGACCGAGTCGACGATCACGTCGGCGCCGCGCCCACCGGTGTGCTGGCGCACGGCGGCGACGAAGTCGCCGCTGCGGTAGTTGATGCCGTGGTCGAGCGGCTTCAGCCGCGCCAGCTTGTCATCGCTCGACGCGGTCGCCAGGACGGTGGCCCCGGCGCGCTTGGCGAGCTGGATCGCGGCGATCCCGACGCCGCCGGCGCCGGCGTGGATCAACGCCGTCTGGCCGGCCTCGAGGTGGCCGAACTCGAAGAGACAGTCGTCGGCGGTGCCGAAGGGAATCGGTACGCAGGCGCCGAGCTTGACGTCGAGACCGTCGGGTAGCACCCAGGTGGTCATCGCGGGGACGGCGACGCGCGCCGCGTGCGAGCCGTGCGGCATGATGGCCACCGCGTACTGTCCGACGCGGCGGTCGCTCACCCCGTCGCCAACCTCGCGCACCACCCCGGCACACTGGTAGCCGACGATGTGCGGGCGATTCGCCATCTCGCCGCCGGCCCGATGCAACGTGTCGCCGCCCTCGATGCTGATCGCCTGCACGTCGATGAGCACCTGGCCGGGACCGCACGCCGGATCCGGCACATCCTCGTAGCGAAACACGTCCGGCGCACCGGTCTGGTAGTACACGGCTGCTTTCATATTTCCCTCCGCAGCGGAAACGTCTCAGCGCGGCGCGGAGAACGCGAAGGCGGCGGTGGTCGACGCGGCGACCATCAGTGCCTCGGGGGGTGCCTCGGCCGGCTCGGCGCTGGTGTCGAGCACGATCTCCCACGCGAAGCGCTCGCGTCCGCTCGGCGTGGCCGGCACGCAACGGGCGCGCGGGTTCACGGCCTGCACCATCGCATCGAGCGCCGGGTGTGGGAGGGTGTCGAGCAGGGCATACCAGCTGTACGGATCGCCTTCGTGGAACGCATCGCCGTCCTCGATCCACAGACGCCCGCGCGTGTCGCTCGCCGGCGCCACGCCGACGCGCGCGTACTCGGGCACGAACGACGGGTGGAGGGCGAGCACGGCCAGGATCGCCGCCATGCCGTCGCCGTCGATGGCGAGCGCGCGGCGCAGTCGGCCCGCGGCTACGGCCCCGGCGCCGATCCACTGCGCGCTGGCGATGCGGCGGGCGACGTCGTCGCCGGCGCGGTCGGCAACCGACAGCATCAGGGCGCGGATCAGGAGGTGATTCTGGACCAGGAACTCGCGGCAGACGCCTACCAGCGCGGCGCGCGACAGGAGCTCGAGCCGGAAGTTCGGATCGAAGGGACCACGGTAGTCGTCGAGCCCGCCGCTCGCGTCGCCCGGCGGCGAGGGGAACTCGACCGCCGCCAGCCGCGACGGTTTGACCCGGCGGGTGATGTCGGCTTCCTGGATCGGCTCGGCGTCGGCGTCGATGAACACCTCCCACCGGCAATGGGGGACGCGATCGGCCGGCGTGCGCGGTGGGCGGTGGATGGGCCGGCAGCGTGCCAGCGGATTGGTGGCGACGGCGGTGGCGTCGAAGGTCGGATCTTCGATGGCGTGGCACATCGAGCGCACGGCGGCCTCGCCGTACTGCTCGACCTCGAGCAACGCCCCGCAGCGCTGCAACCAGAAGAACCCGCGCTGCTCGCTCCCGAGGTCGTAACCGACGTCCATGTACTGGTGTGGGAAGCCGACGTCGAGCTGAAAGCCCTTGAAGATCGTGCCGACGCCGCTGCCGGCGAAGCCCAGCAGGCGCTGCATGCGGCGCGTGTAGATCGGGCTGGCCCCCATCCACTCCTCGATCGCCACCGCTTCGCGCGCTTCGGGTCCGACCTGCATGTGCACGTGAGGCAGGGCGGCGCGGTTGAGCAGATGGCCGAAGAGCATGTACTCCCGGCCCAGGACTGCGAGCGTGGTGCGGGCGAGGCCGTCGAGGTTGGACACGCGCCTGCCGTAGCAGGCGGGTCGTCGACAGATCAACCGCGGGGCCCTCGAGCGCCGCCGTGGGCGGCGCGGCAGGCGAATCGCCCGCCTCAACTCTGGGCTCGGCCTATCGCGGCGGGCGTTTGGAGGCAGCCAGCAGATCCGCGAAGGTACCGAGGCTGCGGCGCTCGTTCACCTGCCCGAGGGCGGCCTGCTCCTCGGTTCGCGCCGCGGCATCTTGGGCATCGCGCTCGCGGCGGAGCTGCTCGATCATCGACAGGCTGATCCGGCGCTGTTCCTCATCGACCGCGAGGACCGTGACCTCGACGCGGTCGCCGATGCTGACCACCTGACGCGGGTGTGCGACCCGGCGGTCGAGCGCCAGCTTGGAGACGTGCACCAGGCCGTCGAGCCCCGGCGCGATCTCGACGAAGGCCCCGAAGGGCTCCACGCGGCGGACGACGCCGGACAACGTCGACCCGACCGGGAAGCGGGTGCGCGCGGTAACCCAGGGATCCGGCTCGAGCGCGCGCAGGGACAAGGCGACCCGCGCGCGTCCACCGCCTGCTTCGGCGGGCTCGACCTTGACCACCTTCACCTCGACCGGCTGCCCCGGTTGCAGCACCTCGGACGGGTGCGCCACACGGGCGTGGCCAAGCTCGCTGATGTGGATCAGGCCCTCGACCTCGCCCAGGTCGACGAACGCGCCGAACTCGCGCACCGAGCTCACCCGCCCCTGCAGAACGGCGCCGACCTGAATCACCTGCCAGGTCTCTTCCGCCTGCCGGGCGGCTTCCTCGTCCAGCAAGACACGGCGCGACACGACGATGTTGCGCCCGCCGCTCTCGATCTTGATCACCCGGAAGCGCAGTCGCTGGCCGACGTACGCGGCCGCCTCGCCGCGGCGGCGATCGATCTGCGAGCCCGGGCAGAACGCCCGAGCCCCGCCGATCTGGACCTCGAACCCGCCCTTGTTCTCCGCCGTCACCAACCCTTCGACGGCGATGCCGTGGGCGAGCGCCTGCTCGAGCTCGCCGGGAATGTGCCCGCCGCGGCCGACGGTGCGCTTGAGGAGGACCGTGCCGGAACTGCGGCCGTCGTCGACGACGGTGGCTTCGATCTGGTCGCCGACGGCGATCTGCACCACGCCGCTGTCCGGATCGCGGAACTCGGCGACGTCGATGATCGCCTCGCCCTTGCCGCCGACCTCGACGAATGCGCTGGCCGCGCCGACCGCAATCACCCGACCGCGTATCAGCTCCCCCGCCGCCAGCCGCTGCGACGTCCCGGCCTCGCTGGCGGCGAGAAGCGCGGCGAAGTCCTCGCGATCGGGCTGCTCTGCGTCTCGATCGGTCATCGTCGGGCCTTCACCCTGCCGCGAGTCGCTGCGCGGGGCAAGTAGGTCCGTCAAGAGAAGCGTGAACGGTGACCAGTGACCGGGGCTAGGGGGATTGCGGCGCTGGGTCCAGGAAGCGAGGGCCTATTGGACTCGCGCGGCGCGGGACCGGCGCGCGAGCAGGCGGCGCAGGATGCGCACCCAGCCCGACCAGCGCGGGCGCTGCACCTGTCCGCCGAACTGCGACTCGGCGCGATCGAAGGCGTCCTCGATCAGCGCGTCGTGCAGCGGGCGGTAGAGGACCGGCCACGACCACCGTGCGGGCCCTTCCACGCGCATGTCCAGCACGTGCCGGATACGGACGCGGGCGTCGTCGAGGGCCTCGACGTCGAAGCCGTGGGTACCGACGAACCCGTGTGGGGCGGTGAAGCGAAAGCGCACGCTGTGCCCTGGCTCGTAGGCGTCGACCACGTAGCGTATCGGTCCGTGCCCGCCTTCGGCGCCGACCTGCAACGGGCGGTCGAGCCGCATGGCCGGCCAGCGATCGCGCGGCCACAACCGGTCGCCCGGCGAGGCGAGCCCGTCGATCAGCCGGCCGGCGTGGTCGCTCGACGCGGCCAGCACGCGTTCGTGCACGTTGAGGACTGCCATGGCGGAGCCGCGCTGCGCGAAACCGTCGTTCCCTAGCGCTTGCGGGCGCGCTTCAGATAGTCCCGCAGCGCACCCTGATAGAGCTTCTGCAGCTTCACCGTCACCGGGCCGGGCGTCCCCTTGTTCACTGCGGCTTCATCGACGTGCACGATGGGGACGATCTCGATGATCGACGAGGTGAGGAACGCCTCGTCCGCCAAGCGGAGGTCGGTGGTGGTGATCTCGCGCTCGAGCACGCGCAGGTCGTTGGCATGGGCGAGGTCGATCACGATGCGGCGGGTGACGCCGGGCAGAATGCCGCCACCGGGCGAGGTCCACACCGTGCCGTCCCGAACGACGAACACCGATGTCGTCGTGCCCTCCGTGAGGACGTGGTCGTTGCGCACGAAGATCCCTTCGTAGGCACCGTGATACGATGCCAGGACCCTGCCAACCACGGCAGGCAGATAGTTGAGCGACTTGTGCTCGGGAATGAAGCCGTGGCGCGAGAACGGCAGCAGGGCGACCTTGACGCCGTTCTTCTGGTGCCCGGCGATGTCGCGGTCGAGGGGACGCGCCATCAGGATGGTGGTCGGCTTCACGAGATCGGGCGGCAGGACGCGCGGCTCGGCGGGGCCGCGCGTGACGGTGAGACGCACCCACGCGTCCTGCCGCGCCAAGCCGTTCTTCTCCAGGAGCTCGGCGATGGTGGCGGGCCAGTTGAGGTTCGGAATCGGCAAGCCCAGGATGTCGGCCGAGGTGCGCAACCGATGGAAATGCTCCTCGATGGCGAAGGCGGCGCCTCTGTAGGCGCGCATGGTCTCGAACAGCCCGTCGCCGTAGAGAACGCCGCGGTCGAAAACGCTGACCGTGGCGCGCGCGGCGTCGACGATGCGACCGTTCAGGAACACGAAGCCGTTCGCCTTCATGCCGACCTCCTCCCGAGTGCTCCCAAGGCTCGAAAGAGCGTCTCCGATTTCAACAACGTCTCCTGGTACTCGCGTTGCGGATCGGAGTCCGCCACGATCCCGCCACCGGCCCAGTAGGTCAGCCCCGCGGCGTCGAGCAACGCGGTACGGATGGCGATGCTGAAGCGGCTCCCCCCGGTCACGTCGGTCCACCCGATAGCTCCCGTATAGAACCCGCGCGCCGCCGGCTCCAGCGCCTCGATGAGCTGCATGGCGCGGACCTTCGGAGCGCCGGTGATCGAACCGCCCGGGAACGTGGCGCGCAGCAGCGCGGCGGGTGAGGTGCCGGCGCGCAGGCGGCCGCGCACTTCCGACTCCAGGTGCACCAGCGCCGGGTACTGCCGAGCAGCGGCGAATGCCGCAACGTCCACGCTGCCGGGCTCGCACACGCGGCCCAGGTCGTTGCGCTCCAGATCGACGACCATGACGTGCTCGGCCTGCTCCTTGGGGTCGCGGCGGAGCTCCTCGGCCAGCGCAGCGTTCGGCGCGCGCGGATCCCGGCGGCGGGTGCCCTTGATCGGCCAGGTCGCCACGCGGTCGCCGTCGGTGTGCAGGAGGCACTCGGGCGAGTTGGACACGGCGATCCACGTTCCGCCGTCGACGTAGGCGGCGAACGGCATCGGATAACGCTCCGACCAGGCCGCGAACAGCGCCGGCCCGTCGTCGCGCCCGACGTCGGCCGAGAAGCGCTGCGCCAGGTTGATCTCGTAGATGTCGCCGGCGGCGATGTAGGCGTGCGCGCGCTCGATCATGTGGACGTACGCGGCCTCGCTCATCGTCGGCCGTGGACAGCGCGCGCGTGATGCGGGCCTTTGTGGCTTCCCGGAGGGTACGTGCTCGTACCAGCGCGACCGTTCGCTCAGGGTGTCGTCACGCGCGGCCGCGATGTGTGCGTTTCCTGCTCGGTAACTGGCGCGATAGGACCAGTCGTAGCGCGCGCAGTACAACACCGGGAGGTCCGGCCAGGGCAGCCGGCGGGGCAGCGCCTCGATCCAGTGCTTGAGCTCGTAGCTGAGGACCGTGAGGAAGCCGGCGCCGTCGGCAGACGTGCCGAGGGCGGCGCGCCCGTGCGCGACGAACGCCTCCCACTGTGTGAGCGGGTCGCCCCAGCGCCAGCGCACCTCGCCGTCGCGGCGCCAACAGCCCCAGCCGGAGGGAAACACTTCGAGCGTCGCGGACGGGTCCTCGCTGTAGAGCGTTTCTCCGTGCCCCCAGGAGTCGGGGCCACCGCCGTCGAGCAGGATCGGGCGTTGGCGCCGCGCGCCGCTCTGCAGCAGCGCCGACGGGCGCGCAGCGCGAGCGACTTCTTGCGTCGGCATCGGTTTCCTGCTTTGGCTGTGCGCACCGTTCTATCGGGTGACCGGACAGGGCGCAACACACGGTGGTCGCCCGCCAATCGGTTGCGGGAATGAACGCGTCGCTCAAGCTCCTCCAGTCGGTGCTGCCAACCAGCGTCGGCCTGCGCGTCAAGATTCCCTCCGCGCATCCCTCGGCACAGATCCTCGGCACCGATCGGATGGGCTCGGGAACGCTCATCGACCCGAGCGGCATCGTCCTGACCGTGAACTACGTCGCGCTCGGCGCCGACACGATCGAAGTGACGCTGCTCGACGAGACCCGCCTGAGCGGCCAGGTCATCGCGCAGGATTTCTTCTCCGGCTTGGCGGCGATCAAGATCCCCGGCGACGGATACCCGGTGGCGCGCTGGACGAGCGCCGAGGGGCTGCGCACCGGGCAGGAGGTGTTCATCGTAGCGTCGGCCGGCGGCAGCCAGCGCCGGGTCAACAGCGGTGCGATCTCTTCGCTCGAGCCCTTTGACGCGTTCTGGGAGTTCCAGCTCCAGCGCGGCATCATGACGACGGCGATGAACCCGGGTCTCGGCGGCGGCGGCCTGTTCACCAACCGCGGCGAGATCGTGGGCATCGTCTCGCTCGATCTGAACGAGGTCGGCCGCTACACGCTCGGCATCCCCACCGAGCACTTCTTCACCCACCGCGAAGAGCTGCTGCGCTACGGCAAGCGCGTGTCGCGTCCGCCGCGCGCCTGGATCGGTTTCTATTGCTACATGCTGCGCGAACACGTGGTCATCGCCGGCGTCCTGCCGGGCACCCCGGGCGAGCGCGCCGGCCTGCGCCCGGGCGATGTCGTGCTGTCGGTCGACGACATCCCGATCGGCGTCCGCTGCGATCTCTACCAGCGCCTGTGGGAGCACAAGCCCGGCGAGATGATCCGCTTCCACGTCTTCCGCGACAACGCCGTGGTCGAGGTCGAGGTGCAGGCGGCCGACGCGGAGAGCTTCTTCGCGTGATGTGCGGGACCGGCCCCGCCTTCCAGTTCTTCACCACGGAGGCGCGGAGGCACGGAGGTCTCGGCACCCCGGAGCTTGGGAACCGATTCCCATCGGACAGATGGGGAATGGCACCGTCGGACGACACCAGCAGCATCTTTCCGGTGCCTCCGCGCCTCCGTGGTGAAAAAAGAATAAGATGAATACGCGATGAAACCGCGCATGCCGCTGGGCGACTTCCTGGTCGCCTATCTGCGCACGATCGGCGTCACCCATCTCTTCGGCATTCCCGGGGATCTGGTGATGCGCCTCTTTCTGCGCTTCGGGCGGCCGCGCGGACTGCACATCGTGACGATGTCGCACGAGCCCGGCGTCGGCTTCGCGGCCGACGGCTATGCGCGCGCCACCGGCCGCATCGGCGTCGTGTGCGTCACCTACGGCGCCGGCGGGCACAACATGGTGAACCCGGTAGCCGCGTCGTTCTCGGAACGGGTGCCGATCCTGGTGATCAGCGGCGGCCCCGGCGAGGAGGAGCGCAAGCTCGGGACGCTCATCCACCACCAGGCCAAGGAGATCGAGTCGCAGCTGCACATCTATCGCGAGCTGACGTGCGACGCGCGGGTGATCGCGAACCCGGCGACGGCGGCGGAGGACATCGACGCGGTCGTACGGGCCATGTGGGCCGATCGGCGCCCCGGCTACATCGAGATCCACCGCGACATGGTGGAATGCGCGATCGAGGTCCCGGAGCGCCTCCTGACCTGGAACGGTCGGCTCCCGGAGCGCCGCTCCGATCCCCAGAAGGTGCGCGCGGCGGCACGAGAGACTGCGGCGCGGCTCAACGCCGCGCGGGCGCCGGTGGTGATCGCCGGGATCGAGTGCCATCGGTACCATCTGACCCGCGAGCTCTTGAACTTAGTGGAGCGAACCGGCGCGCCGTGCGCGACGACGGTGCTCGCCAAGGGCGCGATCCCGATGGACCATCCGCAGCACATGGGCGTCTATATCGGCGCCATCAGCCCGCGGCCGATCCGCACGCGCGTCGACCGGGCCGACGTCGTGCTGAACCTCGGGACGCTGCTCACCGACATGAACCTGATGATGCGGGGGCCGACGTTCCAGCTCGAGGACGCCATCTCCGCCGTCGACGACACCGTGGCGATCGGCTACCACACCTACGACCAGGTCACCCTGCGCGACTTCCTCACCGCGCTCGCCCGATTGCCGATGAAGCGTCGTCGCCGGGAGCGCGTCGTCTACGCCGACAACCTGAAGCCACAGCATCGCGGCGTGCGGCGCGCCATCCGCGTCAGCGACGTGCTGTGGGAGGTCAATCGGTTCTTGCGCGGCAAGCGCCGCTACATCTTCGTCGCCGAATCGGGCGACGCGCTGTTCGGCGGCCTCGACGTGCGCGTCGAGGGCCACGCCGGCTACTTCGCGCAGGGCCTCTATGCCTCGATGGGCTTCGGGGTGCCGGGTGCCATCGGGGCACAGATCGGCACCGGCCGCCGCCCCCTCGTGCTGTGTGGCGACGGCGCGTTTCAGATGACCGGTCCGGAAATCGCTCAGGCGCCGCGCCACGGCGCCAACCCGATCGTGTTGGTGCTCAACAATTCGGGCTGGGGGATCTTCCGGCCGGTGGCCGACCGCCAAGACCTGCTCGACCTGCCGAGCTGGCCGTACGCCTCCCTGGCGGAAGCATGGGGCGGTTGGGGCGCGCGGGTCGAAACGGTCGCCGAGCTGCGCGACGCCCTCGCCGCGGCGGGGAGGCGCAAGACCTTCGCCGTGGTCGAGGCGATCCTCGACCCCGACGATCACTCCCCGGTGGCGCGCAAGTACATCGCCGCATCGGTGCGCCGGGGGGGACGATGACGTTTTGCGTTCCCCGTTGTCCGTTCTCCGTTGAGGGAATGTGCAACGGACGACGGATAACGGACAACGACGCGCCATGATCGTCTGCCTCTACGGCAAGACCGCCGAGCCGTTCGTAGCCCCGGCGCTGGCTGATCTGCAGGCGGCGGCCGCCGCGCGCGGCGGCGAGATCGCCGCGCTCGCGATCGAGAACGCCGTGCATGCGGGGCGCGACTGGCAGAGCGTCGAACGCCTGTACGTGCTGCCGTTCGATGTGCCCACCCACCTGCCCGCCGCATTGCCGCTCGCCGCCCCGCAGTTGCTCCAGACGCTCTTTCCGCGCGCCGACGCGGTCAACGCCCCGGCGGTGCACGAGCTCTGCTGGGACAAGCTGGCCATGGCGCGGCGCCTGCTCGAGCGCGGCGTTCCGATGCCGGAGAGCTTGATTACCAGCAGCCCCGACGAGGCGCGCGAGTTCGTCCGCCGTAACGAGCACGCGATTCTCAAGGAGCCGCGTTCGTGCGGCGGGCACGGCCACGTGGTGGTGTTCGCCGACGACAGCGGCACGATCGCCGGCGAGGTGCCGGGGCGGCGGTACGCGGTGGAGCTCCAAGCCAGCGGCCTGCGCCGGTCGCTCGCGCACGGCGTGCTGTCGTGCCCGCCGCCGTTCTACCTGCAGCGCCTGGTGACCAGCTCGGGCCGCGGCGGCGTGCTCAAGCCCGCGCAGATCCTGCGGGCATACGTGGTCGACGGGCAGGTGGTGTTCTGGACCGAACGCCATCGCGCCCGCGTACGGCGGCCGGCCGACTTCATCATCAACGCCACGTTCGGCGCCGCGTACCGCTTCCTCCCCGGCGTCAGCGACGCGGCGCAGACCGTCGCCCGGCGCGCCGCCGAAGTGCTGGGCGTCCGCGTCGGGGTCGTCGACCTCATCCGCGCTGGCGACGACGGTCCGTACGTGCTCGAGGTCGACACCGACGGCCACCACATGATGATCGACCGCAGCTTCAAGCTGCTGCCCGAATATCGCGACGTGTACGACCTCGACCGCTACATCGCCGACCTGCTGCTCGCGCCGGCGGTTGCCGTCCAACCGCCACGGACGCGCGCGGAGCGCCGCCCGCCCGCCCGGCGTTCGTAGGCGTCGGCGCGGCGTGGGCGGCGACCGACGCCAATCGGGGCGCCACGCGCTTCCCAGCGGCGGGGCGCTCGGCGTCGTCGATCCGCGAATCGCGGGTGTGTCGGTCTTGGGCCGGCGATTGCTATAATCTACAGTCGTGCCTGTGGAGTCCCGCAGATGAGCCGCGAGCCCAGCGGCGCTCACTAGAGGGGAGTCTATCGAATGGGGTGGACACGCGTCGTCTTCGTCGCTCTGGTCGGCCTCGTGTGTGTGGCCGAGACAGCCTTGGCCAACCCGCCGGCGGACGCCAAGGCAGCGCACGGCGCGCAGATCTACTCGGAGCTCTGCGCGTCATGCCATGGACGATATGGTCGAGGCGATGGGCTGCTGGCGCCGAGCCTGAGCCACATGCCGCCCGACCTCACGGACCCAAAATGGCTGGCCGGCCGCAGCGATCGCGACATCGCCAACGGTCTGGCCAGCGCGTCGCACGGGCCGATGAGCGTCGCCGGTGTGCTGAAACCCGAGGCCATGGTGGACGCCGTTGCCTATATGCGGACGCTGTCCGTTCCCGGCAAGCACGTGAGCGTGCTGGCCGGGCACGACATCTACAACGTGACCTGCTGGCAGTGTCACGGCGTCAAGGGCGACGGCAAAGGTCCGGTGGCGAAGTTCCTCGGCGATGCCAAGCCGCGTGACTTCACCGCCGCGGCGTTCGTGATCGACGGCCGCGAGGACGAGATCGTCGAGTTCATCACGGTCGGCGCGGTGAAGGCGGCGCACGGGTCGCAGTACATGCCGGAGTGGGCATCCCGGCTCAGCCCGCAGCAGATCCGCGACACCGTCGAGTACCTCAAGACCTTCAAGCACCCGGGGCACTGAGCGGCCCCATGGCCCACCTGGCCCCGCGTCAGGGCGCGTCGGGTATGGACGGCGCAGCGCTGGATCGGTTCGTGCAGAGGATCAGGACGAGCAGCACCGAGAACAGCACCAGCGACGAGCCGATCGTTCCGAAGCCGACGCCGCCGCTTGCCGGCGGTTTCGTCAGGACGTCCCCGACCGTGGCGCCGAACGGGCGGGTGAGGACGAACGCGATCCAGAACAGGAGCGTACGCGATATCCTGGTGAAGAAGAACGCCAGCGCCGTCGCGGCCAACAGGCTGCTGATCAGGAGCGCGCCGCCGGCGAATCCGAGCCCGGAGCTGTCGGCCAGGAAGTCTCCCAACGCGGTTCCGAGCGTGTTCGAGAGCAGGACGGCGGTCCAGTAGAGCAACTCCATGCGGGGACCTTGCACCTCGTCCACCGACATCGAGTAGCCGCTCGAGCGCCACACCGCGAAGATGCCCAACAGGACGGTCACGAGGAGCGCGGAGCCCTTCACGTATCCGAGCCCGAGCGTGCGGTCCATGTAGTCCGACATGGTGGTGCCGGCCGTGCTGGTGGCGAGGATGACAGTCCAGAACAGGAAGGGACGGTGCTTCCTCGACAGCAGTTGGCACGACGCGCTGACGAGAAACACCGCGATCAGGATCATCGAGCTGATGGCATAGCCCACGTTCAAGGTCATCGAGAGCAGGTCGCCGGCAGTTTCCCCCAGCGTGGTCGCGCAGATCTTCATGACCCAGAACGACAGGTCGACCCGCGGCAGCTTCTTCATGGCTCGATCGGCGAGCGCACCCGGATGCCGGACGCAGCAATACCGGACGCCCGGTGGCGGCACCTCTGGCGCGCCGCGAAATTGGTCGCGGCG
>Ga0335069_10003751_pt1 | contig 22797 bp, 24 predicted proteins | sample Lox_Sample_11_FD_206714 | JGI IMG/M metagenome (GOLD analysis project Ga0335069, IMG submission 206714) | Soil microbial communities from Loxahatchee National Wildlife Refuge, Florida, United States - Lox_Sample_1.1 | ecosystem: Environmental > Terrestrial > Soil > Wetlands | place: USA... | reverse complement strand
ATCCCGACCAGCAGCAGCCCGATGCCAGCGCCCCGGCGCAACCGAGCGGCAGCGGCGCAAGGGCATCCGCAACCCGTCCCCCATCCAGTCCCGCAACTCGTCCCGCTCCAACTGCGCCGCCGGCGCCCCGAACGCCTCCGCCACCCGCTGTCGTGGAGCTTCCTGCCGGAACGGAGCTTCGGGTTCGTCTGGATCAGGATCTGAGCTCCAAGGACAGCAAGGCCGGCGAGAGTTTTCCGGCCACCGTGGCAGAGGACGTGACAGTGCACGGCCAGGTCATCATCCCGCAAGGCTCCCGGGCCGATGGCACCGTGGTGGATGCCAAGCCTCTCGGAAAGTTCAAGGGGGGCGCTCTTCTTGCGGTGAAGCTCGATCGCGTCCACACCAACTGGGGCAGCTATCCCGTTGACACGGCCTCGATCTCCCGCGCGGAGAAGGGCAAGGGCAAGCGCAGCGCGGCTCTCATCGGCGGCGGCGCCGGCCTGGGCGCGCTCATCGGCGGCCTGGCAGGCGGGGGCAAAGGCGCGGCCATCGGCGCATTGGCCGGCGGCGGCGCGGGCACCGCGGGCTCGGCGTTTACGGGCAACAAGCAGATTGTGCTGCCCGCTGAAACGCTGCTGACCTTCCGGCTCGAGAATCCGGTTCGCATCACCGAGAGCGGACGCAGCCGCGACAATGGCGGCGACCCGCAACTGCAGAACCGCTGATCGGACCGCAGCGCACGATTGCCCACTTCCGCGCTGCCGCGGGAGTGGGCAATTGAGTGTCCGGCCCATGGGCGTCTCTCCCGCTACAATGAAACAGTGATGGACCTGGTGCAGATCGCTCCGGCACGCCAAGCCCCCGCGCCCAAGCCGGAGTGGCTCAAAGCCCGCGCCCCGGTAGGAGAGAACTACCACGCGCTGAAGCGGCTGGCGCGCTCGCTCAACCTGCACACCGTGTGCGAAAGCGCGCATTGCCCCAACATCGGTGAGTGCTGGCACCACAAGACCGCGACGTTCATGATGCTGGGCAACCTGTGTACCCGGCGCTGCGGCTTTTGCGCCGTGCCCAAGGGGCGGCCTGAACCGATCGACTTCGACGAGCCGCGCCGTGTGGGGGAAGCCGTGGCCGCGCTCGGTCTCGAATTCGCCGTGATCACAAGCGTCAACCGCGACGACGACATCGTGGGCGGCGCGCGCGCGTTCGCCATGGTGATCGACGAGATCCGAAAGCAGGCACCCGGATGCAGGGTGGAAGTGCTCATTCCCGACTTCCAGGGCGACCGCGAAGCGATCCGCATCGTGGTGGACGCACGGCCGGAGATCCTCAACCACAACATCGAATCGGTACCACGCCTGTATCGCGTGGTGCGCTCCGGCGCCCGCTACGAGCGCACGCTCGAGCTGCTGCGCCATGCCAAGGAACTGCACCCCGCGGGAGTGACAAAATCGGGCGTCATGGTCGGCCTGGGCGAAGAGACGCACGAGTTGTTGCGGGTGTTTCAGGATCTGGCCAACATGGGCTGCGACATCCTCACCATCGGCCAGTATCTGCGGCCTTCGCGCGATCATCTGCCCATGGCGCGCCTGTACACGCCGCGCGAGTTTGCCGAACTGAAGACTGAAGCGCTGAAGATGGGCTTCCGGCATGTGGAGAGCGGGCCGCTGGTGCGGTCGAGTTATCACGCGCATGAGCAGGCGGCATCAACCGGACTCACGGTGCTGGCCTAGGCAACGCGGCTCCGGCTCGCCCGGTTCTGAGTTGTAAAATAGCCCTTGGCAACACGGTTTTTGAAGCGAGGAACAACCGATGGCAGTCTCTGCAATGGCCGGGATTCCGGCACTCAAAGATCTTTACGGCGATCTCAAGCGGCGCATGGACCAGGCAGTGACGACGTTCCAGTCGCAACTGGCTTCGACGCGCACCGGCCGCGCCAGCGCGCACATGCTCGACCAGGTGAAGGTGGACTACTATGGCACGCCCACGCCGGTGAGCCAGATGGCGCAGGTTTCCACGCCCGAGGCGCAGCTGATCCTGATCCAGCCCTGGGACCCGTCGGTCCTCAAGGAGATCGAGAAGGCCATCCAGGCCTCCGACCTGGGCTTCAATCCGCAGACCGACGGCAAGCTCATCCGCATTCCCGTGCCGCCCATGACCGAGGAGCGCCGCCGCGATGTGGTCAAGCACCTGAACAAGGTGCTGGAAGAGCATCGGACCGCGGTACGCAATGTGCGCCGCGACGGCAACGACGCGCTGAAGAAGCTAGCCAAGGACAAGAAGATCAGCGAAGACGAAGAGAAGCGCGCTCTCGAAGAAGTGCAGAAGATGACCGATGACGAAATCCGCAAGATGGAAGAGATGAGTCGGCGCAAGGAAGCGGAAGTGATGCAGGTGTGACGGGGAGTTCCCTCGCATCCGGCCCAATCGAACCGTTAGTTTTCAGGGTGCTCCGAGCGAGCTTCTGCGGCTCTTCGAATAGCTTCTGCATCCGCAAGATCCTGCGGCCTGCCAGCGGCAAGCTTTGACGCGATGAGGTCGGGAGCGGAAATGAAGTGCGCCTTGAGACCGCTCGCCGGATCGATGACTCCTTCAACGCGCCTTTCCCAGGCCCCCTCAAAATCAACGCCCGGAATATCGGGAAGAAGATCGAACCCGCGCGGATCGTGACCGAAGCGAAAAAAATTGCCTGGTTCGGCGAAGTCTTCCGGCCGAACGCCGTCGAGAGATACGCCGTACGCGGCGAGTGCTGCATACACCGCTTGCGCATTTGCGGGGTCCGCTTTTACGAATAGGTCGATGTCCCTCGTAAAGCGGGGCTGCGCGTGAAAGATTACCGCGTATCCCCTGACAATGAGGTACCTAACGCCATGGGCATGGAATGCGGATAAAAGGTCTTTGTAATCTTGGTACATCCGGCTCGATCTCCCAACCTTTGAGTGCGTAGGCGGCCTGGATCATCTCCTCAACCGCGTCCAACCGCTCATGCACGGGCCGACTCTGCCAGTAGCGATACTCGTCAGCCTTCATCTCGTCGAAGCTGCTGTATTTGCGCAGGATCGCATCCATAAGACCATTGTTTCACCGCAAGCTTGTGGTTTCAATGTCTCATTTGGGCTGGAAGCATTGAGGCTCACAACGGCGCATGGACAAATTCCAGCGCTCGGTAGATTGAAGGTCAACCTACGGTCAAGAAGACCAGCGAAGACGAAGAGAAGCGCGCGCTCGAAGAAGTGCAGAAGATGACCGATGACGAGATCCGCAAGATGGAAGAGATGAGTCGGCGCAAGGAAGCGGAAGTGATGCAGGTGTGAAGCGCTGCCGAGAGCCGTGTACCTTATCCCGTCACAGATCGTGATCGATCCAGGCTGCTGAAGATTTCTGCCAGGCTCAGTCGGATAGGCGTACCTGGAACTTCGAATTCCAGTGTGTCTCGCCACCCTTGCGGCGTGGACGCCTGTCCACTGCGCGTCGCGGGATCGATCAGCCAAATGTTTTCAATGCTCATCTTTCTGTAATCCTGCGCCTTCTCCGCGATTCTCGAATAGGTGTCGTCGGGGGAAAGTATCTCGATGACGCACAGGGGCGGAACGGACAGCACGTCTTCACCCAGGGCGCCGGGACGGACCAGCGTGACATCGGGAATGCGGACACGATCCCCCGCAACCCTGATGCGCTGCTCGGTGGTCACCACGATGCTCCACTCCTGCTCATGCGCTCCAAACCACATGGTCAGCAGCGCCTGCACTCGCGCGTGTTCGGTCTTGCCCACGTTCCGCTCCCGCAGTTCTCCGTCCACATACTCCCGGTCAGGGTGGTAGGTGGTCTGGAGGTATTCGCTGAGCGCGATCTGTGATGTGGCGGCCACTCTTTCATCCCCCTTCCCGAGCGGTAGGTGACACCCCTTACGTTAGTCCATTCACGAGTCGAGGACAATCGGCCTCGCTATTTCTTCGGACGCTTGTAGAACGGGATGGGCACCTGCTTCGCCCGCACCTGGTTGGCGCGGACCTGGACCAGCACATCGCTGCCGCTGGCGGCCACTTCCGCCGGCACCAGCGCCGTGGCGATATTGGTCTTGAGGAACGGCGCGGGCGAGCCTGAGGTCACCACGCCGATCTCTTTCCCATCGAGATCCATCACCGGGTACCCATCGCGGGCGATGCCGCGATCAACCATTTCGAGACCGATGATCTTGCGCTTCGGTCCGCCGGAGTCCTTCACCGCCTGCAGAGCTGCGCGGCCGATGAAGTCCCCTTTGTCGAGCTTGAGGAAGCGGTCGAGGCCCGGCTCCAGCGCGTTGATTTCCTCACTGATCTCGTGGCCGTAGAGGCTCATGCCCGCTTCGAGCCGCAGCGTGTTGCGCGCGCCCAGGCCGCACGGGCGGATGCCGAACTCCGCGCCCGCGCCCATCAGCGCGTCCCACATCTTTACGGTCGTGGCTTCGTCGGAGGGGATGTAGACCTCGAAGCCGTCTTCGCCGGAGTAGCCGGTGCGCGCGATCAGCACATTGGGAATTCCCGCCACGGTGCCCCACGTGAACCAGTAGTTTTTGATCGCCGCCAGATCCACTTTGGTCAGCTTCTGCAGCGTATCCAGCGCCCGCGGCCCCTGAATGGCTAGTTGCGAGTAGTAGGGCGAATAGTCGCTGATGTGAATTCCGTGCCGCGCGCCCACCTGCTGGCGAATCCACGCGTAGTCCTTGTCCTTGGTCCCCGCATTCACCACCAGCAGATAATCGTTCTCGCTCAGCCGGTGCACCAGGATGTCGTCGACGAACGTGCCCTCGGGCGTGAGCAGCGCGGAGTAGTGCGCCTGCCCGTCCTTGAGCTTTGTCACGTCGTTCATGGTGATGTACTGCACCGCCTCCATTGCGCCCGGCCCTCGGAACTGAATCTCGCCCATGTGGCTCACGTCGAACAGGCCCACGCCGGTGCGCACCGCCACGTGCTCGGCGATGAGGCCGCCGCCGTTGCCCGGGTATTCGACGGGCATGTCCCAGCCGCCGAAGTCCACCATTTTGGCCTTGAGAGCGCGGTGGGTGGCGTTCAGAGCGGTCTTCTTCAAGGTGCTTGCGGCAGGTGCTGCAGGTGTACTCATCGGTTCCCTCTCGTGGCGCATGGAAGCCTTGTCCCACACGCTTCCCTTCCCCACGATAGGCAGTGGAGAGGGGCGCGGTCAAACCCGTCCGGCGCGGCTTACCATGAAATGGAGACGGGAGAAGAAGGCTTTTCCATGAGCGCAATTCGCGGAGTCATTCTGTTTGGCCTGGGCGTGTTCGCCCTCTACCGGGGCTGGATCATCCACACCGGGCAACGCGCCTGGATGGCCTATGGGCTGGGATTGGTAGCCATCGCGCTGGGGGTATGGCGGCTGCTGCGCCGCGAAGACAGGCCGCTGGTGTAAATCAGCGGCCCGCGCTGCGCGGCAGCCGCGAGTCAGACTCGATGGCCGCGTTTCTTCCTACATCACCGTCTGGGTGAGCACTTCTGAAGTGCTGCCCAGGGAATTGGCATCACCCGCATATGCCGCTGTGAGGCTATGCGTGCCGGTAGAAAACGTGCTTACACTCAGAATCGCGATCCCATTTGTAAGCGGAGCCGAGCCCAGAACATCTGCCCCATCGTAAAACGTAACGGTGCCAGTGGCAGTCTTGGGAGTCACCTTTGCCGTGAGCTTCACCGTTTTTCCGGGGTGTGATGGGTTGGGTGATGAAGTGAGAATCGTGCTTGTGGCTACGATGTTCACCACCTGGGTGAGAACGTCGGATGTACTGGCGGTATGGTTCGGATCACCCGAGTAGACCGCGGTGAGCAAGTGGGTTCCAATGGAAAGCGTTGCGACAGACAGCACAGCGGTTCCGCTGCTCAGGGTAACCGCGCCCAAAGGCGTCGTTCCGTCAAAGAAGGTAATGGTCCCCGTTGCGCTCGCTGGAGAAACCCGCGCGTGCAGCGTGATGCTGTGGCCGGCCAACGATGGATTGTCCGGCGATGTCAGTTTCGTCTCTGTGGTCGCCTGGGTCACCATCTGCGTGACGTTCGGCGACGTGCTGGCCGCGTCGGCCACGTCTCCGCCATAGACCGCTGTCAGTGTGTGAACACCAGCCGCGAGATCGGAGACCGAAGTCTTCGCCACACCGGCGCTGAGCGCAACCACTCCGATGACAGCAGCCCCGTCGTAGAACGTGACCGAACCAGTCGCCGTGATGGGCAGCACCTTCGCGGTGAGATGCACTGCGTGACCATAGGTCGACGGGATCGGAGTGGAAACCAGCCATGTGCTCGTAGGAATCAACGCAAGGATCGTCTGGTTCAGCGCAGCCGAGGTGCTCTTCGCGTTGGTGTCGTCGCCGCTATAGACTGCCGTGAGCGGATGCACGCCGGCCGTCCACGCAACCGGCGTCAACGTTGCGATTCCGTCCGTCAGAGCGGTCGTGCCCAGCACCGCCGCGCCATCGTAGAACGTCACCGTGCCCGTCGCGGTGGCTGGAGAAACTGTCGCCGTCAGCATCACCGGCTGGCCCACATAGGCCGGATTCAGCGACGATGCCAGCGCCGTGCTCGTCGGTTGAAGAGCCTTGCCAAGGAATACGAGGATATTGTTGCCTTCACGGTTGGCAACAACAAAATCCGTGACGCCATCCTGGTTGAACTCGCCCACGGTGACCCCGAGCGGGAAGCCGCCGTCGGGATACACAACCGGCGGCTGGAAGGTTCCATCGCCGTTGCCGAGCAGAACCGTGATGTCGTTGCTGTTCCAGTTCCCCGTCACCAGGTCGGCGATCCCGTCGCCGTTGAAGTCGCCCGTGGCAAGGGCGCGCGGGGCCAGGCCGGCCGTGGAGGGAAGCGGCAACTGGAAGCTTCCGTCGCCGTTGCCCAGGAACACGTCGGCCGTGGTGCCGGACTGGTAGCCATACGCGCCTACCGCGATGTCCTGCCTGCCGTTGCCATTGAAATCCCCCACCACGATGGGGATGGGATTGCTCACGCCAAAAGTATCGACGGCCGCCTGGAACGTTCCGTCGCCATTGCCCAGCAGCACGCTCAACGAATCGCTGTATTCATTGGTCACGGCGAGATCGGCGACGCCATCGCCGTTAAAGTCGCCAGACGCGATATAGAGCGGATAATATCCCACGCCGTAGTGCGCGGCGCTCTGGAAGGTGCCGTCGCCGTTGCCGAGCAGCACGCTGATGCTGTCGCTGTATTCATTCACCACGGCCAGGTCGGCCTTGCCGTCCCGGTCGAAGTCGCCCACCACCAGGCCCCACGCCCCCGCTTCGACCGTGAAACTCTGCGGAGCTCCAAAGGTGCCGTCGCCGTTGCCCAGGGCCACGTCTACTTCACCATAGGCCCAACTGGTGCTGGCCAGGTCCAGCTTTCCGTCGCCGTTGAAGTCTGCCGCGACAATCGCCTGGGGGTTCACGCTCAGAGCGTAGTGCACCGGCGCCTTGAAGGTTCCGTCGCCGTTGCCGAGCAGGATGTTGACGCCGTCTCCCGTGGGGCCGCCCCAGGCGTAGGTGGAGACGGCCAGGTCAGCGATGCCATCGCCGTTGAAGTCCCCCACCACCACCCAGGTAGCCCAATCGCCCATGGGGTAGGGGACTGCATCGAGGAAACCTCTTGCCGGAAGCGCCCGCACCGCCTGGCTGATCGAAGAAGACGTGCTGGCGGCGTAGGTTGCATCGCCGGCGTAATAGGCATGCAGCGCGTGCTGGCCAGAGGCCAGTTGGGTCACCGTCAAGATGGCGTTCCCGCCTGAAAGCGGCATTATCCCCAGCAGGTTTGCGCCGTCATAGAAGGTCACAACGCCTGTTGCATCGGGCGGGAGAACTGCTGCGGTCAGACTCACCGCCTGGCCCAGGGTGGAAGGGTTGAGGGAAGAAGACAGCGTCACACTGCTGGGGGTCGTTCCGGCAGCGAGCGCAGGCGGCCATGCGAACAGGATGTTCAGCAAGGCAAACAAGGCAACCAATCGGAGAAGACGCATAAGAACCTTCTCTCGTGATGGCTTGGGCTGGAGGGACAGGCCGAGAGGCGCCGGGAGCAGAGAAAGCCGGGGTCTGCACTTCGCTCGGAGATCCGCGCGGGAAGGAAGATCGAACCGGGAACCCCATGGCCGCTCTTCCGAGACCACGGATTGCGGCGATGGATGGGAGCTTCGCCCAGCCACGACACGGTGGAACGAAGCCTACAGGTCTGCGGCAGAACTTTCAGTGCCTATGGTCACATCTGAATGTGAATCTCACAGCCAGAGGTAACCTGTTACTTGCGCCTGGCCGGCCAGATGGCGAGCGCGGATATAATTCCGCCAACCGTCCCGACCACAGTTTCGAACGTTCATGCCGACCTTCTATAACCTGATCCAGGGACGCAACATGGAGCGCCTGACGACGCTGAGCAGTTGAATTGTGCCACTGCGCCGGGGCTGGGGCGGAAAGCAAGGAAGCCACAATAGGGCCAGACAAATCGGGGGAGATTGAAGATGCTATTCAGCTATCAGGTAAGTGAAGCGGACTACCTGCGCGCCTGGAAGATGCGGATGAAGATTGGTTCCCGCGGAAAGATCGTGAAAACTATCATGTTCTGGGTGTTCATTCTTGTCTGCTTGATGATGCTGTGGGCCGTGGTGACCCGAAACAGTGAGAAGCGTTCGGAGGATGTTGCACCGGCGGTCACGCAGAGCGATCAGCCTTCAGAGCCGCCGGCTCAAAGCCAGCCCAAGACCACGCTTTCAATCCTTCAAAACGTCGGCCCCTTCGTCTTCATTCTTGGGCTCTGGGCATTCCTGCTTTTCAAGGCGGTTCCAATGTCGGTCTTGCGGATGTATCGCAAAGATCCAGCCATGCAGGGAGTCTTCACGATCGACGTGACACCTGCATCGCTGTCTATCCAGAACACGGCGGGTATTTCCAGCCAGGCCGGATGGAGCCTCTACGATTGCTGGAAGGAAGGCAAAGACGTCATAGTGCTGCTGAACAAATCCGGAACGTACTTCGTCATCAGCCTCGGCCAGCTTTCCGAGACGCAACGCGAAGAGCTCCGCGGTATGCTCGCATCGGTGCTGCCACAAAAATAGTCCGACCGGCTACTTGCGTCTGGCCCGCCAGAACGAGCTCATCGTCAGGTAGAGGAACACCAGCATCATTCCCGCATACACCAGGAACCTTACGTGGTCCGGCCCCTGCGCGTAGCTGGCGCGGAGCTTCCAAGCCCAGTTGCCGAACACGAGCACGAACAGCAGGAAGAAGACGCCGGTAACTTCAAGGAAGATGATGCCGCCCACGCGCCCGAAGGGTCTGAGGAATCCGCCCACCCCGCGGGCGACGCCCACGCCCACTTTGGCCGTGGTACGGCCGGCGTTGCGCCCGGAAGCCCGGCTGGTGGCGGGTCCGCCGACTCCGGCAACGGTGACAGGAGGCGGGGCGCCGCTGCTGCCGCCGGCCAGGCGTTGGCCGGCCATGCGTCCCGCAATACGAAGTCCCACCCCCAAAACCCGGCCAACGGTCTGCGGTCTCATTCCGTCTATGATGGTAGCAGCGAGTGCAGTGGGGCGGAAATTTCCCTCACTTTGAGATGGCGCAGTTGCCCTCGCCCGCCTGCCGACGTAAGGTAGATGAAATCCCATTTCGCTCCCAGCGCATTTGAGCGCCGGCCGCCGCCTGGAGGTATATCTTGACATCCCGCTTGCGAGAATTGATCCAGCAGCTGGGCGAGGCCATCCATGAGTCTGTCATCGAAAGCGAACAGATTGCGGGCGTTGTCCAAGACATCCGCCGGCACGGGTTTGACGTCCTGCTCATGCTGGAAGCGACCATCGGATTGAACGAAGTAGCTGCAAAAGAAGCAGATACAGGCGATGCCGAAGAGACGGAAGGGGAAGCTCCCTTCACCCAGAATGATCGCGACTGGCTGCGTTCGCTGCGCATCTCCGTCGAAGGTGAAAACGATGAAGAGGAGACGGCAGGGTCGGAGTAGCCCGGAGCATCCCTGGGCCCGTTCAATCTGCCGCAAATGGTTGCAACTCATAGCATTCCATAGGAGTTTGGCCCCGACGCCGATGTGCGAATGCGCCCCCGTTCGCTTTACGATCCCCGGTTGCACGGGTTAGGGTGGCCGTATGGCGGGTGTCCCCCTCTTTCTCGACAACCGAGTCGCTCTCATCACCGGCGGGTCGCGCGGCATTGGCGCGGAGACCGTGCGCCTGTTCGCAGCAGCCGGGGCGCGGGTGGCGTTCAGCTACCGGCAGGCGCGGGACCGGGCCGAAGCCCTGGCAGCCGAGTGCGGCGGACCGGGCCGCTTCATTCCTCTCCAGCAGGAGCTGGCTACGCCCTCGGACGGCCGCGCGCTGGTGGATGCTGCGGTGCGCGCCTTCGGACGGCTGGACATTCTGGTGGTGAATCACGGCATCTGGCCGTCCCAGGACGCACCCATCGCCTCCATGCCCGAAGCGCAATGGCGGCAGACAATGGGCGTAAACCTGGACTCGGTCTTCGGGCTCACCCAGGCCGCCGTGGGGCAGATGGAGCGGCAGGAGCGCACCGGCGACCCCTCCGGCGCCGCGGGACACATCGTGTTCGTCAGTTCGACCGCCGGGCAGCGCGGCGAAGCGTTTCACGCCGATTACGCCGTCACCAAGGGCGCCCTCATCAGCCTTACCAAGAGTCTTTCCAGCGAGCTCGCGCCGCGCGGAATCCGGGTCAACTGCGTGGCGCCGGGCTGGGTGTCCACGGAGATGTCGGCGGGGACGCTGGAAGATCCGGAACTGGGGCCGAAGATCGCGGCCGGCATTCCTGTGGGCAGGCCGGGGCATCCGCGCGAAATCGCCGGACCGATCCTGTTCCTATGCACCCCGCTGGCGGGCTTTATCTCGGGAGAAGTGCTCAACGTGAACGGCGGGGCCGTGCTGGCGGGTTGAACCACGGCCAAGCCGGGCCAATGCGCGGCCCAAACTCGTGTTGCAGCGCAATTTGCAGGTCGTGTCGGACTCGGACGCCCTGCATCTGCGTCCAACCGGACAGGACGCGGCGGCTGGGGAACATGCAGCCCGGGGCAGGCACAACGGGCGCAGACCTGATTCCGGAGCCTGCAGGTTTTGCCATGATTCCGCAAGAGGCGGGATAACTTACTATTCTGATAATCCCTCGCATGAGGAGAAGACTGAATGCGTCGTTTCGGCTTGGCCGCATTGGGAACCATTCTGCTGCTTGCGCCCGCTGCACTGCGGGCGCAAGCCAATTCGACCCAGGCTGCCGAGGATGAGGCGGCCAAGAACGCAAAGCAGGCACGCGCCGCGCTCGATGCCATGGTGCAGGCGCTCGGCGGGCAGGCCTGGCTGAACATGAAAAACCGGTACCAGGAGGGCCACGCCGCCGGATTCTTCCAAGGCACCCCCGATCCCGGCACGCTGCAGATGTACGAGTATCACGTTTGGCCCGACCACGACCGTATCGAGGCGACCAAGCACCGGGATGTCGTGGAGTTCTTCATCGGCCGCGAAGGGTGGGAGATCACCTATCGCGGCAAGAAGGCCATCCCGGAGGATCAGATGGACGACTATCTCCGCCGCCGCGACCATTCAATCGAGACGGCTGTCAAGTCCTGGCTCAACGATCCCCGGACCATCCTGGTCTACGAAGGCCAGCACCTGGCCTCGCGACATTTGGCCGAGCAGGTCACGCTCATCTCCGCTCAGAACGAGGCCGTCACCATCCTGATGGACGTGCAGACCCACCTGCCGCTCCGCCGCGTCTTCCAGTGGCGCGACCCGGTCTACAAAGACAAGAACTCCGACGCGGAGGAGTACGACGACTACCACGTGGTGGAAGGATTCCCCACGCCGTTCAACATCACCCGTTACAAGAACGATGAGATCATCCGGCAGTTCTACGTGGACCGCGTGCACTATAACCAGGATCTCGGGGCGGACTTCTGGAATGTGAATGCAGTGGCCCGCCGCATCAAGAAGTGACGGCCGTTCCTCGCAGGTTGGCCGGCAGGAACGCAGCCGGCCGGTTCCCGCCGGCACGGGGCCCAGCCCACAAAAAGACCGTCCCGCCCGGGGGCCATCGCGCCCTGGCACAACCCGGCACGCAGCGCGGTTGTTTATAATCCTCACGAGCGCGGTGCGGCATGCGCCCTTGCTTTCCGGAGCCAGAGAATGACCATTGACATCCAGGAGATCCTGGGCTTCCTTCCTCACCGCTACCCGTTTTTGCTGATCGATCGCATCACGGAGTTCGAACCCCGCAAGCGCTGCGTGGCGATCAAGAACGTGACCATCAACGAGCCGTATTTCCAGGGTCACTTTCCCGGTCATCCCATCATGCCCGGGGTACTGGTGATCGAAGCCATGGCGCAGGCGGGCGGCATCATCATGATGCACGAGATGCCCGATCGCCATGACAAGCTGGTGGTCTTCACCGGCATTGAGCGGGCCAAGTTCCGCCAGCCGGTCACGCCGGGCGATCAACTCCGCCTGGAGATCGATGTACTTGCTTTCCGCACGCGCGCCGGCCGCATTGAAGGCAAGGCGTATGTGGACGGCAAGCTGGCCTGCGAAGCCACGCTGACCTGCCAGGTGGTGCCGCGAACAGCGGAAGACAGTGCCGCCGGCCATGGCGCTTCAGAGGATCATGTGGCTGCGGTCGCGGCCGCCGCGTCAGCAGTGACGGGGACCGAGTGAGCGTACATCCCAGCGCGATCGTGGCACCGGGAGCGGTCGTCCCCGATTCCTGCACCATCGGCCCTTACTGCACCATCGGCGCCGAGGTGGTGCTGGGCGAGCAGTGCACGCTGGTTTCGCACGTGGTGGTCGATGGCCGCACCCGGGTGGGTGCGCGCAACACCATCTATTCCTTCACCTCGATTGGCATTGCGCCGCAGGACCTGAAATACGCCGGGGAGCCCACGGAGACCGAGGTCGGCGACGACAACACCATCCGCGAGTGCGTGACCATCAGCCGCGGCACCACCAAGGGCGGCGGCATCACCCGCGTCGGCTCCAACAACCTGCTGATGGCCTACGTGCACATCGGTCACGACAGCCAGGTGGGCAGCCACTGCATTCTTGCCAACGCGGCCACCCTCGCCGGCCACGTCACCATCGAGGACTACGCCAGCGTGGGCGCCTTCTCGCCGGTGCACCAGTTCTGCACCGTGGGGCAGTATGCTTTCATCGGCGGCGGCACCATCGTGACCCAGGACGTGCTGCCGTACTCGCTCACCTCGTCGCGGCGCGAGAACAAGGCATTCGGCATGAACAAGATCGGGCTCTCGCGGCGCGGGTTCACGGCGGAGCGCCTCAACATCCTGCAAAAAGCATTCCGCCTGCTGCTCAGCTCGCGGCTGAACACGACGCAGGCGGTGCAGAAGATCCGCGATCTCGCCGGCGACGATGCCCGCATCATCGCCGACTTCATCGAGCGCAGCCAGCGCGGGGTGATCAAGTAGGCCGCCTCTTCCTCGTGGACAGCGGTATTCTTTTGGGGAGCGGAGAAAGAGCATTGCCAACCATCAGTCAGTTCTTTGGCATTCTCATCCGGTTGTATTTCAATGACCACGCCCGCCGCATTTCCACGCCATTTATGGCGAGCATGAGGCAGTGATTGCGATCGAATCTCTGGAAGTTCTGGAAGTCTCTCTTCCGCGCCGCGCACCTGGACTGGTCAGAGAATGGCCGGCCTTCATGGAGATGAATTGAGGGTGGATTGGGAGCTTTGTCGAGTGCGGCAACAACCCCTCCAAATCGATCCCCTGGAGCAGATCATGGAATGGAGTGTCGTCGGGGTTGAAGCAAAGCCACCGCTGGCCCACGCCGTTCGTTTCGCGGATGGTCCCGAGGGACTGGTCCGGTTTGAACCGAGCCATCTTGCGGGCGTGTTTGAGGCGCTGAAGGACCCTGAGATCTTCCGCCAGGCCCGGGTGGAATGCGGGGCCGTCACCTGGCCGGGCAATATCGATCTGGCTCCGGATGCCATGCATCGGGAGATCAGGCAAACAGGCGAATGGGTTCTTCAATAATGAACGATGGTCTCGAAATGCTCCGCACATTGGAGCGGTCTGCATGAAACTCGGCCTCATTGCCGGCAATGGCCGCTTTCCCTTTCTACTTCTCGATGCGGCGCGCGCGCAGGGTCTGCCCGTCACGGTAGCCGCGATCCGCGAAGAGACCGATCCGGAGATCAACCATCGTGCCGCCAGCGACGAGAAGATCACCGTCCACTGGCTTTCTCTCGGCGAACTCTCCCGCCTCATCGACACCTTTCACAAGGAAGGCGTGAGCAAGGCGGTGATGGCCGGCCAGGTCAAACACAAGCAGATCTTCTCTTCCATCCGGCCCGACTGGCGGCTGGCCAAGCTGCTCTTGAACCTGCGCACCCGCAACACCGACATGCTGCTGGGCGCGGTGGCCAAAGTGCTGGCCGATGAAGGGATCGAACTGATCAGCTCCACCGCTTTTCTCGAGCCGCTGCTGGCCACTGAAGGCGTGCTCACCGCGCGCGCTCCCGACGACGACGAGCGCAAGGACATCGAGTACGGCCTGGGCGTGGCCCGCGCCGTGGCCGGGTTCGACATCGGCCAGACCGTGGTGGTGGCCGCGCAGGCCTGCGTTGCCGTGGAGGCCATGGAGGGCACCGACGCCGCCATCGAACGCGCCGGCATGCTGATGCGCTCGCTCGAAGAGGACGCCCCCGGCGATGCTTCAACGCTTCACCCCAGCGACAAGGGCCTGTCGCCGGGAACCCCGACGCTGCACCGCCGCCTCACCGTGGTGAAGGTCGCCAAGCCAAAACAGGACATGCGCTTCGACGTGCCTGTCATCGGCATTTACACCATAGAGACCATGCTGCGCGCCGGCGCCACCTGCCTCTCCGTCGAGGCCGGGCACACGCTGCTCTTCGATCGCGATGCCCTGCTGCGGCGCGCCTCGGAAGAAAACATTGCCATCATTGGCGTAGCGCGCACATACTGAAATCAATCCGATGCACGGCCCCAGATCTTTCAACCTTCAACGGAGGAAGCATGGCCAAATCAAGCAAGTCACCCACAAACTCGCTTAAACCCCCAGCCAAAGACGTCAAGGCCCCGACCGCGTCGCTGAAGCCCCCGTCCCGGTCCCGCGCCGTCAAGGCTCCCACGGCGTCGCTCAAGCCCCCGGCATAGACAGGCTCGCCTGTTCTTCGTACGCGTGGACCGGCAGTCTCCCGCTCTCGCCTGATGGGCGCTGGATTGCCAACTCCCCCGTCCACGCGGATACCCGGCATGGCCCTTTCCCTGTCCGGAGCCTCGCACATTCTCCCGGATTCCTGCTTTGTTCACGATCCCCTCAGGATGTCTCCAATGAAAAAGCTCGCTCTCATCGCCTTTGCCACGGCGCTGGTGCTGGGCGGCGCGCTGCTCCATGCGGCCGACCAGCCCATGCCCGCTGCCGGACAGCCCGCTCCCACCTTCACTCTTCCGTCTCAGGACGGCTCGCAGATCTCGCTCGGCAGCTTCCGCGGCAAATGGGTGGTGCTCTACTTCTATCCCAAGGACATGACCACGGGCTGCACCATCGAGGCCCACAACTTTCAGCGCGACCTGGCCCGGTACGAGGCCGACAACGCCGTCATTGTGGGCGTCAGCGTCGACACGCCCGACAGCCACAAACAGTTCTGCACCAAGGAAGGCCTGACCTTCCGCCTGCTTGCCGATCCCGGCCACAAGGTGGTGGACGAGTACGGCTCGCTGGGGCACTTCGGCGAGATGACCCTGGCCCTGCGCAACACCTTCCTCATCGACCCGCAGGGCAAGATCGTCAAGGTGTGGACCCGCGTCGATCCGAAGATCCACAGCGAGGAAGTGCTGGCCGCGCTCGACGAGATGAAGAAGTAGCGGATCAGAATCCGGACGCAAAAAAGCCCGCCATTGGCGGGCTCTTTTGCTTGCCTGTTTGTTGCCTTACTACTTGGTTGACTTCTTCGCAGGCGCCTTCTTTGCGGCCTTCTTTGCGGGGGCCTTCTTTGCGGGGGCCTTCTTGGCGGCTGCCTTCTTCGCCGGAGCCTTCTTTGCAGGAGCTTTCTTCGCTGCTGCCTTCTTGGCGGGCGCCTTCTTTGCTGCTTTCTTAACTGCCAAAGGTTTACCTCTTTGCTTGGTTTTGCTGGCGCTCTTTCCGGCCGGTGCTTTCTTCGCCACGGCCTTTCCGCCCTTTGCGCCAGTGCTGCTCTTCTTTGCGGCGGACTTGGTTGGGGCCTTCCTGGCCACAGCTTTTTTCGCAGGCGCCTTCTTAGCCGGCGCCTTCTTGGCCGGTGCTTTCTTGGCCGGCGCTTTTTTGGCAACCTTCTTGGCAGCCTTCTTCGCGGCGGCCTTCTTCACCGCCTTGCGGGCGGCTGGTTTCGGTGCTTCGGCCGGGGCGGTTACTTCCATCGTCTCTTCAGGCACTCCCTCATCATCGTCTGAAGAGGTGAGTACGCTGGAGGTTTCAACTTCTTCATCATCTTCATCGTCGAGTACCTCGTCGTGATCGTCATCCATCTCGGCGGGCTCGGCGTTGTCGTCGTCGGCGCTCATTGCGTACATCTTCAACACTTCGTCCATCGCATTGCCTCCAGCGGCTCGGCGCTGCATTCCGTCGCATGCGGTTTAAGAATGCTCCACATGCGGAAGCCATTGTAGCAATAGCTTGCAGCAATGGCTAACAAAAGACAAGTGTTGAATGAGGCACCCTGTCTATTTTTGCTTCTTCGCGGAGCTCTTCGCGTTCGTGCTCTGCCTGCTTGCGGATGAATGATGCGAACCGGACCGCCTGGTCGATCCGCGTGTCTTGTTCGCGGGCGGATCGCCTGCGTCGTGTGCGCTGCTTTTTGCGTTCCTCGCGCCATGCGCTCTCAGCTCCCCGCCGCCGGTTCGGTGACTGCCACGCGTGCGCCGCGCCGCTACCGGCTCGGCCACATGCAGGCGCTGCCCCGGCGTGACCCTGGTGCCGCCGGAGATCCCGTTCCACCGCCGCAGCTGATCGAGCGATACGCCGAAGCGGTCGGCGATGGATACCAGCGTGTCGCCGCGCCGCGCGGTGTAGAGCACCGTGTGCGCGGACGGCGCGGCCGACAGGGCCACGGGCACCACCAGCGCCTCCACGCCGGTCAGCGCCTGGCCTTCCTTCAACTGGTTCACCGCCGACAGGTCGGACACCGGGACGTGATACGTGCGCGCCACCGTCTCAAGAGTGTCCTCGGCCGTGACGCGGTGATATCGCCACTCATCGCGCTTGCTCTCCGGGATGGCGGCGATGCGCTGCTGGAACAGGGTGGCCGTTCCCGCCGGCAGATGCAGATCGAAGGAAGTGCCGGGCGGCGTCACCATGCGCAGCAGGCTCGGATTCAGCGCCTCGATCTCGTCCACCGGCGCATTCACCACGTCCGACACCAAGCGCAAATCCGCCGAATAGTTGATCGTCACCGTATCGGTGAGCACCGGCGGATCGAGCGTGATCTCGTCGAATCCATACTGGTGCGGATTGTTGGCGATGATGATCGCCGCCAGGATTTCGGGAACGTAGTTCTGAGTTTCGCCCGGCAGGTTGTGGCGCTTGTAAAGCTCCCAGAAGTCCGCGTAGCCCGTCTTCTGCACCGCTCTCTGGATATTGCCTGCGCCCCAGTCGTAGGCGCCCATGGCCAGATACCAGTCCCCGAGCTGGTCGTGAAGGTACTTCATGTAACGGGCATACGCGCGCGTGGACTTCTCGGGATCGAACCGCTCGTCCACGTATCCATTCCGCGTGAGCCCGTAATCGCCATACGGCATGAATTGCCACATGCCGCCGGCGCGCGACTTGCCGTTAATCGCCCTGGGCTGGAAGCCGGATTCCGCCACGGCGAGATAAATCAGGTCCTGGGGCACTCCTTCTTCCGCCATGACCCGTTGAATCATCCCCTTGTACCGGCCGGCTCGCTGGAACGAATGCAGAAGCGTGTTATGGCCGCGCTCGGAGTTGGCAAAGAAGTTGATGAAGCTCGAAACGTACTCGTTCACCATCAGCGGCAGGTCCGACTTGGTGGTGGCCAGTTCGGCCTTGGCCTTCGCTTCAATTTCGGGATTGGCCTCGAAGGTCACGTCGCTGGCCACGTCGGCGGGGGTGGGCTCCATCTTGGGCGCAAAGCCGTTGCCCACCTTCAGCGCCTCCATCTCCAGCCCGTTCACCTGGTCGATGATGCGGTCGAACTCATCCTTCAGGGCCGGCTCGCTGCTGATGTCGATACCGCTGGTGAGCATCAGGTCCACGGCATTGTCGAAGGCGGCCTTGGCCTCGGGCAGCCGCCCCCTGCGATAGGCAGCGTCTCCTGCGGCGTAGGCCTTGTTCACGCGGTCGATGAGCTCCTGCACCTTTTGCTGCTGGATGGCTTCCGGCGAGGGAGACTTCGTCTCGGACGGCGGCGGCGGCGCGGGAACGGAAGGCGCGGTGGCCTGCTGCGGAACCGGCAAAGGCGTCTTTTGCGAAGGATCGCACCCCACCAGCAACAAGGCCAATGCAGCGGAGCCAAACCAGCGATATCGACTTAAAACCATGCTCAACAGAACCGCGGTTCTTCCCGCGGCAGCAGGACTCCGGACCTGAAAGTTAATCCCTTAGCCGATGATAAGCTATGAGGTAGAGGCACTGCGCGCAGATTCGCTCCTGGTACGCCTGTCCGTCCGCCTATCGCGCTGCCCTCGTAACTCCGAACGAAAGCGCCGGAAATATCTTTCGCAACCCCTGCATGGACGCTCGCCTCATACGCAATTTCGCCATCATCGCCCACATCGACCACGGCAAGTCGACGTTGAGTGATCGTCTCCTTGAACTCACCGGCTCCGTAACCGGGCGCGAGATGCAGGCCCAGATCCTTGACGATATGGACCTGGAGCGCGAGCGCGGCATCACCATCAAGGCCCACGCCGTGCGCATGTTGTACAAGGCCAGGGACGGCATCACCTACCAGCTCAACCTCATCGACACGCCCGGCCACGTCGACTTCAGTTATGAAGTGTCGCGGTCGCTGGCCTCCTGCGAAGGCGCGCTGCTGGTGGTGGACGCCAGCCAGGGCGTAGAAGCGCAGACCCTCGCCAATGCCTATCTCGCGATCAATCACGGCCTGGAAATCATCCCCGTTATCAACAAGATCGACCTGCCCTCCGCCGACATTCTGCGCACCCAGGAGGCGATCGAGCAGGCCGTAGGTTTGGACGCCACCGACGCCATTCCCGTGAGCGCCAAGACCGGCGTGGGCGTGGCCGACGTGCTCGAAGCCATCGTCCATCGTCTGCCGCCGCCCACGGCCGACCCCGACGCCCAGCTGCAGGCGCTCATCTTCGACTCCTGGTTCGATCCCTACCGCGGCGTGATCGTGCTGGTCCGCGTCATGCAGGGCACCATGCGCAAGGGCCAGCGCATTCGCCTCATGTCCATCAACAAGGCCTTCGACGTCGAATCGCTGGGCGTGCTTATGCCCAAGCCGGTTGAAATTGGCGAGCTGATGGCCGGCGAAGTGGGCTTCTTCGCGGCCACCATCAAGACCGTCAGCGACACCAAGATCGGCGACACCGTTACCGACGATGCCCGGCCCGCGGCGGCGCAGCTTCCCGGGTTTGAAGACATCAAGCCCATGGTCTTCGCCGGTCTCTATACCGTCGACTCCCACGAGCACACCCTGCTGCGCGACGCTCTCGAAAAGCTGCGCCTCAACGACTCCTCTTTCTTCTTCGAACCGGAAAGCTCCGAGGCCCTGGGCTTCGGCTTCCGCTGCGGATTCCTCGGCCTGCTCCACATGGAGATCATCCAGGAGCGACTGGAGCGCGAGTACGAGCTCGACCTGATCACCACCGCACCCGGGGTGCGCTACCACATCACACTCACCGACGGCTCCGTGCTCGAAGTCGACAACCCCTCGCGCTGGCCGGAAGTCACCAACATCGAGTCCATCCGCGAACCCATCATCACCGCCAAGATCCTCACCAACGAGGAGTACGTGGGCGGCATTCTCAAGCTCGTCGAAGAAAAGCGCGGCAAGCAGGTGAACTTCGAGTACGTTACGCCGACGCGCGTGATGCTCACCTACGAATTGCCGCTGAACGAGATCGTGCTGGACTTCTATGACCGCCTCAAGTCGATCAGCCGGGGCTACGCTTCCCTGGACTATCAACTGGCCGGCGAGTGGGAATCGCCCATGGTCAAGATGGACATCCTGGTCTCCGGCGAGCCGGTCGATGCTCTCTCCATCATCGTCCACCGCGACTTTGCCTACGAACGCGGCAAGGCGCTGGTCTCCAAGATGCGCGAGCTGATCCCGCGCCAGCAGTTCGAAGTCGCCATCCAGGCGGCCATCGGCTCCAAGATCGTCGCCCGCGAGACCGTGAGCGCCCTGCGCAAGAACGTGCTCGCCAAGTGCTATGGCGGCGACATTTCCCGCAAACGCAAGCTGCTGGAGAAGCAAAAGGAAGGCAAAAAGCGGATGAAGCGAATCGGCAAGGTCGATATCCCGCAGGAGGCTTTCCTTGCCGTGCTCCGGGTGGGCGAAGATCAGCAGAAATAGGGCCCAACTCCTGTGATCGGGTTCACAGGTTAACGCCCTATTCACTGTGATCTGTGGAAAGTCATCGAAACCCGTGCATCTGCAGATAGCCCGGCACGGGCGCGAAAGTCCCGGCGCGCGTCCGGCTTGATCATTGAAAATGAAATGGTTAGCGAGCCTAGCAGATTACCGCCCCGATTGGCAATACAAGAAAGTAACCAAACATTAAAGGTATGCCTGTAGCTTTCCACAGAAATTTCCACAGAAACAGCCGCTTCGGAAATGGTTGCTAAAAATTTCTGGGGGTGTAATGTAAAACACTTTTGCAGCCGGGATTCTCGCGGAAAAAAGGGGGCGGGAATCGGAAGGAAGGAGTCCGGCCGGGTCCGCACAGGGCACACCCGGCCAGGAAGGAACTTAGTTGCCCGTGGGCCCCTTGGGAGCGGCAGGCCTGGGGGCGGCAGGCTTGGGCGCCGCAGGCGTGGTGCTGGCTGGCGCCGGGGCGGCCGGAGGAGGCGCCGGGACACCCGACTTCACGTTGTACGCTTCGATGATCACCTTGGTAATGTCGGTGGACGGCAGCGCGTAAAGCACCGGGGTCTGCTGACCGGCCACGTCGAGCACCAGGGTGTAGCCGTTCTGCTGGGCATAGGCCGACAGCACGTCATACACCTTTGAAGCCGTGCCCGAATAAAGCTCCTGCATCTCCGACTGGAAGTCGTTCTGCGCGTCCTCGGCGGAGCGGTCCAACTGCTTCTTCTTGTCGTCAATGGTCTTGGCCCGGTTGGCGCGTTCCGCATCGCTCAGGGTGGCACCCTGGGTCTGAAGAGCCTTGGCGGAGGAATCGATATCGTCGTTGAGCTTCTTCAGCTCCTGCCGCTTCGGTTCCCACTTCTTTTGGAGGTCGGCAAAATTCCGCTGGAATTCGTTGGTCTGCCCCACGGCCACCTGGAACGCGATGACGGCGATCTTCGCGGGCCCGGCGGGCGCGGCGGGCGCGGCGGCGGTTGGCGCAGGCTTGGGGGTGGAGGCAGGAACTTGAGCCGCACACGGCAGGGAAAGACCCGAGGCCAGCAGGACAGGGATTACAATCGAGCGCTTCATTTCGACTTGGAGACTCCTTCAGGATTCCTGTTTCTTAGACTCCTGGCGCGCGACGCGCGAAAGCAGGCCTGTACCCTCCCTCGAAGACCCTCTTTCTTTGGGTACGCCTCGCTCCGGCTGGAGCAGCGCTCAAGAAGACACGAAAGGAGTGGCACCAGGAACTAGATGGATTATAGGGGGGCCACCCGGGAGCGTCAAACCAATGAAAGGCGGGCATCAGGGGCAGGGGTTGGGGTAAGGAGATGCGCGTTCCATTTCTTCGGCGCAGGAGCGAAAGGGCCGCCCTTGCGAGCAGCCCTTCTGAACCCTGAAACCGGAAACCTGAAACTTACTGCGCTCCGGGCGTCTTGGAAGCCGCCGGCTTGGGGGCCGCCGGAGCCTGCGGCGGAGGCGCGGGCACACCGGACTTGGCATTGTAGGCATCCACGATGGCCTTGGTGATATCGCTCGAGGGCGCCGCGTACAGCACCAGGGGAGCCTGCTGCTGGTTCTCGGTGGCGTCGATCACCACCGTGAAGCCCTGCTCCTTGGCGTAGGTGTTCAGAACGTCGTCCACCTTCTGCGCCACCTTGCCGAAGGTCTCCTGCATTTGCTGCTGGTAGTCGTTCTGCGCATCCTCGGCTACCCGCTGGGCCTGCTTCTTCTTGTCGTCGATGGACTTGGCCTTCGCGGCACGCTCGGTGTCGCTGAGCTTGTCGCCATCCGCCTGCAGTTGCTTGGTCAGGGAGTCCACTTCGTCGCTCAGGGTCTTGAGCTGGCTACGCTGCGGCTCGAACTTCTTCTGCAGATCGCCGAAATCGCGCTGAAACTCGTTAGTGGCCGTCACGGCAGCCTGGAAGGCGATCACTGCCACCTTGGGTGCGGGAGCCGCAGCACTCGCGGCTGGGGTTTGGGCAGCGGCGCTCAGGGCAAACCCCGACGCGAGGATGGCGGTAAGGACAGAAACACGCTTCATGCGAATGGAAAGCTCCTTCTGGGATCCTGCCGCTGGCACGCCGAAAATGCAACGGACGCCGCTTCTTCTGCCTGCGATTGAATCTTTGGTTCAGGCGTTGCGCCGTGTGGCACAGGCAGGAAAAGACTCGAGGCTCACAGATCGGCAGGAATCTATCTTGGATTATATGGACCCCATTTCAGGCCGTCAAACGGGGGAGAGACAGGCGAATTGGGAATTGGGACAAAGGGAC
>Ga0335069_10003750_pt1 | contig 22798 bp, 20 predicted proteins | sample Lox_Sample_11_FD_206714 | JGI IMG/M metagenome (GOLD analysis project Ga0335069, IMG submission 206714) | Soil microbial communities from Loxahatchee National Wildlife Refuge, Florida, United States - Lox_Sample_1.1 | ecosystem: Environmental > Terrestrial > Soil > Wetlands | place: USA... | reverse complement strand
CCGCGGCGAGCCTGTGGCGCTGGACCGAGGGCTGCCTCGACCGGATGGTGGAGCTCGGCGACGGCGCTCTCCGCCGCACCGGCAGCCTGCGCCTCGCCGCGGACGAGGAGGAGCGAGGGCAGATCCTCGCCGAGTACGAAGCGTTGCGAGAGGACGGCTTCGAGGTGGACTGGCGCGACGACCTGCCGCCCCAGCTAGAGCGCTTCCACGGCGCGATCTTCCACCCGCACGACGCTTCGATCCAGCCCGCGCAGTTCGTGCGCCGGCTCGCCGGGCTCGCGGCGGACACGGGGGCCGAGCTCCGCGAGGGCGTGCGCGTCGCGAGCGTCGATGAGCTCGACGCCGACCAGGTGGTGCTCGCGACCGACGGCTACTCGCGCGGGCTCCTGCCCGAGCTCGACGAAGCGATCTGGCCGGCCCGCGGGCAGGTCGTCGCCACCGAGCCGTTGCCTGAGCTCCTCTACGACAAGCCGCACTACTCGCGGGGCGGCTTCGACTACTGGCAGCAGCTCCCCGACGGGCGCCTCGTACTCGGCGGCTTTCGCGACTTCTCGATCATGTCCGAGCTGACCGACGAGGAGGTGACGACGCCGGTGATCCAGGACGCGCTCGACGCCTTTCTCCGGGAGCTCGTCGGCTACGACCCTCCGGTCAGCCGGCGCTGGGCGGGGATCTTCGGGCTCACGCAGGACATGCTCCCGCTCGTAGGCCCGGTCCCGGGCCGCGACGGGATCTGGGTGGCCGCGGGCTACAGCGGGCACGGCAACGTGCTCGGCTTCGGCTGCGGGGATCTCGTCGCGGGCGCGATCCTCGGCGGGAGCACGCCCGAGCTAGAGCTGTTCGATCCGGCGCGCCTGCTCGGCGGCCACGTCCACTAGGGGGAACGAGATGCTGGCACGGGAACGGGCACTCCAGATCGCGCTCGGGGAGGCGGCGAAGCACGTGCACGAGCAGGGCGGAGACAACACGGGCCCGCGGGTGCTGCAGTACCAGGCCGCGACCGGGCTCGGTGGCACGGGTTGGGCGTGGTGCGACGCGTTCTGCGATTTCTGCTTCGCCGAGGCGGGGAGGCCGCTCGTCGAGCTCAAGCGCTCCGCCGGCGTGGAGCTGAGCTACGAGCTCGCAAAGCCGCTCGGCTGGGTCGTGTCGACGCCCGCGCGCGGCGACCTCGTCTGCTTCCAGTGGGACAGCGGCCCGCTCGACCACATCGGCTTCGTGATCGCGCCGCAGCCCGACGGCACGATCCAGACCGTCGAGGGAAACACGAGCCCGAACCCCGGAACGGGGCAGGCGCAGGGCGAGGGAGACGGCGTCTACGTCAAGACGAGGCCGCGGAGCGTCTGCGCCGCGTTCATCCGCGTTCCCGGCGAGGTTCCCGATCCCCGGCCGGCCGCGGGATTCGACGACTGGGCTGCGTGGGTGAAGGGCGGCCGCAAGGGACAGCGGCCCGCCGTGCCGGAGAAGGTGCCGCCGGAGTGGTGGGCGAAGATCGGCGCAGAGCTGAAGGGGAACCACGACCCGGTCGCGCCGCACCCGGCCCGCCCGCCGGCGGCGTAGCGAGCTAGGGCTCCTCCTCATCGCGGTTGTCCTCCGTCACCTCCCGGGCAAGCGCTTGCTCCATTTCCTGGATAGCTGCTGCTTTCCTTCGTTCGCCCTCATCGATCGCGCGGTAGCGGGCGAGAACGAACCAGACGACGACCATTGCAATCACGAAGAGCAATATCGGTGTGTGCCAGTACCCAAGCAGCCACCTGAAGCCGAACCAGGCGACACAGAGGAGAACGGTCCGAAGAACGAGCCGGCCCTCCCCGGGGCCTACCTCCAGTCGGGGTCCCTTCCACCGTCCCACACAGGAGAGTGTCGACACTGGATGTTGCCCACTTGAGCCGCTAGATCGGGATCTGGCTCAGGTCGCCGAGCTCGTCGATCTGTTCCAGCGCCGCGAGGGCGACGGCGAGATCCTGAATCGCCAGACCGGTCGAGTCGAAGACGGTGATGTCCTGGTCCGAGCCCCTTCCCTCGGCCGCGCCGTCGAGCACGTCGCCGAGCTCCGCCACGTCGTCGGGCCCGAGGACGCCTGCCTCGACGGCGGCGGCGAGCTCCCCGCCGTGGCTCGCCTGCTCCCAGCTGTCGCAGAAGACGCGAGCCCGCGCCAGCTCCGCGACCGCGATCTCGGCCTTGCCGGGGCCGTCCGCTCCCATCAGGCTCACGTGCTGGCCCGGCCGGAGCGAGCCCTCGCCGAGCAGGATCTCGCGCCCGGGCGTGACGGTGGCGACGAGGTCCGCGGCCAGTGCTGCGCCCCGGCTCGCCGCGACGTCCGCGCCGACGAGCGCTGCGGCAGACTCCGCGCGGGCCGGATCGACGTCCCAGACCAGCACGGGGCGCCCGGTCGCGCGGAACGTGCGCGCGGTCGCGAGCCCGTTCACGCCGCAGCCGACGACCGCCGCGCTCTTCGCATCCGCGCGGCCGAGCGTCTCGGCGGCGATCACGGCGGCCGCCCCCGTGCGGATCGCGGTCACCGCGCCCGCGTCGAGCGCCGCCACCAGTGCGCCGTTCGAGGCGTCGGAGAGGAGGACGATCCCGGTCACCGTGGGCAGGCCCCGCTCGGGGTTCCCCGGGAACGACGTCACCCACTTCAGCAGGGCGTGGCCGCCGCCGAGCGCGGGCATCGCGCGGAAGTCGCCGGCCGGGTAGGCGGGCACGTAGACCTTCGGCGGCATCGTCCACTCGCCGCGCGCGTAGGCGACGAACGCCTCGCGCACCGCCGCGAGCGCCCGCTCCGGCGGAACGGCCCGCTCGACGTCCGCGCCGGTGAAGAACGGAATCACGAGGCGAGAGCCTAGATGGTTGACTAGCTCCATGGCCGAGCCGTCGATCCGCGTCGAAGGCCTTCGCGTCGTCAGGGGCGGGAAGGTCGCGCTCGACTCGATCTCGCTCGAGGTCGTGCCCGGGATCGTGACCGGCCTGCTCGGGCCGAGCGGCGGCGGCAAGTCGACGCTGATGCGTGCCACGGTCGGCGTGCAGCAGGTCGCCTCGGGACGGATCACCGTGCTCGGCCTGCCGGCCGGCTCCCCCGAGCTGCGCTCGCGCGTCGGCTACCGCACCCAGGCGCCGTCGGTCTACATCGACCTGACGGTCCGGGAGAACGTCCACTACTTCGGCCGCGTGCTCGGGGTGTCCGAGGCTGCCGTCGACGAGGCGATCGAGACCGTCGATCTCGGTGCGGAGTCCGCGCAGATCGCCGGTCGCCTCTCGGGCGGCCAGCTGGCGCGGGTCGCGCTCGCGATGGCCCTCCTCGGCGAGCCGGAGGTGCTCGTCCTCGACGAGCCCACCGTCGGCCTCGACCCTCTGCTGCGGCGTGACCTCTGGGACACCTTCCACGAGATCGCCGACCGCGGCGCCACCATCCTCGTCTCGAGCCACGTGATGGACGAGGCGGACCGCTGCGACGAGTTGTTGCTCCTGCGCGAGGGGCGCATCATCGCGACGGGGACGCCGGACGAGCTGCGGCGCCGGACGGGCGCCGAGGATCTCGACTCGGTGTTCCTGCGCCTCGTCGAAGGCGACGCATGAGCCCGCGCGTCACCTTCGCGACCGCCGCCCGCGTCCTGACCCAGCTCCGCCGCGACCCGCGCACGGTCGCGCTGCTGCTCCTCGTGCCGTGCGTCCTCGTCGTCCTGCTGAAGGAGATCTTCGCCGACGAGCCGCAGGTCTTCCAGCACATCGGCGGCCCGCTGCTCGGCCTCTTCCCGTTCATCTCGATGTTCCTCGTCACCTCGATCACGATGCTGCGCGAGCGCGTGTCGGGAACGCTCGAGCGGCTGATGACGCTGCCGCTGCACAAGCTCGACATCCTGCTCGGCTACGCGATCGCCTTTGCGCTCTTCGCCGCCGTCCAGGTGACGCTCGCCTCGGTCGTCGCCTTCGGCTTGCTCGACCTCCGGGTCGCCGGCCCCAAGTGGGCGGTCGTCCTGCTCGCGATCGGGAACGCCCTGCTCGGGATGTCGCTCGGACTGTTCGTGAGCGCATTCGCCACGACCGAGTTCCAGGCGGTCCAGTTCATGCCTGCGCTCGTCTTCCCCCAGCTCCTTCTCTGCGGGCTCTTCGTGGCCCGTTCGAGCATGGCCGAATGGCTCCAGGTGATCTCCGCGGTGCTGCCGCTCACCTACGCGTACGACGCGCTCGCGAAGGTGTCGGCCGGCGGCCCGTACGGCGCGCGGTTCGTCGCCGACGTGGCCGTGACGGTCGGTTCGACGCTGGCCCTGCTCGCCCTCGCCGCCGGCACGCTGAAGCGGCGGACGCCCTAGAGCGCTTTGACGGCGGCGATCAGGTTCAGCACCGAGTCCTTCGCGTCGCCGAAGAGCATCACGGTCTGCGGCTCGGTGTACAGCTCGTTGTCGATGCCGGCGAAGCCCGGGTTCATCGAGCGCTTGAGCACGACGACGGACTTCGCCTTGTCGACGTCGAGGATCGGCATCCCGTAGATCGGGCTCGCCGGATTGGAACGGGCGGCGGGATTCGTGACGTCGTTCGCGCCGATCACGAGCGCGACGTCGGTCTGCGGGAAGCTCGGGTTGATCTCGTCCATCTCCTTCAGCTGCGTGTAGGGCACGTTCGCCTCGGCGAGGAGGACGTTCATGTGCCCCGGCATACGGCCGGCGACGGGGTGGATCGCGTAGTCGACCTTGACGCCGCGGGCCTCGAGCAGGTCGGCGAGCTGCCGCACATCGTGCTGCGCCTGTGCGACGGCCATCCCGTAGCCCGGGACGATGATCACGCGCTGCGCATAGGCGAGCATGATCGCGACGTCCTCGGCGCTCGCGGAGCGGACTGTGCCGGTGCCGCCGGCCGCTGTCGCGGCGGCCTGCTCGGTGACCTGGCCGAACGCGCCGAAGAGCACGTTCGCGATCGAGCGGTTCATCGCCTTGCTCATCATCATCGTGAGGAAGGTGCCCGACGCGCCGACGAGCATGCCGCTCACGATCAGGACATTGTTCTCGAGCTCGAAGCCCGTGGCTGCGACCGCGAGGCCGGTGAACGCGTTCAGCAGCGAGATCACGACGGGCATGTCGGCGCCGCCGATGGGGAGCACGAACAGGACGCCGAAGAGGAGGGAGAGGCCGATCAGGGCCGCGAGCGCCCACTGAGCCTCCCAACCGGCGCAGATCGCGATGCCGAAGGCCGCGGCGGCTCCGAGCAGGATGAGGTTCCCGACCTTCTGACCCGGGTAGGTGATCGGGCGGCCGTCGATCAGGTCCTGCAGCTTGGCGAAGGCGATCATGCTGCCCGAGAACGAGACGCTGCCGATCAGGGCCGAGAGCACGATCGCGAGTCTCGTGTCGACGTGCAGGTGGCCGGGCAGCGGGGCCAGGTTGTGGAACTCCGCCATCGCGATGAGCGCCGCCGCGCCGCCGCCGACGCCGTTGAACAGCGCCACCATCTGCGGCATCGCGGTCATCTTCACGCGCCTCGCCGCGACCGCGCCGAAACCGCCGCCGAGGACCATCCCGGGCAAGATCAGCCAGATGTTTCCCATCCCCGGCTGCGCGAACGTGACGGCGACGGCGACCACCATCCCGAGCGCGCCGAGCTGGTTCCCGCGCCTCGCGGTCGCCGGGGAGGAGAGGTAGTGCAGCGCGAGGATGAAGGTCACGATCGTGACCAGGTAGAGCATGTCGGTGAGGTTCTTGCTCACGCGGCCCCGGTCGAGTCGGAGTCGTCAGCCGCAGGCTTCGGCGGCTCTCGTTTCTTGAACATCTCCAGCATCCGGTCCGTGACCACGAATCCGCCGACCACGTTCGCGGAGGCCAGCACGACCGCGGCGAAGCCGATCACCTTCGTGAAGGTGTCGGTCGCCGTGCCCGCGACGAGCATCGCGCCGACGATCACGATCCCGTGGATCGCGTTCGTGCCGGACATCAGCGGGGTGTGGAGCAGCGTCGGCACCTTCGAGATCACCTCGAAGCCGAGGAAGATCGAAAGCACGAGGATCGTCACCTCGAAGACGAGCAAGGTGCCGTGGTTCACGAGGTCCCCTCCTTCCGAGTCACGCAGGCGCCGGCAGTGATCTCGTCCTCGAAGTCGAGCGCGAGCTCGCCCTCGGGCGCGAGGTGGGTGAGCAGCGCGAAGACGTTGCGCGAGTAGAGCTGGCTCGAGTGGAACGCCATCCGGCTCGGCAGGTCGGTGTAGCCGATGATCGTCACGTTCTCCCGGACGACCTCCTCGCCGGGCGAGGTCAGCTCGCAGTTGCCGCCGGCCTCGGCCGCCATGTCCACGATCACCGAGCCCGGCCGCATCGCCGCGACGGCGGAGGCGGGGATCAGGCGTGGGGCGGGGCGGCCGGGGATGAGAGCGGTCGTGATCACGACGTCGTAGTCGGGCAGGCGCGCCTCGAGCGCCTCCTGTTGCTTGCGCTGTTGCTCCTCGCTCAGCTCCATCGCGTAGCCCCCCTCGGTCTCCTCGCCGTGCACGCCGAGGTCGAGGAAAGTCGCGCCGAGGCTCTCGACCTGCTCCCGGACGACGGGACGCACGTCGAAGCCGGAGACCACGGCGCCGAGGCGCCGCGCGGTGGCGATCGCCTGGAGCCCGGCGACTCCCGCGCCGAGCACGAGCACCTTCGCAGGCGCGATCGTGCCCGCGGCGGTCATCAGCATCGGGAAGAACTTGGGCAGCGTGTCGGCGGCGAGCAGCACCGCCTTGTAGCCGCCGACGTTCGCCTGCGACGAGAGCGCGTCCATGGCCTGCGCGCGCGAGATCCGCGGCACCGACTCCATCGCAAAGCCGATCACGCCGCGCGCCGCGAGCGCGTCGATCCCGTCGCGGTCGGTGAGCGGCTGGAGGAACGCGATCAGCACGGTCCCCTCGTGCATGCGCGCGATCTCCTCCGCCGACGGCTTGCGCACCTTGACGACGGCGTCGGCGGCGATCGCGTCGTCGACGAGCGTGGCGCCCGCTTCGGCGTAGGCCGCGTCGAGAAGTGAGGATTCGAGCCCGGCGCCCTTCTCGACCTCGACGCTGAAGCCGGCGGCCACGAGCTTCGAAACGGAGTCGGGAACGAGCGCCACACGCCGTTCCCCCGGCTCTCGCTCCTTGGTGACTCCCACTCGCATTTCGCGGGTGACTATCTCACACGTGTACCGCGCTCGGCGTCAGTTTTTTCCCGTACGTGTTGAAGTAGTTCTCCAGCTTGAAGTCCGCCAGGAATGCGGCCGCCGCGGTCTTGCCGGAGTTGATCAGCCAGTCCTGTTGGTCCTTCGTGAGGGCGAAGTCGGTCGAGCCGATCGTGCCTGCGTCGACGGGGCATGTCCGCACCGCGGTCGAGTGCGACATGAACCGCTTGTCCCACGCCTCCATCGCCGTGTGGAACATCTCCGAGCCGAGCTGAACCGGCCAGCCGAGGCCGTTGACGATGTTCTGGATCCCGCCGCCGACGCCCTTGCCCCCCGTGAGGCGGAAGCCGAAGGTCGGCCGCGTCGCGTCGCGGTCGGAGACGTCGAAGAGCCAGACCGGGAAGTTCGAGAGCATCCCGCCGTCGACGATCGTGCCGGGCAGCTTGGACTCGATGTTGACCAGCTCGACCGGCTGGAAGAAGTACGGGATCGACATGCTCATCCGGGCTGCGTCGGCGATCCGGTACGAGTCGGGATCGATCGGGTCGGTCCCGCCGGGCTGCCGGTAGTTGACGAGGTCGTCGGGGAGGACCAGGAGGTTCTTGTTGGCGACGTCGGAGGCGATCAGCTTGAGCGTCCGGCCGGTCTTCTTCACGTCACCGAAGGTCTTCTCCTCGGTCTGCTCGAGGAACCACTTGTGGAAGTACTCCCCGTGGGCGAGACCGTGGTGGCGCACGAGGTTCAGCCCGCCGCCGATGAACTTTCCACCGGCGCCCCAGTCCTGGAACTTCTCGTAAGGCGTCTTGCGCAGCAGCTCCTCGAGGTCGTCCGGCCCGTGGCCGCAGGCGAGATACGCGGCGATGATCGAGCCGGCGCTGGTCCCCGCGACGCTGATCCAGTCCGTCCAGCCCTTCTCGGCGAAACCGAGCAGGGCGCCCACCAGGGCGATCCCCTTCACGCCGCCGCCCTGGAAGACGGCATCCGCCTGATGCAGCTCTGCCATTGCTCCTTGCTCCCTTCGTCGTTTCGGGACACCACCGGCCGCAGGCGGAGCACCACCGTAGCGCCGCCCGCACGCATGGGCAAGATGTGCCGGTGAACCATTACCTCGCAAGCTACGGCCTCTGGGCGCTCTTCTTCCTGGTCGCTGCCGAGTCGAGCGGAGTTCCCGTCCCCGGCGAGACCGCGCTGATCGCCGCGGCAGTTCTGGCCTCGCAGGGAGTGATGGTGCTCTGGGAGGTGCTCGTGGTCGCCGCCTTCGGTGCGATCGTCGGCGACAACATCGGCTACTGGATCGGCCGCGAGGGCGGCCGGACCGTTCTACTGCGCTGGCGCCTGACACGGTCCACCGCCGAGCGCCTGCTGCCGCCGGGCGAGCGCTTTTTCGAGCGTCACGGCCCGAAGACGGTGTTCTTTGCGCGCTTCATCGCCGGCCTGCGCGTCGTCGCGGCGTGGATCGCGGGGATCACCCGCATGCACTGGGCGACGTTCCTGACGTGGAACGCGCTAGGCGGCATCGTGTGGGCGTTCGGCTACGGGCTCCTCGCGTACTTCTTCGGCAAGGCGCTCGTAGACACGATCAGCACCTACGGCCTCTACGCGGGCCTCGTGCTGGCCCTCACCGCCGTCGTCGGGTTCGTCGGCTACCGCTACTGGAAGCGCCGCCGCCGACCCGCCGCGGGCGGCGGCGGCCTACAGGTTGACGCGTCTGACTCCGGGAACCCCCCACCTCCCGCCCCGATGCCGTGAGGCTATCGAGGTGAGTCGCGCGCGTCTGTGACGTGACCGTCGCGGAAGACCGACAAACGCTCCACAGGACGAGAAGGGAAACGCGCTGCCGCGGGGAATCCCGCCTGGCATGCTCTCGTCCCTCACCTCTGCGATCGAGGCTCGCGACCCGTACACACGCGGCCATTCGCTCCGCGTCACGACCCTCGCCGAAGCCGTCGCACGGTGGCTGGGCTGGACGGAAAGCCGCCTCGAGACGCTGCGGATCGGCGGTGCGCTCCACGATGTCGGCAAGCTGACCGTCCCGGCGCGCATCCTGTCGAAGCCGGGGCCGCTCACAGTCGAGGAGTTGGCCACGATTCGAACCCATCCCACTGCGGGCGCCCGGCTGATCGAGCCGATCCACTCCGTGCGGTCGGCGCTGCCGTACGTGCTCCACCACCACGAGCGCTGGGACGGGAACGGCTATCCGCACGGGCTCGGCGGCGTCACGATCCCGGTCGAAGCGCGCGTGCTGGCGGTTGCGGATGCGTTCGATGCGATGACCTCCGGGCGGCCGTACCGGCAGGCGATGTCGGAGCTGGATGCGTTGCGCGAGGTCGAGCGGTGCGCCGGCTGTCAGTTCGACCCCGAGATCGCGCGCGCGTTCCTGACGGTGTGGAGCGACGGCTTCCGCTCGACCCTCGCCGCCGCGGTCTCCCTCTAGAGCGCTGCCCAGACCTCGAGCTTCGTCCGGGTCCGCCGGATCACCTCGTCGGTGAATTCGCTCGTGCCGTTGCTCCCGGCCAGGTCGGCGGTGCGGATGCCGTCGGCGACCGTCTCGAGGCAGGCCTCGCGGATCGCCCGCCCCGCCTGCTGGGACTCCTCGTCGCCGAAGCCGAGCAGCGCGGCCCCGGCGAGGATCATCGCCATGGGGTTGGCGACGTTCTTCCCCTTCAACGACGGCGCGGTGCCGTGCGCGGCCTCGGCCATCACGGCGCGGGGCACGTAGTCATCGTCGAAGGCGACGAGGAGCGACTCGGATCCGGCGATCGAGCCGAACAGCGGCAGCACGAGATCCGAGAGGATGTCCCCGTCGCGGTTGAGCGCGGGAATCACGAGCGGCGCCCCGCTCGAGGCGACGAGGAGCGCGAAGGTCGCGTCGATCAGCTGCGGCTCGTAGGGAACATCCGGATGGCGCGCGGCCGCCGCGTCCATCTCCTCCTTGAGCATTCCCTCGTAGGTGGGGCTGACGGTGTACTTCGGCCCGCCGAACACCCGGGCGCCGGAGCGCTCGGCCTGGCGAAACGCGAACTCCGCGACCGACTTGCAGATCCGCCGCTCGATCCGCTCGGTGCGAAAGGCGACCTCGTCGTCTCCCTCGCCCTCGCGCCATTCCTCGGCGCCGTACGCGTCGCCGACGGCCATCCGCACGATCGAGATCGGCGCGTGGACGCCGCCGACGGGGATCACGCCCGGAATCCGGCGGCCCGTGCGGACGATCACGCGCCCGCCGATCTCCTCTCGCAGGATCCGGTTGGGCGAGCCGACGTCGCCGCGGCCCTCGGGAGTGACGGTCGCCGCCTTGAGCCCCAGGCCGTGCTCGCGGATCGCGGCCGCGGCCTCGTGGACGACGGCATTCTTCGTCGCGCGGCGGTGTGCCAGCGAGAGGTCGTAGCGGGGGAGAACCAGCTCAAGCCCGATCACCTCGGGACGCAGCACACGCAGCGCCTCCTCCAGCAGCTCCTGGCCGGTGTCGTCGCCTTCCAGCACCACAATCGTGTTCTCGTCCACGGCGGCGTATTGTATAGTCAAATTATGCTGTTGCATTTCTCGGTGCATTACGGCAAACATCGTTGACTCGCTAGGAGGATTTCGTGGCGCGAAAGACCGTTCTCGTTTGCGACAAGTGCGGCAAGGAAGTCGAGGAGGGAAAGGGTGCGACGATGCGCCTGACCTATACCGACGCTCGCCGCGGCGCGAAGCAGGCCGACCTGTGCGATGGGTGCGCGGGCGGGATGCCGGGCCACGCGGCCGCGCGGCGCGGCCGCCGGCCGAAGACGGCCGTCTAGCGTGAGAGGCGGGGGCCGGCCCCGCCTCTCCGATTTCTCCGCTCTTTCCTCGCTTTCGGCACACGCGTAAGCGGAGCCGTCGGGCACCGGGACTAGCATGGGTCGGATGCCGCTGACGCTGCTTGCCGGGCCGGCAAACGCCGGCAAGGTCGAGCTCCTGCTCGACCGCTACCTGGACTCGCTCGAGCGCGAGCCGGTACTGATCGTGCCCAACCGGTCGGACGTCGAGCGCGTCGAGCGCGACCTGCTCCGACGCACGCCGGTGCTTCTGGCGGGCAGGATCGGCACGTTCGACGATCTCTTCGAGCGCCTCGTCCGCGAGGATCCCGACACGCGCCCCGTCGCCACCGACGCGCAGCGGGTGCTGATCGCGAGACGCGCCATCGCCCGCGCCAAGCTGAACGGACTGGGCCGGTCGGCGCGCTTCGGGGGTTTTGCGGACGCGCTGCTCGCGGCCGTCTCCGAGCTCGAGTCCGGCCTGCTCGATCCCGCCGAGCTCGAAGGCGATCTCGCCCGCCTCTACGCCGGCTATCGCGAGGAGCTCGACGCGCTCGGGCTCTGGGATCGCGACCTGCAGCGCCGCCGCGGCGCCGAACGGCTCGCCGGCGATCTCGGCGCATGGCACGGCGAGCCCGTGTTCGCGTACGGGTTCGAGGATCTGACCGGCGCCGAGTGGGCGCTGCTGGAAGCCCTTGCCGGCCGCACCGACGTCACGGTGTCGCTTCCGTACGAGCCCGGCCGCGCCGCCTTCGCGTCGCTGGCCGGGACGGCGGAGGATCTGGCCGCGCTCGCATCGGGCCGGATCGAAGAGCTGCCGCCCCGCTCGGGAGAGGTCGCGCGGCCCGCGCTCGCGTACCTCGAGCGCGCGCTCTTCGGGCCCGCGGCACCGGGCGAGGCGCCTCCGCTGGAGGGCGCGATCCGGTACTTCGAAGGAGCGGGGCCTCGCGGCGCGCTCGAGCTCGTCGGCGAGGAGATCCTCGGCCTCCTCGGCGCCGGCACCCCGCCCGAGCGGATCGGGGTCGTCTGCCCGTCGCTCGAGCGGCTTCGCGCCCCGCTCGACACCGCGTTCGGCTCCCTCGGGATCCCGCACGGCTTCGAGGGCCGCGTCCGTCTCGCCCAGACGCCGTTCGGCCAGGCTCTGTTGGCCCTGCTGCGCTTTGCATGGCTCGGCGGCGGCCGCCGCGAGCTCTTCGCCTTCCTGCGCACGCCGTTCTCCGGCCTGCCCCGCACCAGGGTCGACTTCATCGAGGGACGGCTTCGCGGCCGCGCGATCCACACGCCCGAGCGCGTCCTCGAGGAGACAGAGAGCCTCAACGAGGGGCCGCTGGTCGCGCTGGAGCTCGCGAAGACCGCCGCGACGCCGCTCGAGGCGGTGCGCGGCCTCGCGGCCTCGATGCTTCGCGCCGCGTACGGCCTCGACGCCGTCGGGGCGGGAGAGACGTCCCGGCAAGACCTGCGCGCGTACGACGCGGTGGCGCGGCTCGCAGGCGAGCTCGAGGACTGGATCGCGCTGGGCGGGACGCTCGAGCGCGACGACGTGGTCTCGGCGCTCGAGCGGGCGACCATGCTCCTCGCGACGCCTGCCGAGCCGGGGCATGTGGCGGTGCTCGATCTGCTGCGAGCCCGCACGCGCCGGTTCGACGTGGTCTTCGTGGTCGGGCTCGAGGAGGGCAGCCTCCCGCGCCGCGAGCCTGCCTCGCCGTTCCTCGACGAGGACCAGCGGCGCGCCCTCGCCTCTGCGCGGCTCCAGCGTCCCGATCAGGTCTCCCGCGAGCGTTACCTCTTCTACACAGCGTGCACACGCGCGCTGGAGCGGCTCTACCTCGTCCGCGAGGCGGCCACCGACGAGGGCAGCCCACGCGAGCCGAGTCCGTTCTGGGACGAGGTGCGAGCCGTCTTCCCGGCCGACGACACCGCTCGCTGGACGCGGCGCCGCGCGCTGTCGGCGCTGACGTGGCCGGTCGAGACCGCGCCGAGCGAGCGCGAGCGGCTTCGCGCGGTCGCGGCGCTCTGGCCCGTCGGCCCGGGAGCCGCGGAAGCGCTCGCGGCAGGCAACGGCTGGGAGCGGCGGCTCGATCGCGCGCGTCGCGCGTTCGACCGGCCGACCCGGCTCGTGAATCCCGCGGTGCACGCCTGGGTTGGCACGCGCACCACCTTCGGCGTCACCGAGCTCGAGCGCTTCGCCGACTGCTCGTCCGCGTGGCTCTTCGAGCGCGTCGTCGATCCCAAGACGATCGACGCCGAGGTCGACGCGATGCTCCGCGGGCAGGTCGCCCACCAGGTCCTGTTCAAGTTCTACTCCGGCCTGCCGAAGGAGCTCGGCTGCGAGCAGGTGAGCGAGCCGGTGCTCGACGACGCGCTCCGCTTCCTGCGCGCCTGCTTCGACGACGCGGTCCGCGGCGGTGTGCGCCTCGAGCTCACGGAGCTGCAGCGGCGCGAGCTCGAGGGCTCGCTCTGGCGCGACCTCGAGCAGTTTGTGCGGGCGGAGGCGCGCTCGGAGCTGCCCCTCGTCCCGCGCCGCTTCGAGGTCTCGTTCGGGAGCGAGCGCTCGGCACCCGAGCTGCAGCGCGGGCTCGACCTCGGCGGCGGGCTGAGCCTCTCCGGGAAGATCGACCGGATCGACCTCGACCCACACTCGGCGAGCGGGATCGTCCAGGACTACAAGTCCGGCAAGAGCGTCCACTCGGCGGCGCAGATCGAGTCCGAGCTGCGGCTTCAGATCCCGCTCTACATGCTCGTGCTGCGCGACCTCGTCGGGATCGAGCCGCTCGGCGGCCTCTACCGCGCGCTCGCGGGGGAGCGCAAGGCGCGAGGCGTGCTGCGGGCCGGCGAGGAGACGGTCGCCGGGCTCAACCGCAACGACTACCTCGACGACGAGGCCTTCTGGGCCCTGACCGAGCGGGCGCGCGACCACGCGCGCGGCTTCGGCGAGCGGATCCGGCAGGGCGACGTCCATCACGACCCGAAGGGCAACGAGTGCCCGTCGTGGTGCGACCTCTGGCCGATGTGCAGGGTGAGGCGCGCGTGAGCGTGGATCAGCTCCAGGGGCTGAACCCGGAGCAGCTCGCGGCGGTCGACGCCGACGGGCTCGTGTTCGTCTCCGCCGGGGCGGGGACCGGGAAGACGAGCGTCCTCGTCGAGCGGTTCGTGCGCGCAGTCTGCGAGCGCGGGCTCGACGTCGAGTCGAACCTCGTGATCACCTACACCGAGCGCGCGGCCGGTGAGCTGCGCTCGCGGATCCGCGCCGCGCTGGCCGAGCGCGGGCGCCACGACCTCGCGCGCGAGCTCGACGGCGCGTGGATCTCCACCATCCACGGCTTCTGCATGCGGCTGCTGAAGGCCCACCCCTTCGCGGCGGGGCTCGATCCGCGCTTCCGCGTGCTCGACGAGAGCCAGGGGCGGGTGATCCGCGGCGAGGCGTTCGAGGCGGCGCTCGCGGCGTTCTGCGAGAGCGGCGAGCCCGAGCGGCTCCAGCTCCTCGCGACGTACGGCGCCGGCGGGCTGCGTCGGATGCTCACCGGCGTGTACGAGACGCTGCGCTCGGCGGGCCGGCCGCTCGAGCTCGCGCTCGACGACGAACGGCCCCGGCTCGAGGAACGCCTCGTGGAGCTGCAGGATGCGGCGCGCGCTCTCGCCGCCGACCCGGCCGCGACCGAGCTCCAGCGCACGAACGCCGAGGAGGCGCTCCGGGTCGCCTCCGAGACGACGCTGCCGGAACGGCTGCTCGACCTCGCGCCCCTGCGGGCGCGCGGCGAGCGCGCGGCCGCCTACGAGGAGGCGCGCAAGGGCGTCGAGCGGGCCGCGCTCGACGAGCTAGCGGCCCGTGACCACGAGCTGCTCCAGGAGCTGCTTCAGCGGTTCGCCGAGGAGTACGCGATCGCGAAGGAGCGCGAGTCGGCGCTCGACTTCGAGGATCTCCAGCTCGCCGCCCGCGACCTCCTGCGCGACCACCCTGAGCTGCGCGACCGTGCGAGCATGCGCTTCCGCACGATCTCGGTCGACGAGTTTCAGGACACGAACCGGCTCCAGTGCGAGCTGATCGACCTGATCGCCTCCGGGCCGGGCGAGCGCGAGCTCTTCTTCGTCGGCGACGAGTTCCAGTCGATCTACGGCTTCCGCCATGCCGACGTCCACGTCTTCCGCGAGCGCCGCGCCCAGGCCGGCGAGGTGCTGCCGCTGACGCGCAACTACCGCTCGCGGCCCGAGGTGCTCGCAGCGGTGAACTTCCTCTTCGGGCCTGACTTCGGCGACGAGTTTCAACCGCTCGCCGCGTCCGGCGAGTTCCCCGACCCGGTCTTCGGGAGCCCCGTCGAGCTGCTCGTCACCGACAAGCAGAGCTACGCGGGCACCGGCGTCCACTGGCGGCGCGCGGAGGCGCGCCACGTCGCGACACGCGTCAGGGAGCTCGTCGACTCGGGTGCAGCCAGCCCGGGCGAGATCGTGCTCCTCTTCGCCGCAGGCACCGATGCGGAGTGGTACGAGGAAGAGCTTCGCGCCGCCGGCCTGCCGACCTACCGCGCGACCGGACGCGGCTACTTCGGCCAGCAGCAGGTGGTCGACCTGCTTGCGTACTTGCGCCTTCTGCACAACCGCTACGACGACGAGGCGCTCGTGACCGTGCTCGCCTCGCCGTTCGTGGGGGTCAGCAACGACGCGCTCGTGCTCCTGCGCCGCCACACGGGTCGGCGGCCGCTCTTCGTCGGGCTCGAGCGTGGCCCGGTGGCTGGGATCGGCGCCGACGACGAGCGGCTCCTGCGGGCGTTCCGCCAGCGCTACGAGCGGCTCGCGGCCGCCTCGGCCCGGCTCTCGCTCGAGCGGCTCTGCGAGCAGGTGATCTCCGAGCACGACTACGACCTTGCGGTGCTGGCGCAGTGGGACGGGCGCCGCCGCTACGCGAACCTGCGAAAGCTCGCGCGTCTCGCCCGCTCCTACGAGGAGCTGCGCGGGCCCGACGTGGAGGGATTCGTGCGGTTCGTTCGGGAGCAGGAGGCGGTGGGGGCGAAGGAGCTCGAGGCGGTCGCCGAGGAGGAGGGCGCCGACGCGGTGCGGCTGCTCACGATCCATGCGGCGAAGGGGCTCGAGTTCAAGGTCGTCGTGGTCGCGGACGCGAGCCGCGAGCGCGCGGCTCCGGCTCCGGACGAGATCATCGCTCTGTCGGACGGCCGCTTCGGCTTCCGCATGGTCGACCCGGTCTCGAGCGGCCGCCATTCCGTCTTCGACTACGACGAGGTGCGCCTCGCGCGCGAGGCCGAGGAGCGCGCGGAGCGGCTGCGCCTCTACTACGTGGCGATGACGCGCGCGATCGACCGGCTGATCGTGTCCGGGGCTGCCGACCTCGAGCAGCCCGGCGAGACGACGCCGATCGGCTGGGTGCTGGGCCGCATCGATGCGGCCGACGAGCTCGCCGGAGCCGGGGAGACGCCGGTCGAGCTCGAGCGCGACGACGCGCGGCTGCTCGTGCGCCTCGACCGCTACATCCCCGAGGCCGAACCTACCCCCCAGGTCGTCCTCGAGGAGGACGGCCAGCTTGCGCTGTTCGCCGCGCTGCCCGAGGGGCCGGTCGAGACGCCTCTGCCTCTCCCGCCGCTTCCGGAGATCCCTGCTCCGCCGCTCCACAAGGTGCGCCGCCTCTCGTACAGCGCCCTCGCGCTCTTCGAGCGCTGCTCGTTCCGCTACTACGCCGAGCGCGTCGCGGGGATGCAGCCTGCGGACTCCCGTCTCGCCCTTCCCGGCGAGGCGGGACTCGCCGCGACCGAGGTCGGCGACGCAGTCCATCGGCTGCTCGAGCTGGTCGACCTCCGCGCGCCCGAGCCGCCCGACTTCGAGCAGGTGCGCGGCTGGTACCCGGCGGTGACCGACGAGGAGCTGGCGCGGATCTCCGGCTTCGTCGAGGCGTACTGCGCCTCACCGCTCGCCGCCCGCATCGCGGCGCTCGACGGAGCCGCTCCAGAGCGGCCGTTCGCGTTCGAACACGACGGCGTGCTCCTGCGGGGGCGGCTCGACGTGCTGCACCGCGACGGGCCGCGCGCGCTCGTGCTCGACTACAAGACGAACGTGCTCGGCGATGCCTCGCCCGCGGAGCTGATCGAGCGCGACTACCGGCTGCAGCGGCTCGTCTACGCCCTCGTCTGCTTCCGTGCGGGCGCCGCTGAGGTCGAGGTCGTCTACGCGTTCCTCGAGCGCCCCGACGCCGTCGTTTCGACGACGTTCACGCTCGCCGACCTGCCCGCGCTCGAGACGGGCCTCTCCGAGGCGATCGCCGCGATCCAGGCGGGCGACTTCCGGCCGACGCCGAGCGAGTTCACGTGCGCCGGCTGTCCGGCGCTCGACGTCGTGTGCGCCGGGCCGCGGCTCCTCGACGACTGATGGCGCGCTCGTACGTCGCCGAGGCGCGCCTGCACGTCGGGCGCAGGCGCGACCGAATCCGTCCGATCATCGAGCGGCTCGCCGCCGAGCACGCCGATGCGGTGATCGCGCTTCGCTACAGCACCGACCTCGAGCTGCTCGTCTCGGTGATGCTCTCCGCCCAGACGACCGACGTGAACGTGAACCGGGTCACCGAGAAGCTCTTCCGCAAGTACCGCCGCCCCGAGGACTACCTCGCCGTCCCCCAGGAGGAGCTCGAGCACGACATCTTCCAGACCGGCTTCTACCGGCAGAAGGCGAAGTCGATCCGCGGCACGATGCGGATGCTGATCGAGGATTACGACGGCGCGGTGCCGCGGAGAATGGAGGATCTGCTCCGCCTGCCGGGGGTCGGCCGCAAGACCGCGAACGTCGTCGCAGCCGAGCTCGGCGAGCCCCAGGGGATCGTCGTCGACACGCACGTGCGCCGGCTCTCGCAGCGGCTCGGGCTGACGAAGGAGGACGACCCGGCCAGGATCGAGCGCGACCTCGTCCGGCTCGTTCCGCGCCCGGACTGGCACCGGTTCCCGCACCTGCTGATCTGGCACGGGCGCCGTGTGTGCCTGGCGCGCCGCCCGCGCTGCGAGGACTGCGTGCTCGCAGACCTCTGCCCGTCGTTCCGGGTCTAGGACGTGGTTGGGGTGAGGGCGATCAGCAGGCCGCCGTCGTCGTCGTAGGCGGGGAAGACGTCGACGGTGACGTGCTTGCGCTGGCCGCCGTGCGTCGTCAGCTCGAGCTTCTCGTCGAGCCGCCGCACGCCCCACTCGAGCGCGAGCGCCACCGGGTTGCGGTCGGGCTCGAAGCCGACGAGCTGGAAAGCCTCGACGACGTCGCGGCCGATCAGCTCCTCCTCGGGGAAGCCGCTCAGCTCGAAGAGGCCGCGGCCTGCCGCGATCACGCGTCCCTGGTTGTCGCAGACGACGAAGCCGGCGTTCGGCGCCGGGTAGTAGTCGTCCATCAGCTCGAACAGGAACCCGAAGCCGCAGCGGTCGCAGGCGACCGCCTCCCGGGTCATCCCCTGGTAGCCGTCGTGGTCGACGGAGCGGCTCTTGCAGTTCGGGCAGATGAAGAACGGCATGTCACTGATGGTAGACGCCGCTTCGGCGCGACAGTTGCGAACTACCGTGCTGCGGCGTGCTGCTTCGCGGTGAGGTACCGCTCCGCGTCGAGCGCGCCCATACAACCCGAGCCGGCGGCGGTCACGGCCTGCCGGTAGGTGTGATCCTGCACGTCGCCGACGGCGAACACGCCCGGGATGTTCGTCTCGCTCGACCCGGGCTTCGTCACGAGGTAGCCCTGCTCGTCGTGGTCGAGCTGGTCGAGGAAGAGAGCGGTCGTCGGGTCGTGGCCGATCGCGACGAAGATGCCGTCGCTCGGCAGCTCGGACGTCTCGCCCGTGCGCGTGTCCCGGAGGCGGACGCCGGTGACGGTCGTGTCGCCGAGCACCTCCTCGACGACGGCGTTCGTGACGAACGAGATCTTGTCGTTCGCGCGGGCGCGGTCGAGCATGATCGGCGAGGCGCGGAACTCGTCGCGCCGGTGCACGATCGTCACCTTGGTGCCGAACTTGGCCAGGAACGAGGCCTCCTCCATCGCGGAGTCGCCGCCGCCGACCACGACGATCTCCTTCTCGCGGAAGAACGCCGCGTCGCACACGGCGCAGTAGGAGACGCCGCGGCCCTGGAGGCGCTGCTCGGACTCGAGCCCGATCTGGCGCGCGGTTGCGCCGGTGGCGACGATCACGGCCTCTGCGCGGTACTCGTCGTCGTGGACCCAGACGCGGAACGGGCGCTCGGAGAAGTCGACCCGCGTGACGTCGTCGGTGATGAAGTCGGTGCCGAAGCGCTCCGCCTGGCGGCGGAAGTCGGCCATCATCTCCGGGCCGAGCACGCCGTCGGAGTAGCCCGGGTAGTTCTCGACGTCCGAGGTGATCATCAGCTGCCCGCCCCACTGGAAGCCCTCGATCACGAGGGGGCGCAGGTTGGCGCGTGCGGCGTACAGCGCAGCCGTGTACCCGGCGGGGCCGCCGCCGATGATGATCAGCTCACGTACTTCGTCGTTCATCGCTCCTCGTTCCTTCAGGTGTTCTCTCAGCACCTATTTAAACGGAACGAGGGGGACGAAGCTTCCGCGAGTCAGGCGGCGTCGGCGTGCGGGAGCTCGGGCTGGAGCGGTGTGGGCGCGACCGGATCGAGCTCCATGTTGCCCGCACGCTCGAGCTTGCCGTCGACCCGGTCGAGCCGCTTCTCGGCCTCCTGGTACTTCCCGTGCGCGTGGCCGAGATGCTTGCCGACGAGCTCGAAGTCGTCGCGGAACTTGTCGAAGTCGCCGCGCAGCGCCGCGCAGTAGGCCATCACCTCGTGCGCGTTCTGCTCGAACTCCATGCCCTTGAGCCCGATCGCGATCACCTGGAGGTAGGCCGCGAACGTCGTGGGGGAGACCGGGAAGACGCGCCGCTCGTGGGCGTGCTCGAGCAGCGCGCCGGTCTTGCCGGCGACGAGCTCGTAGTAGATCCCCTCGACGGGCAGGTACATGAACGCGAAGTCGTAGGTGCCCTCGCCGGGCTTGATGTACTTGCTCGCGATCGCGTCGATGTGGATCTTCACGTCGCGCGCGAACAGCTTCTGGAACTGCTGGCGCTCGAGCTCGTCCTGGGCGTCGACCATCGCCTCGAAGTTCGGCAGCGGGAACTTGGAGTCGACCGGCACGAGCTTCTCGACGTGGATCACGGCGTCGACCCGCTCGCCGCTCTTGAACTCGTATTGCATCTGGTACGCGGACGGCGGCAGCCGGTCGCGGAGCAGGTTCTCGAGCCAGAGCTCGCCGAAGCCGCCGCGGGCCTTCGGCGGGCGGAGCACCTGCTCGAGCCGCGCCAGGTCGTTGGCGCGCGCGAGCATCTGCGCGGCGGCACCGTCGATGTTCGTGAGCCGCTCGACGATCTGGGTCGTCTGCTGGACCGCGCTCTGCTGGCTCGAGAGAAGCTTTGCGTCGAGCCCCTCGAGTCGGCGGTCGACCTTCTCGTCGAGCCCCTCGAGCCGGTGGTCGAGCTTCTCCTCGACCCCGCCGAGCCGCCGGTCGAGCAGCTCGCGGAGCGACCGCGCGAGCAGGAGCCAGCCCACGAGGAGGGTGACGAGGACGGCGAGGAGAACGGCGAGAGTCATGGGGCGGAGAAGCTTAGAGACCGCGTCAGACGGCACTCGCCCCCTCTTGGACCACGAAAATGCCGGATCCGACAAACCCGAGGGTTCACTGGATCCGGCAGGAGGACTCTAAAGGCGGGCCTCGGCGCCGGTCAAGGGGGATCCAGCGCGAAAAAGACCGCTCGTTGCGGAGATTTTTGCCGGCGCAGGCAGTGGCTGGCGCCAGGTACCATCACGATCCGCCGTGGCGAAGAAGAGCCGCACCCCAGCTCCACCGAAAAGCGTCCAGGCGCCGAAGGCGCGCGGGCGCGAGGGCTCCGGCCGGTCGCTCGACGGCCGCTGGATCGGGGTCGCGCTCGCCGTCGTGCTCGTGATCGCGGCGATCGGCGCCGCGGTCTCCCTGGGCTCGGGCAAGAGCCCCAAGGCGAAGGCGACGACCGGCCAGCTCGCGGCCGCGATGACCACGGTCGGCTGCACGCTCCACACCTACCCGAGCGCCGGGCGCGGCCACATCACGACCCTGAGCCCGAACCCGCCGATCGAGTACAACTCGTTCCCGCCGACGAGCGGCAGGCACTACTACATCCCCGCGGTGTGGGGCTCGTACGACTCGCCCGTGAGCGAGTACCAGGCGGTCCACAACCTCGAGCACGGTGGGATCGTGATCCAGTACGGCTCCGGCGTGCCCAAGGCCACGATCGCCAAGATCGGCGGCTTCTACCAGTCGGATCCGGTGGCGCTGCTCGTCGCGCCGCTGCCGAAGCTCGGCGACAAGGTCGCGCTGACCGCCTGGACGCACCTCGCGGTCTGCCCCGCCTTCGACCAGAAGGCGTTCACGGCGTTCCGCGACGCGTATCGCTACCAGGGGCCGGAGAAGTTCCCGCCGGCCGATCTCCAGCCCGGGATGTAAGGTCGCGCCATCCGGCCGGGGTGGCGAAACTGGTCATACGCGCCCGACTTAAAATCGGGTGTCCCCGTAGTGGGGCATGAGGGTTCGACTCCCTCCCCCGGCACTCGAGCTCGCTGCCAGTGAGGCGGGTCTACAGTGGGAGTGATGCGGGCGGCGGCAGTCATTCCTCTCGTCCTCGGCGCACTGATGCTTCTGTCGCCGGGATCGGGAGCGGTCGGGACTGCAGACGCGGCCGCGTTGCCCGGGCCCGTGATTCTCGGGATCACGGCCTCGTCGCCGCAGGACTTTCCTCTCCCCGCCGCCGGCGCGCCCGTGGTCGTGACCGTCACGGTCAGGAATGCGAGGACGTGCACCTTTCTCAGTCAGCATCTCCCGTTCTCCGCGCTCTACCCCGTGAGGACCGTCGCGTGTGCCTCCGGGTCGGTGAGCGTGACGGCGCCGAGGATCCCGAACCCTTACAAGCGAGCGGTCACGCTGACCTATGCCGTGCGTGTGTACGGGTCGGGGCAACGCTTCGTCCAGAACACCATCACCGTCACCGAGGCCGCAGCTCCCAGCCAGCCTCCGCCGCCGGCCCCGACCCCGACGCCGCTTCCGGCTCCGACGGCGCCCACCGGAGTCCAGCTGAGCCCGAACTGGTCCGGCTACGTCGTGCCGAGCAGCTCGCTCATCACCGAGGCGAGCGGCGTTTGGACCGTGCCGGCCTTGAACTGCTCAGCCACCCCGACGGGGGGAGCGTCGACCTGGGTCGGCATCGGAGGCTTCTCCTGGCCGACGGGCGGTACATCAGGGGGCCTGCTGCAGACCGGAGTGACGACGAACTGCGTCAACGGTGTGCAGCAAGACCTCGGCTGGTGGGAGGAGGTCCCGAGCATCCCGAACTACGCGCGAAACTTCTCGGGCTTCACCGTCTACCCGGGCAACGTGATCAGGGCGTCCGTCTTCGAAGGGAGCAGCGGGGCCTGGGAGACGAGGGTAGACGATCTGACAACGGGATTGTCCGGAGTGATGGTCACCGGACAGGGATGGGGCGTGCTTGCAGACGCAGGAAACGGCACCTTCCTCAAGCAAGGCTCTACGGCCGGACTTTCCTACTCCGGCGGCTACACCGCCGAGTGGATCGTCGAGGACTACTCGGAAAACGGTGGGATGGTTCCGTTCGCCAGCTACGGCACCGTGACCTTCACACAACTCACGACGAGCCTTGCATCGTGGTACCTGGCGCCCAGCGATGCCGTGGCGATGGCCCAGAACGGCGTCCTTCTCTCGATGCCGTCCGCTCCCTCGGGCGGCGGATTCTCCGTCAGCTACGTCGGCTAGGTGATCGCGGCGCGGATAGCGAGCTCGCGGCCCTCGAAGCTGATCGCTAGCACCCCGGCGATGCGGCGGATCAGCGCGACCGCGGCGGGGTTGTTGCTCGAGACGAGGGCCGTGATCTCGGTGATCCCGGCGGCG
>Ga0335069_10003749_pt1 | contig 22799 bp, 16 predicted proteins | sample Lox_Sample_11_FD_206714 | JGI IMG/M metagenome (GOLD analysis project Ga0335069, IMG submission 206714) | Soil microbial communities from Loxahatchee National Wildlife Refuge, Florida, United States - Lox_Sample_1.1 | ecosystem: Environmental > Terrestrial > Soil > Wetlands | place: USA... | reverse complement strand
CAGGGTTGCCAGCGATATGCCCTTCTTGCCGCACTCGACTTCACTCAGATAGCTGCGGTCGATTCCAAGCAGGACCGCGAGATCGATTTGCCTCATCTGATGGGCCCGGCGAAGCTCGCGCAGTCTGTGACCGAAGCGCGATCCAATGTCCCATCCACCCCGGCCGTGTGCAGCAGAGACGAGACCCGGCAGGACATGATCCTCTGCCGAATCGGGGGCATGATACAACTCATCGGCCTCGCGGATCGTCGTGGAATCGGCAAGGTTGCATGGAAACACGGGCCATACATCGTGCCCATTCCTTCCAGGAAACAAGCTACTGGGAAAATGACCTTGCGCCATACATCACCATCAAGCATGTCCGTATCGGACCCGACAGCACATGCGACTGCTCGTTGACTGTGGCGGACTGCCCGCCGGCGCTTCTTCGATTCCGCGCGCACTGATTTCGGCGAGGCGATGAAACCATGAGCGGAAATGAGTATCGAGCAAGCCGAAGCGCCGGTCTGTGACGTTTGTCATGTTTTGGCAAAGAAATCCGCAGAAAAAGAGACGCCTCTTGCATGCGATCACGGCTCTCGCAATCACATTGTTCCAGACGCGAGTTGGGACCTGCACTGCTCAGGCGTAGAAGGAACAGTTTGGGATCGATTGGACGCTCGAAGTAGAGGAATGATTCGTCGGGCGCCACAGCGGTGACACGGAGAAGGGAGAGCAGGCCACAACAGGCAGATACAACGCTGCAGCATCCAACATTTGTGGCCATGGGACGACGGGGGCAAGCCTGTCCCATCCATGGCGAAGAATCGGCAGGGTGCCGGGCAGCTGGCGGGCGCCGGTCACGCTACAGTGTACTGGCCTCGAGAGTGTTCTCCTCGGACGCTTGAGGCAGACGAAACTCCAGGCAGCCTCGCGTCTGGCCGCAGGCCTGTCCGAGAGACGCGGCGCACGCCATCTGGATCTGTCCCTTGAATGCCTGCTTCTTCCTTGCGGTGCGACGATTGTTCGGATCGACCAGCATGAGCGGCTTCTCGGGAATCGGCACACGGCTCGAAAAAAAACCTGAGCTATTCTTCTTCAACCCGAGTTCGGCAAAGAATTCGTCGTAGCTGCTCAGAAAAGACGATTCGCTGTGCCCGCAGTACGAGGTTTGTTCCCGCGCGCTCACCGCATCGATCTCTTCCACTCCCAATGCATACGCAATCCCTTGCAACGCCGCCAACAGCAACGCGCGTGGGCGGACGCCGGACATCGCTTTCGTCGCAAGACGAATCTCGTCGGGGCAGGAACGTTCTCCCTGAAGTCGGGAAATCAACAGAGCGTCTGCAGCACAGGAACCGACCACCCAGGCGGGAATGATTGTGAAGGTGAGAGTGAAAATGATCAGGGAGTCGACCTTGAGCAGCAACGAGAGTTCGCCTTCCTTGTCATAGGGTCTCGAACTTCCCAGATCCAGAGAAAACTTGTGGCCTTCCTCCGTCATTTCATAGAGCGGGATATCCCAATAGAGAAGCATTTTCAAAGTGTGATCCGGGAACGAAGAACGAACCCTCTCGTAATGGTAGATAAAACAATCCAGGCGCGCGCGTGCGTCAAGGTTCCGCGCGAGATAGTTCTGGCCTAGCGATTTGAGCGCAAATCGAGGGTTATAGCGGCACGCTTCGAAGAATGGCGCGAGACGCAGAAGCCGCACGAGCTGAAGCAAGGATCCATAATTCAGCAGAAGATGCCATCCCAGTTTCAGGACCCGCCAGGCCCACCAGCGTTCATGGGAGGGTGCACCCTGCGACATGTCGTCAGAAGACATTGTGCCTCAGTTCTCTTCGTCTCCGCGAACCACCTCGAATGCACGTTTCCCCGGGACCAGAAGTGAATCACCGCACCTGAATGCAAAGTGGGCCCATGTTCCAGCTGCAGGATCAGCACTGCACAGTCTCTGCAGTCCCGGCAATTGATCCCTTTCTGTTCGGCACGGCCCTACTGAAGGCCATGTGCTCCTTGGGTTGGCGAAGATGAGGTATTTGCGAACGACGGCTGGAGAGGTATCGCCTCGACCCATCTGCGCTTGGTACCATCCTGAGCCAGTGTCCCATGTGAACCGATATAGGCGCGGGCCTGGCTCATCGTCATGCAAGTTCCGCCCACGCTCTGCAACAATTGGAAGAACTGCTGCCAGTTTGCGAGCGAGAACTCGTCATAGCCGTGCGAGTAAACTGCGATGACGCCACCTTCTGCTCCCAGTCCTTCGACTAAAGCACCGACAGAACCGGCGGAATTCGTCAAATCGAACGAGTTCGGTATCCAATAGCCGCCAAGGTTGTAGACATCGAGGTCGGAGAGGGACCACGCGCCATTCGGATTCAGATTCTCATCGACGATGCCATTCCGATTGACAAGGAAGCCCGCATTCTGGATGTGCGATTCGACCGCCGCGCTGGACGAGGTGAAGGGTGTTGCGAAGCTGGTGGGGACGTAGCCCGGTATGCCTGCCTTAATATCCGCCAACGATCCTTCCACTTCCCAACTGAGATAGCTCGAGGACGCCTGAAGAGTGTAAGGCGACTTGATATTCACTAGTTGCACATTGGCCAGATTGAGGGGCGTGAAATACTCCTGATTTGTTTGGATCGTGCACGTATAGTTCGGCTTGGAGGCAATTGCAGTGCACATATTCTGAATGCTGTTCCACTTGTCGAGAATCGGCACCACTAAATCGGCAGTCGTGGATCCATTCAGAAAGGTCTGCAAGTTTCCGGCGGTCTGACTGACGGTCATGGTGGCTTTTGTCGCCGACCCGGTATAGGCAATGGTGAAGACGTTGTTGTTTGCAAGATCCGAATGGCTCCGAGTATGGGCGACAATCTCATTGCCGGCAGCTTGCAGCGCCTGAATCTTTGTCCAGTCGGCCGCGGTCACGAGCTTGGTGTTCAGCGCGTAGTTCAAGTGGCAGCCATACTGCGCGGCGACTGACGCAACGGCTTGTGCAACACCCAGATTGATGTAATCGTCCACGAACGGAACAATAATCGCCGGTGCAGCGCGTTGTGCGAACAGTGGGCTTTCCTGAACGTTTGTTCCATCGTCCGTGATGCCCACAAACGTGTACGTCGAGGGGAAGAACGGATTCGGCAGAATGACGGAATTGCTCACCGTCAGGGCGCCGTCGGCCCAGTTATTGATTGTGGTGCTGATTGGGTTGTCGGTCGCATTGCCCGAGATTGTTGAACTCATGATCCTGCTAGGGCCTGTCGTGTTATAGACTTCGACCGCGTCCTGCTCATTCCCGCTCAGAATGGAATTGGTTATGGAGAATCCTGCCCCCCCAGCGGCCGCCAGACCCGAAAGGCTGTAGAGCCCTTCACTGTTGGTGATGATCGGAGTACCCGAAGTTGCCAAAAACCCTTCATACGCGGCACCTCGCCACAGCACATCGTTGAACGACTGGACACCAACCAGATTGGCTCCCAGCAGAATGGAGTTATACATCCCGTTGATAAATCCCAGATGTTCAACGACGATGCTGCCGATCCCATTCAATGAGAGTGCTTCCGGGCGGCGTGTGATCTCGATAACCGGCTTGGAAGAGGCAGTAGCCGAGCATCCGCCCGCGAAGTAGAGATAGAGCATCCCGGCGCTCGTGTAGTACCAGTCGCCGGGCGCAGCGATTGCTCCTGTGGATGTCCTTTGCTTCCCAAGAACCTGGTTGATCCAGACGTTCGTCATGTCATTTCCGCCGACGTTCGATCGGCAAATGTTGCCGGACCAAACAGACCATGCCGTCGTGACCACGTCAGCTCCCGAGATAAGAGGGCGGGCCCCCGTACCGTACGCTCCGAAATAGAGACCGCTGGCATTCGGCACCAGCATTTCCCTCCAGGTTCCTCCCCGCTGAAACAGAATCTGATCCCCCGATGAAAGCTTTGCGGAGTTAACGCGCGCAATCGTCCTCCAAGCCGCGCTGGTGCTCGTACCGGCAGCATTGTCGTTTCCTGTCGGGCTGACATAGTACGTAGCCGCGAAGCACCCTTTACCTGCCAGGCTGATGGCAACGATCGATAGAAATCTAGCGATGGCTCTCATCGTCTCCCCCAAGAAAACACACTGTGTGAGTTCAGGCGCGCGCAAGCGGGACGACGGCGCAGCACTGCCTGTGCGTGCCTACGAACTCCATGTTGGTATGACATTTGCCGGATGGAATTGCGTCGCCTCAAGGCAACATTCGGTCAATAGGCAACACCCCACGAAGCTCTCCTGAAGGAGACTGGGCTGTCTTGGGAAGCTCCTGAAGATAGGAAGGCCTATCTCGGACGGAACATGCCCGGTTGACATGCTGGAAGGATCGCGAGGGTTTCCATGTCGTCTCCTCCTTTCTTATTGAGCGCCCCCGAACCCGTTCGTCTGCGCGAGAAACACCATCCATCCCTTCTGGCAGTTTTCCGGAAGAGGAGGAAGATCGGGTTTGTCGTCTTCCTGTCAATGATGGCGCTGACTGGCCTGTGGATTCTATTCGTGCCCCGGACGTATGAGGGATCCATGCAGTTCATGGTCAATAACGATCGTGTCAACACGCCTGTCGGTTCGGACAGTGGGACCCAGGCGATCGTCTACATGAACGACATCAACGAAACACTCGTGAACACGGAGGTTTCGCTTCTCACGAGCAACGATCTCATGCTCCAGTTAGTCCGCCAAGCAGGTCTTGCCTACCCGACCGATGTCAGCGACAAATCACCAGAGCAACAGGAACAGCGTGCGCTCAAAACGCTGAAGACCCACCTGCACGTAACCCCGATTCGAAGATCGGCAATGATCGACGTCAGATACTCCTCTGGCAGCCGAGGGCAGGCAGTCCGCGTGCTCGAAATCCTGTCCAGGCTTTACTTGGATTCCCATGTTCGCCTCCATGGGACTCCCGGCGCATACCAGGCCTTCGAAAGGCTTTGGACCGATGCAACCGCACAACGTATTGCTGCCGAATTACTTTTGAATGACTTCAAACGAACCCACAACATCGTCTCTCTGCCCGAGGAGAAGACGATTGCCCTTCAAAGAGAGGCGGATCTGCAGAGACAGTATGCTGACGCCTCTGTGGCCGCCGGAAGGAGCGACAGGCAGACACAAGAGTTGAACCAGATCCTGGCCCGCACACCATCGAGCATTGAAGGCGAGCGTAAGTCCATTCCCAATCAAAGCGAGATTGAGCAGCTCAACTCCGTTCTCAACGGGTTGCAGTTGAAACGGGTCGAAGCGGCGGCACGCTATCAACCTACGGATCGAACAATCACGGATCTCGATCAGCAGATTGCGGAGACAAAGGCTGCCATCGACGCGGCGTCCTCGCGAAAAGCAGAAGAGATCTCGGTGGTCGCCAATCCTGTTCTCCACGAGGCCCAGACAGAAGTGGTTCGCCTGCGTGGAGATTATGCAGGATTCCAGGAGCAGGCAGAGGACCTGCGCCGCAAGCTGGCGACGAACCGAAGATGGCTTGTCACTCTGGATGAGGATGCTGCCACATACAACTCATTAAACGAGAGCGTGACTCGTTTCACCGAACTTGAGCGGCTTTACCGGCAAAAGACAGATGCAGCTCGCGCCGATCAATTCCTGGATGAGAACCACGTATCGAACGTGACGCTGACGGAGGCGCCCTTTTCGCCGCCACAGCCCTCACCCCGAGTCACGACGATGGTAGCTCTCGGGCTGATATGGTCCCTCATCTCCTCGGGATTTACCATGCTGATCCTGGATCGCGCGCGCACACGGGTGACCACTCCGATTGACGTCGAGCGGTCACTGGGTGCGCCGGTCATTGCATACCTCAGTACTCGCGCCGGAGACCATCATCCCTACGGATACTTGCCGACGGTCTACTCCCACATCGTTCCTCTCTCGCCCAGGAGACTGTGGAGGCTCATGTGAACTGCGCTTCGGAGAGCACAAGCAGCGGAGAACAATTGGCCGGACTTGCGGCCTACATGCCACCTGCACTCTATGGGGCTCTTTCTACGCTCACACAACACGTGTACGCCCCTAAAGCAGATCACTCCGTAAGGAGCCTGATGGTTACGGCGACACAGCCAGGCAGCGGAGTCTCCTACATTGCGAGTTGCTTATCCACATTCGTTGCTGAGACCTTTGGCACCTCCCTGCTGGCAGACGGGCAGGTCCTCGCCGATCTGGCCACCCAGGGCACGCTTCCACTGCGGGCCCACTGCACCCCAGTCAAACACAGCCGGCTTTGCGTGTTGGGAAAAACCGAAGCAGCCAACCTGACAGCAAAGACGGGAGTGAGCAGGATCGTGATCCCCTTCCTCTCTCGTTCAAGTCTTCGCAATGGAGTCGGCCCGCGGACCGTGATGAATTCGATTCTGCGGGACTTCGAATACGCGGTGGTCGATGCCCCTGCCCTTTCAGAGTCCAAGGCGGCTGAAACGCTTGCTTGCGCTGTCGACGGAATCATTCTCGTGGTCGTCCCGCATGAAACCGATATTAATGCCATCGCCGCTGCCCGGGTGAACCTAACCTCGAAAGGCGGTCGCTTTTTAGGAGCCATCTACAACACCAGTCTTGCCCCTTCCTATCCAGGACTAGAACTATGAGCCACCCAGCCTTACTCCTATCAGGACTTCTTCTGCTTGCCGTCTCTGCGGCGGCGCAAACCTTGGCAAGCAGGGAGACCCCATATCGCCTGCAGTACAACGATGTCGTAACCCTGACCTATCGCTATACTCCCGAGTTTTCCCAAGATGTCACGATCGGGCCGGATGGCCAGGCGCAGGTGGCCGGGCTTGGGAGCCTCACCGGTTTGGGCCTGACGCTCGATGAGTTCAAGGGAAAGCTGATCCTCCTCTCGTCCAGCCGTCTCGTCGATCCTGATCTGACTCTGACACTGAAGAACTATGTGAAGCCCCACGTGATGGTTGAAGGCGAGGTGAATTCCCCGGGTCGCGTGGAGCTTCGAGACGGTATGTCGGCTCTGGATGCGATCGCACTCGCCGGCGGATTTCGCGAATCGGGTGCGAAGAACAACATTCTCCTCCTTAGGAACGAGCCGGGCTCCGGCAGCCAGACCCGTCTCATCAATCTGGCTTCCCTGCTCAAACAGCACAAACTCGAGGAAGTTCCGAAGCTGGTACCCGGCGACACCCTCTATGTCTCATCGACCAAGATGAGTACCCTTCAGCGTCTTCTTCACCTGGGGGACTTCGGTGCTATCTACAACCCAGTCCGTTGACAACCAAGATCTGGCGGAGATTGCGATCCGTTCCTCGGGATGGTCTGGCTTTGCAGGATGCGTTGCCGAACTGCGTCACCCGCACAAGATCGAGGATGAAAGCCGTCGGCGATCCATCGATCGATACAGGCGTGTTGCGCTCACAGCGTTCACATCGCTCTCAGCAAAGGGCATCACCCTGCTGACGGCCGTCGTACTTGTTCCTATTTCATTTCGCTACTTAGGTGCCGAGCGATACGGGCTATGGATGTCCATCACATCCTTCGTGCTCTTTCTCGGATTCGCAGACATGGGGATCGGGAACGGGTTGACTGTCCGCATCGCCGAGGCCAACGGCGCCGATGATCTGGCCCGAATTCCTGTATTAGTGTCGGCTGCATTCTACTTTCTGTTACCGCTCTCCGTCGGATTCCTCGCACTGTTCGCGTGGCTTGTCCGCACGATCGATTTGCCGACCTTTTACGGAGTACACACGCAACTGGCAATCCTCGAAGCAAGGCCCGCCACTTTGTCTCTTCTTGCTTGCACTTTCATCAGCATGCCATTGAGCGTGGTGCTGCGCGTCGAAACAGGTTTTCAGCAGGGATTCGTTGCGGATCTCTGGAATGCACTGGGGAGTTTGCTTGGACTCGCCGCGGTTGTCCTTGTCATCCACCAGGGCGGCAGTCTGCCTGCGATGGTCCTCGCCTTGGCTGGAGTCCCACAACTTGTTACCGCCTGCAATTGGTCCTGGCAATTCTTCATCAGCCGCTCAGCCCTGAAGCCGCGTCTTCGACTCTTCAATACACCAGTAGCTCTCGAACTTCTTTCGATGGGCGGCCTTTTCTTCGTCCAGCAGTGCTTCGGCCTCATCTATTACCTCAGCGATAATCTCGTGATTGCCCGGACCATGGGGTCGACGGAAGTGGCACGGTATGCCGTGCTGCAACGTCTCTTCTCTCTCGGCCTCGTGACGCAATACCTGGTCATGCCTCTTTGGCCCGCGGTAGCCGAAGCCCTTGCCCGACGTGACTTTGCCTGGGCCTCACGAACCACCAAGCGCGCAATCTGCCTGACGATCTTCGTCGGGCTTCTGTGCAGTGTCCCTTTGCTCCTGTCCAGTCGTGTTCTCGTCACGCGGTGGTCGGGAATTGATCCAGGGCCTATCGACATCCTCCGCGTTGGCTTTGCCGTGTGGGTGATCCTGGTCGGTTACATCGCCACGATGGGCGTTTTTCTCAACCAGACCTTGATGATGCGTCGCCACCTTTGCATCTACGGTGCCGCGTCGCTCGCCAGCCTCGCGATCAAGATCTGCTTCGCGATGCACGGAAGCCTTGCCGGAGTAATTTGGGGGACCAACATTGCCTTTGGGGTCATCTATGTTGTGCCGAGCATCGTCCTCGCATTGAAACAAATACCAGGATCTTCCTAGAGGTTGACGACGATGCGCGCGCACCTTGACACCAATGTTTCTCACAGGACCGCGATCGCACTGGCATGCATTCCGCCAGTTGATTGCGTCGTGAATCAACTCGCCAATGGGTTCCAGTTGCACGTTGGATCCGTCAGCGTGCTGCAGGCGTTCCGTGCTGCACTACTTCTCTGTTTTACCGTGGCCGTCTTCACCAAGGTCTATCGCGAACCTGGTTGTATCCGACGAATACCCTTCGCTGCCATCGGCGCTCTGCTCCTGATCCTCATGCTGCTTTCCAAAGAGTGGTTCGTCGCCGAAAGCGTTGCGACAGAGACCTTCATTGCCTACGGCCAAATGGCCTATTGGGTCGTGCTTTGGATTCTAGCCTCCATTACTTGTACTGCAGCGAGTCAGGCCATGCTGTTGCTGTACGGGCTTGCGTGCGGGGCGATTTTAACGGCGTTGTCGGTCTTTCTGGGCCTTGCTCTTGGCAGTACGAACTATTACGAAGAAGACTTTGTCCTTGCCTCCTCTGGATGGTTCAACACCGCAAAAATGATCACAGGAATGCTCGTCTGCGGAATCGCCGTCATCCTCTACTTGGGGTGCGGCCGTCACCGTCCCTGGATCCATGGATTACTCGCTGCGCTCTGTCTTGCAGGGGCTTTCGTCACCTACGCGCGGGCTGGAACCGTAGCCTTCGTGCTTGTCGTCCTGTGGTTCCTGCTGTGGACCGCCCACGCGCGCGGCTTCGTCCAGTGGCGGGCGCTGCAGTGGTTCCTAGGCGCATTCTTCGTGCTTACCTTGGCTACTCCCCTCTTGTTCTCTTCACAGGCCCTCTTTTCCCGCTGGAGCGATTTGGCAGAAGGCGACCGTGCCGGCTCGGGTCGGGCGGCAATCTGGAGCATCGCCGCGGAAGGTTTTGGAAGAGCGCCCCTGTCGGCCCAGTTGCTCGGATCCGGATACGACTCCATGTCGGACTTTCTCTACCGCGAGTATGGGGACGATGTGAAACACACCCACAATGACGCCCTCGACATGCTGATGGTGGGCGGAGTTGTGGGGCTGGTATGGCTTGTGGGCTTCATCTGGGCCTGGTGCGCCCAGATCGTCTCTTTTAGCCCCTGGTCGCTCGAAGGAGCGGCTGCTGTGGCAGTCTTCGTCGACTACCTTTGCCACGCTCAACTCACCGGACAGTTATGGGGCACAGATGTGATGACCTATTACGCACTTGCAATGACGGCATTCACAGTCATCGGCCGCAGTCACCGAAGCTCCATTCAAGTTCGACGCGTTGTCCCAATCACTTCTCCAATGGCCGCATAGACCGCTGTTTGACGGAGGGGAACTCAATGAACAACATGAAGACTCCGACCGTAGACCTGCTTGGCTCCAGAGTTGCGATCACCTGCCTCGAAGGATTGCGGGAGTGCATCCATCAACTCGCAGCCGCTCAGACGCCTTCCTACGTATGCTTTGCCACTGCGCATATGATTGTCGCCGCGACAAGGGACGCTTCGATTCGAGATGCTTATCGTGGTGCCAATGTTATCTCTCCGGATGGAATGCCCGTCGCCTGGTTGCTCCATCTGCTCGGGGCTCGCAACTCCCACTGCGTCAGCGGGCCCCGAGCCATGCCCCTTCTCCTCGAGATGGCGTCGGAGAACGACCTCCCTGTGGGCTTTTATGGGGGACGACCTGATACGCTCGTGCGGATCAGCCAACGGATCACGCGAGAATATCCCCGCTTGCATGTCGCCTACACCTGCTCACCACCATTCCGGCCGCTGAGCTTCGAAGAGCAGGAGAGGGACATTTGCGACATCAACCAGTCCAAGGTTCGGATCCTGTTCGTCGGTCTCGGCTCGCCTCGTCAGGAGTGCTGGATGCATCGGTTCAGTCCCCGTCTGAGTTGTGTTTGCCTGGGCGTCGGAGGAGCATTCGAATTCTTCTCCGGGGAGAAGCACCTGCCGCCATTCTGGGTGCAGTCCCTGGGCCTCACGTGGCTGATTCGCCTGCTTCAGGAGCCTCGCCGGCTCATAGCCCGGAATCTCTATTCTCCGGTGTATGTCTGCATGGCATTGCGATGGGTGGCAATGAACACGCAGCAGCGCTTGGAGTGGGAAGACGCAATAGCAAAGCGACTGGCAGCACGTTTCGCAGCTGGACTCGGGGGAATACCGCACGGAATCGAACTGTCTGGAGCACGTAACGGAGGTATCGGCAGAATCCGCACTTAGCTGGACGCCTGAATTCCAATTACAACGGAGGATGAGTCATGAACAGCCTTGCGATGCTCGCCAGCTTTCTCGCATGTATTTGGCTAAGCTGGTACATCACGCGACGATTTGTCCTATTTGCTCTCGAACGGCGCTTGGTAGACGTTCCGAATGAGCGGAGCTCGCATTCACGAGTGACCCCGCGCGGTGGAGGAATCTCTTTCGTCATACTGTTCCTCATCGTGACTGCCGTCCTTGGGCTGTTTTGCGATCTCCCCATACGTTTTATGACAGCGATCCTGGCTGGAGCCGGCGTCGCGTGGGTCGGCTACCTTGACGATTGCCATGGTCTTTCCATCAAAGTCAGACTGCTGGTCCAACTGGCGGTCACCTCGACCGCCTTCTTGCTCATCTGCGGCACTCCTTTGACAAACGATCACTACCCTACGCTTCTGAATGTCGCTGGGGCGGTCTTTGCAGTGATTCTCTATACCTGGGTGATCAATATTGTGAACTTCATGGACGGCATTGACGGACTCGCTGCTTCGGAAGCCGTATGCCTGTCAGCGACCTGCTGTCTGCTGACACTGATGCGACATGGGCCCACCGAGACCGGCTTCCTCTTCGGAGTGCTCGCCTGCGCTTCCTTTGGATTTCTGTACTGGAATTGGCCGAGCGCGCACATCTTTATGGGAGATGCGGGGAGTTACTTTCTCGGTTTCAGTATCGGAGCCCTCATGCTCCTGAGTGTTGTGCGCCGTGAACTGGAGTTGTGGGTAGTTCCCATTCTGCTTGGAGTTTTCGCGGTGGATGCCACTCTCACAGTATTGAAGCGTATGCTTCGCGGCGAACTGTGGTACAAAGCCCATCGCTTGCACGGTTTTCAACATGCGGCCCTGGTGTTCGGCCATCGGACTGTGACGCTTACCGTGGTGGCGATCAACCTGCTCTGGCTTGCCCCCTTGGCGTTGCTTGCTGACATCCTCCCTCGCCGCGGTCCTGCGCTGCTGGTACTCGCCTGGCTCCCTCTTGTTGTGCTCTCCTATCTATTTCACTCGGGAGAAGTATTGATCGAACATGCAATCCCGCGATGGCGAACGTTTGCGCTCATCGCTGGATGTATGCCTAAAAACTCATGGATCGGCCTTCTTAACCTTGTGCGGAGACTGAAGCGCAGCATGCCCTGGTTACGCGCCTGCTGGATCGCAGGTTTATGCGTTGTGTCTATGTTGCTTGCGGCACTCAGCCTCATCACGCCGAGGAATGGTGCCGTGCCGCGTGAGTTTGCGGTCCCACTTCTTATGTTCGGCGCAGCACAGGCCACTACACTTCTGGCCTTCGGAATGCATCGCTGTCACTGGCATCTCATCGCTCTTGAGGACCTTCCGGACATTATGGGCGTGGGCTTAGTATCCACTTTGGCGGGGGTCGTCCTCGAAGTAGCAGTCATCCCTGGCGAGGTTCGCACGATACCTGCCTCTTTCTTCGTGATCCAGACGCTACTGCTGGTTGCATTCATCATCTTCATTCGCATGGCGGCAGCGAGCTACTCCAGGGGACGCCAGCTCACCTTCAAACCGACTGCAGCAAAGCGAGTCATCATCTACGGCGCCAACAGTGCAGGGCTCGAGATCTGCTCAAGTCTGCGGCAGCTTGGTGCGAAGTACCGCGTCGTGGGCTTTGTGGATCCGCGCATCTCCATGAAGGGAGTTCCCATTGCGGGGGGGAGCGTTCTCGGTTTGGATTCCGATATAAAGAGGCTCGTCACGGTCTACAACGTCGATGGCGTTCTCCTCTCCTCCTCCGCTGCGGGATCTGCAGCCGGGCGGAGATTTCTTCAGCACTGTCGAGACGCCGCTGTTGACGTCCATGTCCTTCCTTCGATCGAGCATGGGCTCGAAACACGCGTGGAGACGAAGGCCGTACAGGCTTCGGCATAATCATGAGCAAAACGAGTTTTCCCAAAGTGCTCGTCGTCGGCCCTTCGACCAGCCAGGGTGGCATTGCGTCCGTGATCCGCATCCATCAGCTCCTGCCATTATGGAAGCGTGCGCACTGCCGAATACTGCCAACCTTCGATGAGCGCGGGACCTGGAAGAAGTTGATCGCCATGCTGAAGGCGTATGCTGTCGCTCCTTTCCTGATTTGGCGATCTTCCATCATTCACATTCATCTCGCCGCACAGCACAGCATGTGGCGCAAGTTGCCGATCGCTCTCATCGCAAAGCTCCTTCGAAAACCCTACATCATCCACCTTCACGCTGCGAGCGAACGCTCCGTCTTCATACTGACGCCACAATGGATCGTGCGTACGCTTTTTCTTCTTTCCTACCGGGTCGTGGTCCTCTCCGAGAGCTGGGCTGCTGTTGTGAAGAAACACCTTCCGGATGCCAGGGTCACCGTAGTCCACAACCCAGTCATGGATCCGCAGACTGCTCCTTCCGCGAGGGGATCTGGTCAGACAATCCTTTTTGCGGGCAAGCTCGAACGTCGCAAAGGCTATATGGAATTGCTGAAGGCTGCCTCCGAAGTGCTCCGGTGCTATGCCAACGTGAAGTTCTGCTTTGCGGGCCACGGGGAGGTCCAGCAGGCACGCGTCGAGGCAGAGCGCCTCGGAATCATGGGTTCGGTGTCCTTTCCAGGTTGGGTCAGACCCGAAGAGATGAGCGATTATTACCGCGAAGCGACCATCTTCTGCCTGCCCAGTTTCGACGAGGGTCTTCCAATGTCCATCCTTGAAGCCATGAGTTATTCTCTGCCCGTTGTCTGCACGCCGGTTGGTGGGGTCCCGGATCTCGTTGTCGACGGAAACAATGGCTTGTTTGTTGAAACCGGGAATTCCGAGTCGATCGCACATCAATTACTGACGCTTCTGGGTGATCCAGAGCGGGCACGCCGAATCGGAGACAATGCCGCTCGCACCGTTCAAAGAGAGTGCGGCCTGGAACGAACCGAGCGAGAACTGTCTAGCCTTTACCGGGACGTGGAATCTGAATGGATGGTCCGCAGGCGGGGAATACGGGAATCTGCGCAATCCGTCATTCGTACAGGCTTCTGAATGGTTGGGACGACCAGGTGCGAGCATGACTAGCCGAGTGTTCTCGCGATCGCGAATGCTCAGGCCTCGGTTCCTGGGCATAATCCTCGCTTGCGGGTGCATCGCGCAGTTTTGGGCTGAAGGCGCCAGCAACTGCACTGGCAGTACAGCAACAGAGGGTGTCTTCTCGCTGCGTGGGGTCTACGAGCCCCAGATCATCTCGGGACGTTTGATGGCACGGGCGCTGCTCGATGCGCCCCAAGCCACCGTGGTCTTCTTGATCGACGGCAAAGAGATCTGGAGAACATCGGAGCCGCCCTACGACTTGGGACCACGAACCGGGGAGTCGAGTGGGCTAGATGTGAAGGATCTGTCCCCCGGACATCACCTTCTTTCGGCCTGCGCGATGATGCCCGCGGGAACCCTGCTGAGATCCGCAGTCGTACCGTTTACCGTCATCCCTGATATTTCTAGAACATTCAGTGAAAGCCTGACGCCATATGCCCCCCATCCGACGGTGCTGGATCGGGATATCGCAGCCCTACTGGGGCAGACGGCAACCATTGGAGCGACATTGTCGGATGAGGAGGTCAGAACGAGGCGCCTTCTATTTGGCGTGTACCTCGATTTCGGAATCGACCCTTCTCTGGACATCGAAAACGATCAGTCGTCGGCCTTGGCCGCTCGTCTGCCCTCCCATGCCTCCGTTCCCGGCGTGGATCGCGGCCCTCATTCTCCCAGCACCAGCTTTTCGCGAGATTCCGTGTTCTACCACTCAATTCCCAGGGACTGGCCACGGATACCGATACCGAGAGGTTATTTCAAAGATGTCCAGTTCAGCACCGCCTACGGCGGCGATGGAATCGGGTTCGGCGAGGTAGTGGCGTCGGCATCAGATCCACTTCTCCTGGTACGCAGCCAGTGGTATGACGTCAAGAGCACACTGCGCACGTTTCACTTCCGTATGCCTCTTGATTGGGACGCTCACCTGCCCACCAATGCAGCGGGCGATCGCCACTTGATCTTCATCGATCCTGCGAGCCAAACATTCATCAGCTGCTACAAAGCTTCAAAGGACCCTTCGAGCGGTGCAGTCAATGCGTTGTTTGCCAGTTCCCCGCATAGACTGGACGGACTTGGAGACAGCGGAGGTTCCATCGCAGCTGGGTTCGCCGAGCTCGCGGTCCTTGTACAGCCAGGAGAAGCGACCGATCCCGAACGCGAGATCCCACACGCCATCGGAGGTGCTCTCGGACGGACTTGGGCCGCACGTGTGTATCCCGCGACCTCGCGAGACGCAGGAGTGCGGACAAGCACGAACACGTGTACACACAAGGGCTTCACAAACTCCGGAGTCGTGCCCTATGGCGGCATCATTCAGCTTGATCCCGAACTGGACCTTACGAAGCTCAAACTTTCGTTACCTTCCTACCGAATACTCCGGGCTATGCAGGTCTATGGCTACTATGTTATGGATTTTGGATGTGCAGACCTCGACATCTATACCGCGATGGATGCAGCGGAGGTGCAACCCTACGGTGGGTCGTGGGGTAACGAAAATGGACCCGGTGTACAAAATGAGATCCGAGGGGTGATTACTCAAAACAAGCTGTATATCGTGCCACCTCCCATAAAGCGCTGAGAAGTTTACAATCGTTCTAAACACCTACTTGCCTTGTCATGCACTGTCCTCTGCCGTTTCTGTTGGCTTCAGCCTACAGAGACTGACACGGATGTGGACCACAATCGTTTCTGCCTGTATTGGCCAAGGGATGCAGGTTCCAAGTTACTAGGCACGTATCTACCGTTCTTCACGTCGAGCTTTAAAAATAATCCAGATCTTCAACTAAATAAATAGGCGCAGAGCTCACTCTCCTGCAGACCTGCGCGTCATGATTTGGTCGACATCCTTTGGTCCCCCCTTCGAGCCAGACGGGAACCTCTCCAGCACCATCGGGCAACCTAGAAAGCAGGCTCCTCCTTGCGAATGGCCTCCTATAAAGGCACTCGTCCAATCTCTAAAGGCTTCCCCTCGTTCCGAACGTCACTCGCGGCGGTCTGCTTCATCACGAGTCTCTTCTTCATCGGTTGCGGAGGGATAGTCCTATCCAATAACGGAAGCGGATCGACATCCCCAGTGACGCCAATCGCCGCCACACCGGTCTTCTCCCCCGCCGGTGGGACCTTCTCTTCGGTGCAGACCGTGACCATCACCGATGCCACGGTTGGAGCTAGCGTCTATTACACAACCAATGGGACCCCTCCCACGACCAGTTCCTCGCTCTATCGCGGGCCAATCACCGTTTCCTCCTCCGAAACCCTGCAGGCCATCGCCTCAGCCAGCGGCTACTCGACCAGCACCATAGCGTCCGCAACCTTCAGTATCAATCAGTCGAGCTCTTTCAATCTAACCGGACTCACGAGCCCGGCCACTGTAACCGAATCGATTTTCGTAAACGCCTCCGTCGCCGGCGCGGCGGCAAAGGTCGAGTACTACATCGACAACGTCCTCGTTGACACCGAGAGCGCTGCGCCGTTCTGGATGGGCGGCGGCTCCGCCTCCGCCCCGAACGGCTACTCCACTGATTCACTAACTTCCGGATCGCATACATTGACGGCGGCAGCGACTCTCTCCAGCGGAGAGATCCTCGATTCCGATCCCGTTACGCTGGAGGTTGTGCCTTCGATTAATGGCACGTTCAGCAGTTCGCTTGCACCGTACTTGAACCAGCTCAGCGCGCAGCAGCAACCGTTGAGCGCCGTCCTCGCCAACACTTCGACGGCTGGCGCGAATCTCTCCTCGGAAGAAGTCAATGTCCGGCAAGCTATTTTGGCGATGTATATGAACTGGGGCATCGATCCTTCGCTGGACTACCAGGATGACGAATCGGCTATCCTTGCTGCTCTGATCCCCGCTCGTTGGCAGCAGCCGACATCGAGCACCCCGGCCGCACCCTTCAGCATGGACTTTTCTACCGATGCTCCCTATTACCACGCAATTCCGGCGCAATGGCCTCGGGTGGCCTTACCTGCCGGTTATCTGAGCAGCTTGCAATTGAACACGAATCAGCAGGGAGACGGCATCGGGTTTGGTGAGTCGGTGGCCACAGCGTCGTCACCGAACCTCATCGTGACCAGCGAATGGTATAACGACCCCACGACGCTTGTGACGTTCCCCTACCGGATCCAAACCACCTGGACGCAACAGATTCCGTCCAACGCCGCAGGTGACAAGCACGTGATCTTCATCGACCCGCTCTCCGACACATTCATCAGCAGCTATATGACGAGCCTGAACGGTTCGACAGGGGGTCCAGACGGTCTTTACATCAGCACACCCAACTCGTTCAATTCGCTGGGAACATCGGGAGGTTCGGTCGCTTCCAGGATGGCAGAACTTCCCGTCATGATTCAGCCGGGCGAGGCTACCAATCCGACCCAAGCAATTCAGCACGCGATCAGCGGACCCGTTACACGCACGTGGGCGGCCCGCGTTTTCCCAGCGACAGCTCGGGACGCGGGGATCCTCACCAGCACGAACCCGTGCAAAGGAAGCGGCAAAACCAACACAGGTCTGGTGCCTTACGGAGGCGTCATTCAGCTCGATCCTTCACTGGACCTGTCGAAGCTCACCTTGACGCTACCAGCTCGGAGGATTCTGGAAGCCATGCAGACCTATGGCTACTACGTAGTTGACCTTGGCTGTGGAGCAGACATTGACATCTACACCGCGATTCCTGAGTCTGAACTCGATCCGTACGGCGGCCTTTATGGGAATTCAAACGGCAGTGGAATCCAGGGCGAGGTTCAGAATGTTCTCGCGAACAATACGCTGTACGTGGTGGCACCACTCACGAAAAAGCAATAGAGGGTCCTCCAGGAAGAGCCTCGCCCTTTCTCAAAGCAGTCTCACTGTCGTCCGGTGAGTACGGCAGGCATCGGCCGCCCATTTAACAAAGCACATGGCCCGTCATCCTCGCGGAATTTCCATCTCATTCGCCCTGAGGTACCACTGGCAAGTGCGAAGAATTCCTTCTTCAAGTCCGGTTCCGTGATGCCAGCCCAGCTCGTGCATCTTTTGACTGTCGAGAAGTCTCCGCGGAGCACCATCCGGCTTTGCTAGATCGAACCTCAGTTTTCCTTGGTATCCCATCACCCGAGCAATCGCTTGTGCTAGACCGCGAATCGTCACCTCTTCTCCGGATCCAAGGTTAATCAGCGGAGGTTCATCCGGAGCCGTCAGCGCGGCAAAACGGTCTTCATTGAGATTCATGAGAAACACGCAAGCCTCGGCCAGATCGACGGAATAAATGAATTCACGTCGCGGGGCCCCGCTGCCCCAGACGATGAGCTCCGGCTCTCGTCGAAGTTTTGCCTCAGCGGCCTTCCGAATCAAGGCGGGGAGCACGTGCGAGGTCTGCAGATCAAAATTGTCCCAAGGACCATACACCTTCGCTGGGATCACCGCTAAATAGCGTGGACCAAATTGGCGGTTGTAATTCCAGCACATCTCGATCGCTGCGATTTTGGCCACGGCGTAAGGACGACTTGTGGGTTCAAGGAAGCCGCGCATCAGGCATGACTCAGGTATCGGTTGCGGAGCTAATCTGGGGTAGACGCAGGAGGATCCCACAAGCAGAAGGCGCCGCACACCCGCCTTGCGAGAGGCCTCGATGACGTTCATGCCAATGGCGAGGTTCTCGCGGATGAATGTCGCGGGGTACGTTTGATTTGCAATGATTCCGCCAGCCCTTTCTGCCGTGAGAAAGACGAATTCAGGTCGTTCGGCAAAGAGCAGATCGTCCACAGCTCTCGAGTCCAAGAAATCCATCTCGGCGTGTGCACCGTAAAGAATGTTCACGTAGCCCTGTGCGCGCAGTACTTCCACAACTGCCGCCCCAACGAGACCCCGGTGGCCAGCCACGTAAATGCGCGCCCCCAGATCCATCAAGGGTCGCTCGTGTCTCTCGGACGGTATCATGCTTCCTTCAGGTTGTAGGCTTTGAAGCCATGCTTCAGGACCAGAGCATCCCGCCGGGCGGACTCAAGGTCTGCATCGATCATCTCCCGCACCAGCTGCTCAAATGTGATATGCGGTGTCCACAGCAACTCTCGTTTTGCTTTCGATGCATCCCCCAGGAGAGTCTCGACCTCGGTTGGCCGGAAGTATCGCGGATCAACGGCGACCACCACTCGTCCACGCGAGTCCCGTGCCCTCTCCGTGAGTCCGATGCCCGACCAACGGAGGTCGATGTTCAACATCTCGGCGCAGAGACAAACGAATTCTCGTACACTGTGTTGTTCGCCGGTCGCGATGACATAGTCGGAAGGTCTTTCCTGCTGAAGCATCATCCATTGCATTTCGACGTAATCCCGTGCGTGTCCCCAGTCCCTCTGAGCATCCAGGTTTCCAAGCAGAAGCCGATCTTGCAGGCCCATCTTGATCCGGCAAAGCCCTCGTGTGATTTTCCGCGTCACAAATGTCTCGCCGCGAAGCGGTGATTCGTGATTGAACAACACGCCATTGCACGCGAAAATATTGTAAGCATCCCTATAATTGACCACGATCCAATATCCGTATAACTTTGCCACCGCATACGGCGACCGGGGATAAAAGGGCGTCGTCTCGGTCTGCGGAATCTCCTGCACCAATCCGTAGAGTTCCGATGTGCTCGCCTGGTAGAATCTCGTCTTCTTTTCCAATCCCAGAATCCGAATCGCCTCCAGTAGACGAAGCACTCCCAGCGCATCCGCATTCGCAGTGTATTCCGGCTGCTCGAATGAAACTTGAACGTGGGATTGAGCTGCCAGGTTGTAGACTTCATCGGGCTGAACACGCTGCATGATCTGAACCAGCGAAAGCCCATCCGTCATATCGCCGAAATGCAGGAAGAAGCGTGCGCCCGGCTCCCTCGGATCTTGGTAGATGTGATCGATGCGCGCCGTATTAAACAACGAAGTCCGCCGCTTGACGCCATGAACCTCGTAGCCTTTTTCAAGCAGAAACTGAGCGAGATAAGCTCCATCCTGGCCGGTAACGCCCGTGATCAACGCTTTCCTCATCGCATGGCTCTGAAGGGGTCTGAGTAAAACCAGGGCCTGGACCCGTACGAGGGAAGCATACGCCCTCATCCAGACACCCGAGTGGATGTTGGCCCACAAGCGTGATTTTTTTGTGAGAGGCGCCGAGTTCTACCGGCCTTCTTTCACGGCCGCGATCAAGCGATCAGTTTCTCGAGCTCTTTGGGTGCGAGGATCCGGACAGATTCGCCCTCGATTCGGATCAGATTGCTCTTCTGGAAACGTCCGAGCACGCGACTGACGGTCTCCCGCGTTGTGGCGGCAAAGCTCGCCAAATCATCTTGTGTAAGGTTCAGGGTGAAGCGCCGCTGGTCCCCGCCGTCGTCATCCGGTTGCCCCCACTGAAGAAACAGATTAGCAATACGGCTCGCAACTGATCCCGAAAATGAGAGATTCACGAAAGCATCAAACATCACCTCACAGGAAGCGGCGAGAGCCTGCATGACCTTTTTCCCAACATCCGGATACGCATCGATGAAATGTTGTAGCTCTTCGCGGTCGACAACCTTGAGTTGGCTCTCGACCATCGTCTCAGCGGTTGCCTCAAAGGTGCGATTCGAGACAAGCTCGAATAGTCCGCACACCTCTCCGGGCATCGCCATCAAGAGGTTGAGACGCTTCCCTTCTCTCGAGATGCAGGAGAGGAGCACCCGCCCACGACAGATGATGATCACCCTATCGCCTGCCTCACCCTCGCGCATGACGATATGGCCTTTCGGCACGGTCACGAGACGTCCAATGCGCTGAAAGTAAGGAAAGGACTCCGGTGCGAAATCGCAGAACATACCTTGGATACGGGCTCGACAGTACGCGCACCCCAGGTTCTCACCAAAATGACAGGTGGTACGCATTCATGCTCCCCATGGATCCGCGCCCTAGACTGCTCGTTTGCCCCCCGGGTTCTGGAGGGCAATCGCACAGCTTGGATTGCAGGCATCGACAACAGAATTTTGCTGCCAGGAAGGAGCGTTCCGCCATCATCCCCGGAGAAATGTCATGTAGGAAGTTGCGCGGGCTTCTGTAGGAATTGGCTGACAATCGCCAATGAGCACTCTATTGATCTAATTCGTGGCCGATTGCATAGCGAACAAGGTCGGCAAATGTGTGGATGTTCAGCTTTTCGAAGATCCGACTTCTATAGGTGCTGACAGTCTTCACGCTGATGGCCAACAACTCTCCAATCTCGGTCGCGCTGTTCCCAGATGCGAGCAACCGCAAGACCTCCAATTCACGGTTGGAAAGGACATCAAACGCTACGGTGTTGCCTCTGCCGCTCAGTTCGGATGCCAGCTTTTCCGCCAGCGCCGGGCTGATGTAGCGCCCTCCCCGCAGAACTCTGCCGATGGCCTCTACCAACTGGTCCGAGGCGCTGTTCTTCGAAACGTAGCCAGAAGCCCCCGCCTTCAAAGCGCGGATCGCGAACTGTTCTTCCGGATGCATGCTGAAGACGAGAATTGGGAGGGACGGACGTTGCTCATGGATATCTTGAAGGAGTTCAAATCCACCGCGCCCTGGAAGTCCGATATCGACGATCGCTACGTCCCATCGGTTCTCGCCCAGTCGTTGCATCGCTTCCTTGGCGTCCAGAGCTCCGCAGAACACGGCACCAGGAAACTGATCGGAGAGGATCCGCTGCAATCCCACATGAATCACAATATGATCGTCAATAATCAGAATGTTCATTCTGTCCCCGTCGCCCTTCCAGGACGGGCTGCAGGAATACGTACCTTGACCGTCGTCCCTTGACCGATCTGACTGATGAGGTCAAAACTCGCTCGCATGCGAAGGGCGCGCTCCCTCATCCCCAGGATCCCCAAGCATGGCGAATGAGCAAAGGTTTCCTGGGAAATGCCCATTCCGTCATCGTGGAGGATAAACTCTCCTCCATCCGCATTCCTCTCGTAGTGCAATCGAATGGCACGCGCTTGCGAGTGCCGCACGACATTCCTCATGGCTTCCTGAAAGATCCGGAAGACTCCGATCTCCTGCTCCGGAGTCAGGCCCAGTTTCCCCTCAGGGATTTCGATAACGCAGGCAATTCCAAGTCGTTCGTGAATCTGCTTTGCGTCCCACTCCAAGGCAGCTCGGAGTCCTTGTGCGTCAAGCAGCTGAGGCCGTAGTTCCATGGAGAGATTCTGCACAAGGGCCATTGCCTGATCTGCGAGCTGGATCGATTCGCGTGCTGCCGATTCCCAGACACTTGAATCGCTCTTCTGCTTGCGCAGAATCCAGTCGAGATTCATCTTGATCCCAATCAGGGTCTGGCCCAGGCGATCATGCAGTTCCGCAGCCAAGCGCGTACGCTCCGCCTCGAAGGCTTGCTGCAATTCTCCGGTAAGCGCTCGCAGTTGTTCCTTGTTCCTGGCGAGCTGCGCCTGCACTTCCATCCGCTCCGTGATATCGACGATGCAGCCGAGATGGCGCGTGGGACGCCCCGACTCATTCGTCAGCACTCTACCAATCATCGAGATCCACCGGTCATTGCCATCCCGACGGCCGATTTTGTACTCCAATGCAAAAGGTCGTCCATCGGACCTGAACCGAATCTGTCGCCCTACAGCCGCCCTGAAATACCGATCGACGACGCGCAGGATTCGGCGATCTGCGGGCAGATCTCCGGCCTCCGACAGTCCACAAATCTCAAGTGCTCGTTTCGACCAGACTCTCTTGCCGGTGAGCAGATCGAAGTCGAATGTTCCGATACCAGCGGCCTCTTGAGCCAACCGCAGCCGCTCTTCGCTCAGCCGAAGCTGTTCTTCCGTGCGCACGCGATCTGTGAGGTCCAAGGCGACGCCGAACGCCAGCGCGGGTGAACCATGAGCGTCCATCACT
>Ga0335069_10003748_pt1 | contig 22801 bp, 20 predicted proteins | sample Lox_Sample_11_FD_206714 | JGI IMG/M metagenome (GOLD analysis project Ga0335069, IMG submission 206714) | Soil microbial communities from Loxahatchee National Wildlife Refuge, Florida, United States - Lox_Sample_1.1 | ecosystem: Environmental > Terrestrial > Soil > Wetlands | place: USA... | reverse complement strand
TCGGCCCCGCCGTCACCCGCCTTGCGAGAACGACCGTGCCGGCCGACACGATCGTCGTTCATGGCGAGGAGGACGACATCGTGCCGCTCGCCGCCGTTCTCGAGTGGGCCCGCCCGCTGGAGCTCCCGCTCGTCGTCTTCCCCGGCTGCGGGCACTTCTTTCACGGCCGCCTTCCGCAGCTCCAGCGGACCGTCTCGTCGTTGTGGCGGGGTTACGCCCTGACCGCCGATGCCTGACGCGGCGGTCATGTCCGGAACGGCCGGGCGGAAAGCTCGCGCGGACCGGGACGTCGTGCTCGCCGTCTCGGGGTTGCGCAAGTTCTACGGCGACAACGAAGTCGTGCGCGGGCTGTCGTTCGAGATCCGGCGCGGTGAATGCTTCGGGCTCCTCGGCCCAAACGGCGCGGGAAAGACCACGACGCTGCGCTGCTGCCTCGGCCTGATCGATCCCGACTTTGGTACGATCGAGATGGTCGGCGAGCCCGTTCCGCGCTCGGCGCGCGTGGCGCGGGTCCGCGTGGGCGTCGTCCCGCAGCAGGACAACCTCGATCCCGACTTCACGGTGACCGAGAATCTGCAGGTCTATGGCCGCTATTTCGGCATCGATCGCGCAACACTGGCGAAGCGGATTCCCGTGCTGCTCGACTTCGCCGGTCTCGCCGGGCGCGGCGGTTCGGCGCTGCGCACGCTGTCGGGCGGAATGAAGCGGCGCCTGACGCTCGCGCGGGCGCTCGTCAACGATCCCGAGCTCCTCATTCTCGACGAGCCGACGACCGGCCTCGACCCGCAGGCGCGGCACCTGATCTGGGACGGGCTCCGCCAGTTGCTGACGCAAGGCAAGACGATCCTGCTCACCACGCACTTCATGGACGAGGCCGAGCGGCTCGCGACCCGGCTCGCCGTGATCGATCACGGCACGCTTATCGCGTCCGACACGCCTCGAGCGCTGATCGCGACCCATGTCGAGCCCGAGGTGATCGAGGTCTACGGCGACGACGCTCGGACCTGGACGGAGGGCACGGGCCGTGCGCTATCGGCGCGCGTCGAAGTCGCCGGAGAGACGGCGTTCTGCTATGCGAGCGATGCGCAGCCGCTGCTCGACGCGCTCGCGCAGGCGCGCGGCGTTCGCTATCTCCATCGGCCGGCGAACCTCGAGGATCTGTTCATCAAGCTCACGGGGCGCGAGCTGCGCGATTGACGCGCGCCGTTTGCGCGGGAACTTCCGGGCCGCCCGGCGGATCGAACTGCGCGAGCTTGCCTGGGCAGGGAGCGGAGGGATACATGGTGTCTCGACGGCGGGTCCTGGTCGCAATGGGCGCAGCCGCTATCTTTCGGCCGCTCACTGCGTCAACGCAGCAGCCGAAGGTCGCTCGGATCGGTTACCTGCAACCGGTCACGCCGGAGAACGACACCTCGCGCTTCCTCGAAGACTTCCGGAAAGGCCTTCGTGAGCTCGGATACGTCGAAGGCAGGAACTTTCGGCTCGAGGCTCGTTGGGGAGAAGGAAAGCTCGAGCGAATGCCTGCGTTGGCCGCCGAGCTCGTGCGGTCGAAAGTCGATGTCATCGTCGCGGTGTCGTCGCCGTCGGTGCTGGCCGCGAAGCAGGCGACGAAGACGATACCGATCGTCATGCCGCTCAGCTCCGACCCGGTCGGCGACGGCCTCGTCGCGAGCCTAGCGCGCCCGGGTGGGAACATCACCGGCCTGTCGCTGATGACGCCCGATTCGGGCCCGAAGAGGCTGCAGCTGCTGAAGGACATATTTCCAAAGCTGGCTCACCCCGTGGCCGTCCTGTGGAATCCGGACTACGTGGGGATGCGGGCGCGCTTCCGTGAGACGGAGGGCGAAGCCCCGGCCGTCGGCCTCGTCGTGCAATCGGTCGAAATCCGGGATTCCGGCGAATTGGAGCGCGCGCTCGCGACGCTCGACCGCGAGCGACCGGATGCGCTGCTTCTGCTCGCGGATCCTCTGACCGTGAGCCAGCGCTTGCGGATCGTCGAATTCGCGACGGAGCAGCGACTCCCGGCGATCTACGAGCAAAGCACCTTCGTCGAGGCCGGCGGCCTCATGTCGTACGGGCCGGACGTCGATGAGCTCGTTCGCCGCGCGGCGATCTACGTCGACAAGATCCTGAAGGGTGCGAAACCGGCCGACCTGCCGATCCAACAGCCCGAGCGCTTCGAATTGGTGCTGAACCTCAAGTGCGCCAAGGCGCTGGGCATCACGTTTCCGCAGACGCTCCTCGTCCGGGCGGACCGAATCATCGAGTGAGCGGGCGGCCCGATGCGAGTTCCGCCCTCGCCGGGGACGCCTCCCCGGCCGCTCAGTCGGGACCGCGGTTGAATGGAAGCAACAGCGATCCGAAGGCGCGCAGATAAAGCGCGGTCTGGTCGACGAAGAAGCGCTGCACGTCGTCGATCAGACGCGCGTGCAGCGCCGGATCGAGCTCGCCCTCGATCGATTCAGCCGTCAACCTCCCGTCCTCGTAACGGGCGCGCTTCGCCTTGAACTGCGCCGAGCTCCCGACGGCCGAGAATTCGGCGTAGGTATAGCGGAAGCTGAATCCGGTGCCCCTTCTTCGCGAGACGGGAGTCGGGGGATCGACGACGCCCCCTTCGACTGCGCGAACGGAGCGCGATTTGCGCTTTACTGGTCGGCTGCTCATGAGACCTCGAACGAAATGACTTCGCGCCCCAGGCTCGACGCTCGTCGATCCTCGCGGTGCGCGAAATCATTCTACTCTGTCCGGGTGCCGTGGCCCGTGCGGCATAATCGCGCCATCGATCATGGCCTGGGATCCCGAGCAATACCTGAAATTCGCGCAGCCGAGGCTGCGACCCGCTGTCGATCTGCTGTCGCGAATTGCGCTCGAGGCTCCGCGCTGCGTCTACGATCTCGGCTGCGGCGCGGGAAACGTCACGCGCCTCCTCGCCTCGCGCTGGCCCGATGCGACGGTGACGGGCGTCGACGATTCGGCAGCGATGCTGGAGGAGGCCGCGCGCACGCCGAGTCGAATCGTCTGGCGGGAGGAGAGCGTTGCAGCGTGGGCGCCGGATGCGCCGGCGGATCTCATCTACTCGAACGCCACCCTGCACTGGCTCCCCGACCATGCGGCGCTGTTCCCGCGCCTCATGGGGATGCTCGCGCCGGCGGGCGTTCTGGCCGTGCAGATGCCGCGCAATTGGGCGGCCCCTTCGCACAAGCTCGTCGAGGACACCGTCCGCGGCGGGCCGTGGCAGGGAAAGCTCGAGCATCTGCTGCGCCCGCCCCCGGTCGCCGATCCCCGCTTCTACTACCGGGTGCTCGCGCCGCACGCAGCCGGCGTCGACATCTGGGAATGCGAGTACCTGCAGGTGCTTGCCGGCGACAATCCGGTCAAGGAGTTCGTCAAGGGCAGCTGGCTGAAGCAGTTCCTCGATGCGCTCGACGCGCCCGAGCGTGCGGCGTTCGAGGATCAGTATGCGATGCGCATCCACGAGGCGTATCCGCGCGAGCCCGGCGGAACGACGCTCTTCCCGTTCCGCCGGTTATTCGTCATTGCGACGAAAGCGTGACGCCGGCTGCTCAGTCTACGGGCATTGCGTTGCGCGCGTCGAGGGTGAGCGACTTGTCGCCGCCCTTCACGTCCACTGGCTGGTTCCACACGACGCGCTTGTTCGCGACCTTCGCGTCGGCCAGAACCCAATAGCGTCCTGCAGGCAGCGGCGGCGTCAGCGCGTGCCCCTTGGCATCGGTGGTTGCGAGCCCGACACTGTACGCTTTGAGAGCGTTTGCGCCCTTCTCGCACAGCGGCGTGCGAGACGTGCAGGCGCGGATCCAGCTCTGCAGCACGCTCGCGTCCGGCGTCGACGTGACGCCGCCCTTGATCAGCGCGACCTGCGCGTCCTCCTTCAGCACCCAGAGTTTTCGACCCGCGACGTTGTAACCGGGAGAAAGCACTGCGACTGCCAGATCGAGCTTTCCTCCCGCGCTGCTCGCAGACGCGGACGCCGGCCGCGACGTTGGGGCAGCCTCCGCTCCCGTAGTCTTGGCGGAGGCTGCTCCTGTCGAGGCGGCGGCTTGAGCGCTCTGCGCGCCTGCGCGAACCAGCACGCAGTTCTGGCTTTTCCAGTTGATTCGGTCCGGACCCTCGAAGTCCCATTCCATTAATTTGATCGTGGTCTTTGGCAGCACGACGACGTGCTTGGCGTCGCCGCGATATTCGACGCGGTCGAGTTCCTGCTCCGGCGTGTGCTGATCCATCCCAACGAGCTTGTCGGGCCTGAACTCGAAGACGCCGCCGCCGAACAGAACCTCGCAGAGGCCACCCTTCGCCAGCGCCGCGAGCTGAGCGAACGGATCCGACGACTTGGACTGCGTCGACGCGGGACGCGTCCATCTGCCGAGCAGCGGATTCTTATCGGGCGGCAGCGGCGGCTTCTTTTCCCAAGCCGCGCGGGCTGCGCTCATTTTGTCCGACGCGGCCTGGCTCGCGCCGCCCCCCTGCGCAGCCGCTCCGGCCTGACCCGTCGCGCCCTGACCCTGCGGCGCATTGATGCGGCTCGATTCCTCCTGCTGCCGGCGCGCGTTGTCCTGCATCAGCTGCTGCTGGCGCTGCTGGTCCTGCCGCTGCTGCTCCTGCTGACGCCAGTACTCGCGCTGCTGGCGGTCGTATTCCATCTGCGCGGGCGTCTGCGCGAGCGCGATGCACGCCGCCGCAGCCGACGCGGCCGCGAGCACGCCGGCCGATAGCGTTCGAGTGAGACGCTCCATGGTTCGAGCCCTCCCCTCAGGCTGGAGCAAGCCGTAGCCGATTTGTAAACAAGGTTGACATTCTCGCGGCGCTGCCGCGGAACCGGATGGCGCCCCTGTCCGCGCAAAGTACGAAGCGGCGCCGCGCGTGTCAAGCGTGTACAGTAACGGCGCCGCGGCGGCGCTCCCGTCGCTCGCGTCTTCTGCCTTCGTCATCCGCTTCGGCCGCGACCCCATGACTCCTGCCGCCTTTCTGAATCCCCCCGAGCTCTCGTTGCGCTGGACTTCCGTCTGGAAGCGCAATCAGCTCGTCTGGCGCAAGCTTGCGATCGCCAGCGTGCTCGGCAACATCGCCGATCCGCTGCTCTACATGATCGCGCTCGGCTACGGGATCGGCTCGTTCATTCCCGAGGTCGGCGGCATGAAGTACATCGCGTTCATCGGCACCGGCATGGTCTGCCAGAGCGCGATGTTCACATCGAGCTTCGAGGCGATGTACTCGGCGTTTTCGCGCATGCACGTCCAGCGCACGTGGGACGCGATCATCAACGCGCCAATCTCGCTCGACGACGTCGTGTTCGCCGAATGGATCTGGTCGGCGACGAAGGCGATGATGTCGACGACCGCGATCCTCGGCGTCATCCTCGCGCTGGGGTATGGCCATACGTGGCTCGCGCTGTGGGTTCTCCCGCTCGGCTTTCTCGTGGGACTGGCGTTCGGCGCGTTCGGACTCGTGATGAACGCGCTCGCGCCGAGTTACGACTTCTTCACCTACTTCTTCACGCTGGTGCTGACTCCCGGGCTGCTGCTCTCGGGCGTGTTCTTCCCGGTTGCGCAGATGCCCGGTGCGCTGCAGACCGTCGCCGACCTGCTGCCGCTCAAGCACGCGGTCGATCTCGCGCGACCGCTGCTGACGGGCGAAGTCCCGGCCGACGCGTTGCTGCATATCGCGGTGCTCGTCGTCTACGGGTGCGCCGCGTACTACGTCGCGCTCGTGCTGACGCGACGCCGGCTCCTGCGGTGACCGAGCGCTTCTTCGCGCCGTGTCCGCGCGGACTCGAGGCGGCGCTCGCGTCGGAACTTGGCGCGCTGGAGGCGCAGTCCGTCGCGCCAGCCGAGGGCGGCGTCGCATTCGCGGGGCCAATCGAGCTTGCGTACCGCGCGAACCTCGAGTCGCGGCTTGCGAGCCGCATCCTTTGGCAGGTCGCGCACGGCCGCTACCGCAACGAGAACGAGCTCTACGCGCTCGCGAACGGCATCGACTGGAAGCGGCATTTCACGGCGGAGCGGACGTTGCGCGTGGACCTCGCAGCGACCCGCTCGCCGCTCGCGAGCGTCGAGTTCGCGACGCTAAGGATGAAGGATGCGATCTGCGACCGGTTTCGCGCCGACTGCGGCAGCCGGCCTTCCGTGGACAAGAGACGGCCCGACGTTCGAGCCTACGGCCATCTCGCCGAGCACGACGCTACGCTCTATCTCGACACTTCGGGCGAGGCGCTTTTCAAGCGCGGATGGCGACGCGACACCGAAGCGGCGCCGCTGCGCGAGAACCTCGCCGCCGGCATCCTCGCGCTCGCCGGCTGGACGCCCGCTACGCCGCTCTCCGATCCGATGTGCGGCGCGGGCACGATCGCGATCGAAGCCGCGCTCGCGGCAGCCGACCGCGCGCCCGGATTGCAGCGCACGTTCGGATTCCAGAAACTCGCATGGTACGACGGCCCCACGTGGCAGCGGATCCGTCAGCGCGCACACGATCGCGTGCGGCCGGATCCGTCGGCACCGACGATCTTCGCGAGCGACGTCGATCCGCGCGCCGTCGCGCACTGCCGGCGCAATGCGGAGTCGGCCGGAGTCGCCCGCTGGATCGCGATCGCCGAGGGCGACGTGCTGAACTCCGCAGCGCCCGTGCACTCGGGCATGCTCGTCGCGAATCCCCCCTATGGAGTGCGCCTCGACGACGAAACTTCGCTCGCGGCCCTCTATCCGAAGCTCGGCGATGCGTTGAAGCAGCGCTACGCGGGATGGACGGCGTGCCTCTTCAGCGGCGACCCGAGGCTGCCGAAGCTGATCGGGTTGAAGCCCTCGAGGCGAACGCCGCTGTGGAACGGCGCGATCGAATGCCGGCTCTATCGCTTCGAGATCGTTGCCGGCCGGCCGCAGCGAACGAGGTGATCCCGGGTCGGTGATAAGATTCGCTCCCCGAACCCGAACGCCGCCCCCGGAGCGTGCACATGGGAATGCTCCCCTCCCGCCACTACGAATCGGACCACACGCGCTTCATCCGCGAGATGAAGGAGAAGAAACCCTCGCTCGAAAACGAGCAGCAGACGAGCCGCGCGATCTGGTGGGACAAGTGGCCGAAGGATCTCGCGGAAACCAGGAAGATGGACGCGGGCCGCGTGGCGCAGGCCGCATACGTCTATCAGACGCGGGAGTGAACGCAGCGGCGGCGGGGCGAGCTGACGCCGCGGCCGCCGTCACGCTCCTGCCTACTTCTCGTCGGCCTTGATCTCGACGTAGGTCCGGTCGCGCTGCTGGCGCACCCAGTCCTGGAACATCTCGTCGGACTTGCGCTGGCGCAGCGCGATTCGCGCCTGGTCGCGCTGGCGCTCCTTCGTGACGTCCTGTGTGCGGCGCTCCTCGACCTCGATCAGGTGCCAGCCGAACGGCGTCCTGACCGGACCCGAGATCTCTCCGACCTTGAGCCGGTTCATCGCCGCCTCGAAGTCCGGCACCGTGTCGCCCGGAGAGATCCAGCCGAGCTCGCCGCCCTTCGACGCGCTGCCGTCCTCCGAATTGAGCTTCGCCTGCTCGTCGAAGGTCGCGCCGAGGTCGATGCGCTCCTTGATGCGCTCGATCTTCGCCTTCGCGTCGAGGTCCGAGTTGACCTCGTTGACCTTGATGAGTATGTGCCGGACCCGGGTCTGCTCGACGACGGTCGGATCGTTGCGGCTTCGCGTTTCGAGCAGCTTCACGATGTGGAAGCCCGCCGCCGAGCGCAGGACGCCCGAATACTGCCCGGGCTTCAGGCTGCGCAGCGGATCGAGGAATATCTGCGGCAACCGCGCGGGCGCGCGCCATCCGAGGTTGCCGCCCTGCAGCGCGTCGGGCGCATCCGAGAAGGTTGCCGCGACCTGGCCGAAATCACCGCCCGAGCGCAGCTGGCGCATCGCCTCCTCGACCCTCTTCACGCGCTGGTCGATCTGCTCGGGCGTCGCCTGCTCGGGCACGCGCACGAGGATGTGCGCGACCCTGTATTCGACTTCGCCGCCCGCCTGCGAATCCTGCGTCGCCAGGAAGAGGTCGACTTCGGCGTCGCTCACGGTGACGCGAGGATCCACCTCGCGCTCGAGCAGCCGCTGCTTGAGCATCTCGAAGCGGATGTCCTCGCGGTACTTCGAAAAATCGAGGCCTTCGCGCGCGACTGCCTGCTTGAACTCGTCCATCGTCATCTTGTTGTCCTGCGCGATCCGCGCGATCGTGCGCTCGACCTGCGTGTCGTCAACGCGGATCCCCTGCTCTTTCGCGTACTGGAGCAGCACGCGCTGCGTTATCAGGTACTCGAGCAGCTGTTTCTCGAGCACATCGGGCGCGGGGGGCGACACGTTCTGCTGCTTCATCTGCGCAAGGGCGGTGCGCGTCTGCTCGGTGACGTCGTACTGCGTCAGCGCTTCGTCGTTGACGATCGCGACCACCCGGTCGATGAGCACGCTGCGATCGCTGGACGACGCAGCGCGGGCCGTGGAGGCCGCCGCAGCAGCGGCGGCGGCTGGCGTCGCCCCGGGCGCTGGCGTTGCGCCCGCGGCGGATCGCTGGGCGAGCGCCGCCGTCGTCGACAGCGCCAGCGCCAGCGCAGCGAGCGCTGCGCGGAGGCGAGCGGCCGAATGGAGTATGCACATCGTGTGACCTCAGTATTCCTGGAACAGATCGTCGCGATCCCTGGGGGCCAGCGTCGGGTCGTTGGTTCGCTGATAGCCCGGGACGCTGCGCCGGAGAAGGTCGAGCGGATTGGTGCCCAATCGCGCAACGCCGTTCAACTCGAGCTGCAGGTAGATCGCCGTCGTGTACTGCTGCGTGGTCGTCTGCAATCGCTGTCCGACGAGACGCACGACGTAGCAGCCGCCATTATACTCGATGCCGCCGACCCCCTCGAGCGTCTTGCTGTCGACCAGCGAATAGTTCCAGCGGCCGATCAGGCTCACCGAGTCCGACACGGGCCATTGCGCCGACAGATCGAACTGCTTCAATTGCGTTGGCAGTCCGCTCGCGTCCGGCTCCTGCCGTGCGTAGCGATACGTCGCGTTGAACGCCTTTCCCGGCGCAGGGGTATAACGGACCCCGCCATCGAGGCGCTCGAGCTCTCCCGAAGAGAAGTTGTATTCCATGAGGCCGCTCATCGCCCAGACGTCCGACAAGCGTCCCTCCATGCCGATCAGGAAATCGGATGACGTTGCCGAGCGCGGCGACTCGTTCAGCGTCACGCGCTGGTCGTAGAAGTAAAAGCGCTCGCCGACTTGCACGCGCAAACGCTCGCCGCCCGACACCGGATCGAGGAGCCTCGACGTGAGTCCCACGGTGATCTGATTCGCGTCACCGATCCGGTCGTTGCCGAGATAGCGGTTTGGGCTGTACAGCTGCGCGAAATTGAAGTCGTCGACCGCAGTGTCGAAGATCGGGGCCTTGCTCTGGTCCTTGAACGGGACGTAGACGTAATAGGCGCGCGGCTCGAGCGTCTGAACGAAGTTCTGCCCGAACGCGCTCCAGTCGCGCTCGAACACGAGGCCGGCATCGAGCGTGGAGATCGGGATCACGTAGGTCTGCTCGGCGATGTCCGGTGTCGGCGAGTTGAGGGTGTAATGCCGCGCGTGCACGGCCTGGCTCGCCGTGAAGTACCAAGCCGGTCCCTGCATCGTCCACGAGAGGATCGGATACACGTATGCGCGCTGACCGGTGATGAGCGTCGGGTTCTGGAAGTCGGCGTATTCGCCGGTCCCCGAGACCGTAAAGCCCTTCCAGTCGACGGCCTGGAGCGCGCCGAAGACCTGGGGAACGCGATTGTAGGGCGGTGGCCCCGGGGGCACCGTCGGATCGGACAGCGTCTGGAACTCCTGCGCGCGGGCGATGATCGTCCACGGCGCCTTGCCGTAGACGAACCCCGCCTCGCGCGGCAGCGTCGTCTGCGAGGTCAAGCCGACGCGATCGGCGAGATCGGCGAAGTACGTGTTGTCGGAAACCTTGTTGTAGTTCCAGTACCCGGCGAGGCCGGGAAGGAGCGCATCGAGCCGCTGCGTGTGCTTCCAGGACACGCCCCAGCGCGTCTCGCCGGTGACGTGATCGTTCGGCAGATATTCGCCGGTCATTTCGCCCTGCGAATCGTCGAAGAGGTAGCGCCCCTGGCCGAGGAGCTGCAGCCCGCGCTTCGTCATTTCCCGCGGCGCGAACGTCGCGTCGTAGTTGGGCGCCAGGTTGAAGTAGTAGGGCTGCGCGTACTCGAAGCCGCGCGTCTGCGACGATCCGAACAGCGGCGTGAGGAAACCCGACTTGCGCTCGTTCGACAGGGGGAACTCCGCCCACGGCGTGAACATGACCGGCGCGCCCAGGAAATAGAGCGTCGCATCGTGCCCCGTGCCGATCGAACGTGCGCGATCGACTTCGAGCTCGTCCATCCTGATGTACCAGTCGTCGCGCGGCGCGACGCAAGTCGTGTAGCGGGCGTCCGAGGCCTCGTAGTGATTGGGGCCCGTGAACCGGATCTCGGAGGCGCTCCCGCGCGAGTTGTTTTCACCGATGTAGAAGCGCGCCGACTTGAAGTAGCCTGTCTCCGTGTCGCGCTTGAACTTCGCTTCCGGCCCCGTGATCCAGTCGATGCCGCGGCGGATCAGCACGTTGCCCTGGGCGAACACCTCGTCGGCGACGAAGTCGTAGCGCAGCGAGTCGGCAAGCACCGTGTCGGTACGCGTGCGCAACTCGACTTTTCCGGATGCCTCGATGTACTTCTCGGCGACGCCGTCGACCCGGTCGGCACGCAGGAAGATCACGCCTTCCTGGAACGGCGGGCGAGGCTGCGGGATCGCGGGCGTCGCGGGCGCGGCGGTCCCCGGAGGTCGCGGCGCGCTGACGGGAGGCGGCGTCAACTGCGGGGCCGCTTTGAGCACGGGCTGCGGCATCGGCTCCTCCGGCGGGGCTCCCGACGGCAACGACTGCGCTGCGGCCGACAGCGACGCGATCGCTGCGGCAAGCGCAACGGTGGCGGGGGTCAAGCGCAGTCTCATCGACGGGAGCTCGTGCGAAGACGCGGAACAGCCGTTGTAAAATGATTCATTCTAGTGCATCGATCGTCGATGGCGCCCTTGTCCCGTCCCGCGCCGTCCGCCTACACCCCATATCCGATGAGCGCCGCCCAGGACGTCCGACTCGAGCTCGTTGCGAGTTGGGTAAGACGGGCGTTGGGGACCGATCGTTTCACGCTCGCGCCCGCTTCCGCCGATGCGAGCTTCCGCCGCTACTTCCGGATCACACCCGAAGCGCCGTGGCGCGGGCACCCGACGCTCATCGCGATGGACGCGCCTCCGCCGATGGAGAACTGCCGGCCTTACGTGCACGTGGCGAAGCTCCTCGCGGACGCCGGCGTCCATGCGCCGGCAGTGCTTGCCGCCGACCTCGAGCGCGGATTCCTGATGCTGACCGATCTCGGCGCGCGAACGTACCTCGCTGCGCTCGATGCGTCGACCGCGCCCGCGCTCTACTCGGATGCGATCGACGCGCTCATCCGCTGGCAGGCCGCGACACGCGACGACGCGCACCTCGAGCCCTACGACGACGCGCTCCTCACGCGCGAGCTCCGGCTCTTCCCAGATTGGTACGTCGCGAAGCGTCTCGGCCATCCGCTCTCGCCCGCGCAGGAGCGCACGCTGACCGACGCGTTCCGGCTGATCGTCGCCCGCAATCTCGCTGAGCCTCGCGTCTACGTGCACCGAGACTATCACTCGCGCAACCTGATGGTGAGCGACCCGAATCCCGGCGTGCTCGACTTCCAGGACGCCGTCGTCGGGCCGATCACCTACGATCTCGTGTCGCTGCTGCGCGACGCCTACGTCGCCTGGGACGAAGAGCGGCAGATCGACTGGGCGATCCGCTACTGGGAGCGCGCGCGCAAGCGCGGGCTTCCCGTGCGCGGTGACTTCGCGGAGTTCTGGAACGACTTCGAATGGATGGGCGTGCAGCGACAACTGAAAGTCCTCGGCATCTTCGCCCGGCTCTACTACCGCGACGGAAAGGCCGCGTATCTCGACGACATGCCGCGCGTTCTCGCGTATCTGCGCGCCGCGTGCGCACGCTACGGTGCGCTCGCTCCGCTCGCCGAGCTGATCGACGAGCTCGAGGACCGCGCGCCCGCCGGCGCCGTCGCGCATTGAAGCCGCGGCGTCCGGAAATCGGCGCGATGGTCCTCGCCGCGGGGCGCGGCGAGCGGATGCGCCCGCTCTCCGACGCGACGCCGAAACCGCTGCTCGCCGCGGGCGGGAAGCCGCTGCTCGCGTGGCAGGTCGAGGCGCTCGCACGCGCCGGCTTCCGCAGGATCGTCGTCAACGTCGCGCACCTCTCCGAGCGGTTCGTCGCGGCGTTCGGCGACGGCGCCGCGCTCGGCGTGAAAATTCTCTGGTCGTTCGAACCCGAGCCGCTCGAGGCAGCCGGCGGCATCGCGACCGCGCTTCCGCTCCTTCCCGAGGGGCCGGCGTTGATCGTCTCCGGCGACATCCACACCGCGTTCGATTACTCGTCGCTGCGGCCGCGCGCGGAAGCGATGAAGGAATCCGCGAACGCGCCGCGCGTTCACCTGGTGATGGTCGACAATCCCGTCTATCACCGTGCCGGCGATTTCGCGTTGATCGACGGCCGCATCGTCTTCGCAGACGCGGCGCGAAGGACGTTCGCGAACATCGGCCTCTACGACACCGCGCTGTTTCGCGACGCCCCGCGGATGACCCGGCTCAGACTCTTGCCCTACTTCCAGCGGTGGATTGCCGAGGGCATCGTGTCAGGCGAGTATTTCAGCGGGCACTGGACGAACGTCGGCACGCCGCAGGATCTCGCCGCGCTCGACCGTGCGCTCGACGACCGCGCGTCGGGTCGGCCCGCCTAGCAGTTGCCGGCCGGCACGTTCGCGTGATCTACTGAACGACGCGCGCCATCGACCCGAAAGGGAATTGCAGGATGGATGCCGAACACGCAGCGAATCCGCTGCTCGATTTCTCGGGGCTGCCGCGACTCGACGCGGTGCGCCCCGAGCACGTGAAGCCCGCGATCGACCTGCTCGTCCTCGCGGCGCGCAACGCGATCGAGATCGTTGCCGCCGACACGAGCCCCGCAAGCTGGGACAACGTCGCGGAGCCGCTCGCCGACGCGCTCGATCGGCTGAGCCGCGCGTGGGCCGCCGTCGCTCATCTGAACGCCGTCGCGAGCACGCCACAGATGCGCGAGGCCTATCACGCGAGCCTTCCCACGATCACGGCGTTCTTCGCCGATCTCGCGCAGGACTTGCGTCTCTTCCGCCGCTACCAGGCGCTCGCGGATTCGCCGTCGTTTGCCGCACTCGACGCGGCGCGCCGGCGCGCGATCGAGATCGAGCTGCGCGATTTCCGGCTGGGTGGCGCCGAGCTCCCGCCCGACAGCAAGGCGCGCTTCAAGGCGGTCGAGGAGGAGCTCGCCGAGCTCGCGGCGAGATTCGACGACAACCTGCTCGACGCGACGAACGCGTGGGGTCTCTACGTCGATGATGAAGCTGCGCTTGCCGGGGTTCCACGCGACGTGCTCGCCGAGGCGCGCGCGGCCGCGGCGGCCGACGGCAGGACCGGCTGGAAGCTCACGCTGCGCATGCCCTGCTACCAGCCGGTGATGAGCTACGCCGACGACCCTGCGCTGCGAGCGACACTGCACCGCGCCTACGCGACGCGCGCGTCCGAACTGGGCGCGGCGAAGGAGTGGGACAACACGACGGTGATCCGGCGCATCCTCGAGCTGCGCCACGATGCCGCGCTGCTTCTCGGCTACGCGAACTACGCCGAAGTCTCGCTCGTGCCGAAGATGGCACGAAGCGTGGACGAAGTCCTCGGATTTCTCCGCGACCTCGCGCGCCGCGCCAAGCCCCACGCCGAGCGCGACTACGCCGAGCTCGTCGCCTTCGCTCGCGAGCGCCTCGCCATCGCCGACCTCGCGCCCTGGGACATCGCCTACGCCTCGGAGAAGCTCAAAGTGGATCGGTTCGCGTTCTCCGACCAGGAGATTCGCCCCTACTTTCCCGAGCACAGGGTGCTGGCAGGGCTGTTCCGTGTCGCCGAGACGCTCTACGGGATCGCGATTCGCGAAAGCCGCGCGCCGGCCTGGCATCCCGATGTGCGCTTCTTCGACGTGTTCGACGCGAGCGGCACGCTCGTCGGCCAGTTCTATCTCGACAACTACGCGCGCGCCGGAAAGCAGGCCGGCGCGTGGATGGACGAAGCGATCAACCGCCGCCGCATCGGCACACGGGTGCAGTATCCCGTCGCATTTCTCACCTGCAACCTGACGGCGCCGGTCGAGGGCCTGCCGGCGACATTCACGCATGACGAAGTCATCACGCTCTTCCACGAGTTCGGCCACGGTCTGCATCAGCTGCTCACTCGGGTCGAAGTGGCCGGCGTCTCCGGCATCCAGGGCGTCGAATGGGACGCAGTCGAACTGCCCAGCCAATTCATGGAAAACTTCTGCTGGGAGTGGGACGTCGTCTCGCAGATGAGCGCGCACGTCGAAACCGGCGAGCCGCTTCCGCGCGCGCTCTTCGATAGGATGGTGGCTGCGAAGAACTTCCAGAGCGGCCTGTCGACGGTTCGCCATCTCGAGTTCGCTCTGTTCGACATGCTGCTGCACTCGAGCTACGACCCCGTGGGCGGCGATTCACCGCAGTCGGTGCTCGACGCCGCGCGGCGCGAAGTCGCCGTCGTTCCGCGCGCAACGTACGATCGTTTCATGCAGTCGTTCGCGCACGTGTTCGCCGGCGGCTATGCGGCTGGATACTACAGCTACAAATGGGCCGAAGTGCTCTCCGCCGACGCCTTCTCGGCATTCGAGGAGACCGGCGTGCTGTCGCCGGCCACCGGCGAGCGCTTCCGCGACGAGGTGCTCTCGCGCGGAGGCACCCGCGATGCGCTCGAATCGTTCGTCGCGTTTCGCGGGCGGGCGCCCCAGCTCGAAGCCTTTCTGCGGCATAATGCGATGGAATCGGCGACGTGAACCGATCGAAGGAGAAGCCATGGCTCCCCTTTCCCGGCGAATAGCTCTTCACTGCGGTGTGGCGGTTGCGGTGTTCGCGGCGATCGCGGCAGCGCAGCAGCAGGTCTACCGCTACGTCGACAAGGACGGACGCATCATCTACTCGGATCGCGCCCCGCCGCCCGACAGCAAGGACATCCAGGCGAAGCGCCTCAGTCCCAACCTCATCGAGGACAACAACGTACCGATCGCCACCGTGCAGGCGGCGCAGCGCTTTCCCGTCACGCTTTATACGTTCGCCTGCGGCGAAGTCTGCCAAACCGCGGAAGGGCTGCTCAATCGCCGCGGCGTACCGTACACGACGGTCAACGTCGAGGAGCAGAAAGGCGCCGAGCAGTTGATGAAGCTCACCGGAGGGCAGCAGGCTCCCGTGCTGCAAGTCGGCGACAAGTTGATCGCGAAGGGCTACAACGAGGCCCGCTGGACGGCGATGCTCGACGACGCCGGCTATCCGAAGTCGCCGCCGCGGCGCTCGGTGACGAAAGCGACCGAGCCCGCGCCCCCGCCCGCAGCGTCACCGGCGCAACCTGCAGGCGACGGCGGTCAATCGGTCGCCGTACCAGGCAGCGGTTACCCGAAGCAGTAGCGTCGCAACGCCATCGTCGACGGGCGCTCGGGCCGGCGCGATGGCGAGGCCGGCTGAAGCGCGAGGAAGCCGTTTGCGCCGGCGCATTCCGTCATTGCACGACGCATGCGTTTCCGAAGCCACCACTCGCCGGAATTGCCTCCTCTGAAGCTCGCGACCTGGAACGTCAATTCGCTCACCGTCCGCATGCCGCGGCTCATCGAGTGGCTCGGCAGCGCGCGGCCCGACGTGGTTTGCCTTCAGGAAACGAAGATCGAGGACCCGAAGTTTCCGCATCTCGAGCTCGCGGCTGCGGGTTATGCCGCGCACTTCGCCGGACAGCGAACCTACAACGGCGTCGCACTGCTGGCGCGCGACGGAATCGGCGCGGTGAAAGATGTCGTACGGGCGCTGCCCGGCCACGATGACCCGCAGAGACGCGTGATCGCGGCGACGGTCGGTGACTGCCGCATCATCGACCTCTACGTTCCGAACGGGCAGGCGGTCGACTCCGACAAGTACCGCTACAAGCTCGACTGGTGTCGCGCGGCGACGGCGTTCATCGCGGACGAGATCGCGCGTCACCCCCGTCTCGCGCTTTGCGGAGACTTCAACATCGCGCCCGAGGACCGCGACGTCCACGATCCCGGCGCGTGGCGCGGACAAGTGATGTGCTCGGAGCCCGAGCGCGCGGTGTTCCGCGGCTGGATCGCGCTGGGCCTCGAGGACAGCTTCCGCCTCTTCGAGCAGCCGCCGAACACGTTCAGCTGGTGGGACTATCGACAGCTCGCGTTCCCGAAGAACCGGGGGCTGCGCATCGACCACATCCTGCTCTCGCCCGCGCTCGCCGCGGCGTGCACCTCCTGCCGCATCGACCGCAATGCGCGCAAGGGCGCGAAGCCTTCGGATCACGCCCCGGTGATCGCCGAGGTCGCGCAATGACCGTCCGGCGGCTGCTGAGAGAGCTGCGCGCACGCAGCCGCCGCCCCGACGGACTGTGGGTGCCGCCCGGCCACTTCTACTCGCCGCTCGTCGACCCGAAGGAGGTCACCGCCGTGCGCGAGCGCCTGTGGCCCGCGCAACCGATCGCCGGTGGCATCGACTGGAACGACGACGGACACCGGCGGTTACTCGTCGAAGCTTTCCCGCGCCATCTTCCGCTCTACGACTATCCCGAGTTGCTGCCCGACGGCCCCGACCTCGTCGATTTCTATACGCGCAACGAGCAGTTCAGCTGGCTCGACCCGCGCGCTCTCTTCGTGCTCCTGCACGCGTGGCGCCCGCGCCGGGTGATCGAAGTGGGATCCGGCTATTCGTCGCTGCTGATCGCGGACGTCAACCGGCGCTGGTTCGGTGGCGGGATTCACGTGACCTGCATCGAACCGTACCCGCGCTCGTTCCTGAAGAATCGCATCGACGGAATTTCACGGCTGGTCGAGGAAAAGGTGCAGGACGTTCCGCTCGAGGAGTTCGCTGCGCTCGAAGCCGGCGACATCCTCTTCGTCGACTCCTCGCACGTCGCGAAGACGGGCAGCGACGTCAATCGGATCTACTTCGACGTGCTGCCGGCGCTCGCGCCCGGCGTGCGCATCCACGTGCACGACATCTTCCTGCCGCACGAGTACCCGCAGGCGTGGGTGATCGATCAGAACCGGAGCTGGAACGAGCAATACCTGTTGCGCGCGCTCCTCATGTACACGAGGGGATTTCGCATCGAGTTCGGGTGCGCGTATGCGTTCCACGCGTTTCCCGAGCTCGTGATCAAGGCGCTCGCGCACCCGAAGGGCCACGGCTACGGCGGCGGGAGCCTGTGGTTCACTAAGATCGTGTGACGCCGTCGGCGCCGTAACGGCGTGCTCCTCGGCGTACCCGGCTTCGCCTCGGCTTACTCACCCGCGGCCTCCGCTACCGCTCCCGTGAAGTGGCGCGTCGCGGCGGCGGCGGCGAAGCTCGGTCGCTCGGCGACGGGCGCCCCGCGCCTTGGCTCGCTACGCTCGCCCGCCTCGCTCACTCGCCCTGAGCTCGTGCTCGAGCCCGAGCTCCTGGATCTTGCGGGTGAGCGTGTTGCGGCCCCAGCCGAGCAACTGCGCCGCCTCCATCCGATGACCGCCGGTATGTGCGAGCGCGCGCAGGATCAGCGTTCTTTCGAATTCGCGCTCGAGACGATCGCCGACGCCGCGCTCGCCGCGCACCAGCGCCTGGGCCAGCTCGTGGTCCAGCGTGTTGCGCCAATCCGCTTCGGCCATCCCGGCGTGCGCTCCGCGCGCCGGCGGTTCGCGCACCTCCGCCGGCAGGTCGCCGACGTCGACGCGATGCCCCGGCGCCATCACCGTGACCCAGTGGCAGATGTTCTCGAGCTGCCGGACATTGCCGGGAAATGCGAACACGCCGAGCGTTTTCAGCGCATCCTCCGAGAGCACCTTGGGCTCGACGCCGAGCTCGCGCGCGCTCTTCTGCAGGAAGTGCCGCGCGAGCGGCGCGATGTCCTCGGGTCGTTCGCGCAGCGGTGGGAGACGCAGCCGCACAACGTTCAAGCGATGCAGCAGATCCTCGCGGAAGAGTCCCTGGCGGACGCGCTCCTCGAGGTTCTGATGCGTGGCGGCGATCACCCGGACGCTCGATTTCTGCGGAGCGTGGCCGCCGACCCGATAGTATTCGCCGTCGGCGAGCACGCGCAAGAGACGCACCTGCAGATCCGGCGGCATGTCGCCGATCTCGTCGAGGAAGAGCGTGCCGCCCTCGGCCTGTTCGAACCGCCCGCGCCGCGCGCTCTGCGCGCCGGTGAACGCGCCTCGCTCGTGACCGAAGAGCTCCGATTCCAGCAGGTCCTTCGGAATCGCCGCCGTGTTGATCGCGATGAACGGCCCCGGCGCACGCGGGCTGTGCCGATGCAGCGCGCGTGCGACGAGCTCCTTGCCGGTTCCGGATTCCCCGGTTATCAGCACGGTGGCGCTCGATTGCGACAGCCGTCCGATCGCACGGAACACCTCCTGCATGGCAGGCGCCTGACCGAGCATCTCGCCCGAATCGGCGGTGCCCGTGTCCGGAGGCGCCGCGGCGGGCGCCTGCACCATCGCACGGCGGATGAGCGCGACTGCATGATCGACGTCGAACGGCTTCGGCAGGTATTCGAACGCGCCGCCCTGGAACGCGGAGACCGCGCTGTCGAGATCCGAATAGGCCGTCATGATGATCACGGGAAGGTGCGGAAAGCGCTCCTTCACTTTCTCGAGCAGCTGCAGGCCGGAGTCGCCCGGCATACGGATGTCGGAAACGAGCACCGAGGGCTGGCTGGCGGAGAGCGCCTGCAGCACTTCGTAGGCCGACACGAAGGAGCGAAACGCGATGTCTTCGCGCGCGAGCGCCTTTTCGAGCACCCAGCGAATGGAGCGATCGTCGTCGACGATCCATACGGGCTTCATCGGCGCACCTTGTCGAGTTTCGGAACGGGAGGCACGGAAGACCTTTCGTCAGTTTCCTGAGCGCGACGCCCCCGGTTCGACGGGGAGGAGAATCGTGAACACCGTACGCCCGGGAACGCTTTCGCACTCGATCGCGCCCGAGTGCTGTGCGATGAACGCTTGCGCGAGCGTGAGTCCGAGACCGCTTCCGCCTTCGCGGCCCGAGACGAGCGGATAGAAGATCCGGTCGCGAATCGCCTCGGGGATGCCGGGACCGTTGTCCTCGATGGAGAGCGCGAGGGCGACCCGATGCCGCCTCTTCGCGAGTGTCACGTAGCGCGCCACGCGCGTCGTGAGCGTGATGAGCGGATCGTCCTTCTTGCCTTCGAGCGCCTGCGCGGCATTGCGCACGACGTTTAGAACCGCCTGCGTGAGCTGCTCGGGATCGGCGTCGAATTCCGGCAGGCTGATGTCGAAATCGCTCGCGATCGACACGCGCGGAAACTCCGCGTGCACCAGGCCGCGCACGCGCGTCAAGATCTCGTGGATGTTCGTGCGCTTGAACGTCGGAAGCCGGTGCGGTGTCAGCAGCCGGTTGACGAGCGACTGCAGCCGATCGGCCTCGCCGATCACGACCTGCGTGTATTCGATCAGCTGCGGCTGGTCGAGCTCGCGCTCGAGGAGCTGCGCGGCGCCCCGAATGCCTCCGAGCGGATTCTTGATCTCGTGCGCGAGGTTGCGAATGAGCTCGCGGTTCGCCTGCTGCTGCTCGTTCAGCCGCTCCTCGCGGGCGATCTTCAGCTGCTGGTCGATGTGCCGGAACTCGAGTAGCAGCGTCGCGTCCTTCGCGTCGACCGCAGAAACCGTGCACGTGAGATGGAGCTTCGGCCTGCCGTTGACTGCGAGCTCCAGCTCCTGCTCGGTGTACGTCGCGCCGCCCAGCACCGCCTTGTCGATCGCCGCGGAGAGCCCCGTCGCCTCGCTGAAAACCTCCGAGGGGCGGTGTCCGAGCAGATGCTTCTTCGACAGCGCGAACAGATTCTCCGCCGCTGGATTCGCGTACGCGATCCGCCGCGTGCGATCGAGCAGCAGGACGGCGGTGGCGAGCAGCTCCAGCCCGGCGAACGCACCCTTGACGTCGTCGCTTGCGAAAGGGAAGAGATGTGCGAAGCTCACGATGGCGACCGGGATGACGTTCGGGCGAAGGACAATTGCAACGCTCTTACGTTAGCAATATCCGCGCCCGGGACGGCGCATCACTTGACCGCGGCGAGCTCCTTCTTCAGCGCTTCGACGTTCTTCTCGTGCACGCTCACGTTCTGCCGCAACCGGGTAATGCGCGCGCGATATTTCTCTGTGTCCGCTTTCTCCTCCGGCAGCGGCGCCGGCGCTCCATCCGCGTAGAGCGCGCGCGATTCTGCGAGCAGTTTCTCCTCGGTGGCGAGTTCGTCCGACAGGACTTTGCGACGGACATCGTCGCGTCCCTTCTGCGTGTCGGGATCGACGCGCGGAAAGCCCGACGGCGTGGATCCCTTCGCCGAGCGGGCCGCCGACCCGCTGCTCGCAGCGCCCGCGCCGCCTGTCGCGCCGGGGACGTTGAAGTACGACGACGCGCCCGACCGCGTCGCGCATTTGTACATGTTGCCTGAGCCGGAGACGAACTCCGGCTTGCTCACACAACCGGATTCCTTGGCCTTTTCGGTGAGTGTCTGCGAGAACGCGGTGTCGGTGCTGAACAAGGCGAGAAGAAGGCCCACGCGTATCCATGATGCGGCTTCGCGCGCACGCCCGCATTGCGATCTTAGCTGCATCCGGCGGAGTTTATTGAATTATCCGAGTGCAGGCAAAACCCGGCGGCGCTCTCGCCCGCCGCCCTCGGACCCCAAATTCCCCGCCGGACGCGCGCTCGACTAGAGGCTGTAATACATCTCGTATTCGACCGGATGCGTCGTCATCCGGAACCGCGTCACCTCTTCCATCTTGAGACCGATGTACGCGTCGAGCATGTCGTTGGTGAACACGCCGCCCTTCGTGAGGAACTCGCGATCCTTGTCGAGATGATCGAGCGCCTCGTCGAGCGATGCGCACGGGTGCGGCACCTTGGCGGCCTCCTCGGGCTCAAGATCGTACAGATTCTTGTCGACGGGGTCGCCCGGGTGGATCTTGTTCTGCACGCCGTCGAGGCCCGCCATCAGCATCGCCGCGAACGCAAGGTAGGGGTTCGCCGTCGGATCGGGGAAGCGCACCTCGATGCGGCGGCCCTTCGGATTCGCCACGTACGGGATGCGAATCGCGGCGGAGCGGTTCCGCGCCGAGTAGGCGAGGTTGATCGGTGCCTCGAATCCCGGGACGAGCCGCTTGTACGAGTTGGTCCCCGGGTTCGTGATCGCGTTGAGCGCCTTGGCGTGCTTGATCACGCCGCCGATGTAATACAGCGCGAAGTCGGAAAGCCCCGAGTAGCCGTCGCCGGCGAAGAGGTTCTTCCCGTCCTTCCATACCGATTGATGGCAGTGCATCCCCGAGCCGTTGTCGCCGACGATCGGCTTCGGCATGAACGTCGCCGTCTTGCCGTACGCGTGCGCGGTGTTGTGAACCGCGTACTTCAGGATCTGCAGCCAGTCGGCGCGCTGCACGAGCGGCGCGAATTTCGTGCCGATTTCGTTCTGGCCGGCAGCCGCGACTTCATGGTGATGCACCTCGACCTCGACGCCCATCTGCTCGAGCGCCAGGCACATCGCCGAGCGGATATCCTGCAGCGAGTCGACCGGCGGCACCGGGAAGTAGCCGCCCTTGACCGGCGGACGATGTCCCATGTTGCCGCCCTCGAACTTCTCGGCCGACGACCACGGCGCCTCGCTCGAGAAGATCTTGCAATAGCTGCCCGACATGTCGACAGACCACTCGACGGCGTCGAAAATGAAGAACTCAGGCTCGGGGCCGAAATACGCGACATCGCCGATTCCCGTCGACTTGAGATAAGCGTCGGCGCGCTTCGCGAGCGAGCGCGGGTCGCGCTCATAGCCCTTGCCGTCCGACGGCTCGATCACGTCGCAGGTGATGTTGAGCGTCGTCTCGTCCATGAAAGGATCGATATAGGCAGCGTTCGCATCCGGCATCAGCAGCATGTCGGAGGCCTGGATGCCCTTCCAGCCGGCGATCGACGAGCCGTCGAACGCGTGGCCGCTCTCGAACTTATCCATCGTGAAGACCTTGCTCGGCACCGAAACGTGCTGCTCCTTGCCGCGGGTGTCGGTGAAGCGCAGGTCGACGAACTTGACCTCCTTGTCCTTGATCAGCTTGAGCACGTCGGCGGGGGTGGCCATGCGGAATCTCCTTGGTGGGGGGCGGGATTACGATGCGTTGCAATACGACGGAAGGGCAACAGCGAGAACTATGCCATATCCACAAGCGGCCGAAAGGCCTTGCCAGCCAATGATTTTCGCACCATCCGGGAGTCAGACGGGCCATGTCCGCACTATTTGTGTGCGAATTTTTGGATTACGTCGCCAATCTAGTGCATCGCCTGCTTACGCCGACGCGATTTCATGCTGCGCAGCATCATTCGAGGTGTGGCCCGGCGCCACGCGATGCGGTCGCATGCGCAATTGGCCGCCGATGCGGATCTAAGGCATTGTTATATAGATATTTAGCGAGTGCACCATAGTGGTGCGGCAATCGTGGATCCGGGACTCTTGGCGAGGCGCAGCCGCTTCGCCATCCGGTTCAAGGGTAGAACATGTAGAGTCGGTAGCCCGCCTGTGTCGTGGCGCTTGCATCGATGAACACCTTGATCGCCACCT
>Ga0335069_10003747_pt1 | contig 22803 bp, 24 predicted proteins | sample Lox_Sample_11_FD_206714 | JGI IMG/M metagenome (GOLD analysis project Ga0335069, IMG submission 206714) | Soil microbial communities from Loxahatchee National Wildlife Refuge, Florida, United States - Lox_Sample_1.1 | ecosystem: Environmental > Terrestrial > Soil > Wetlands | place: USA... | reverse complement strand
GAAAGGCGACCGCGAACCCCACGGAGGACCATCATGGCCGACGACACCCCCACGTCTCCCTTCACCGAGGAGCAGACCAACAGCCTGCGCCAGCTCGTCAGCAGCATCGTAAACAGCAGCATCCGGGCCCGCGATGTCCAGGCGGACAAGAAGCGGGCCGAGGACCGCGAAGCGATCAAGAGCGACTTCGCCAAGATGTTGGACGAGAAGCTCGCGGCCTTCACGCCCGCGACGGACGACGGCAAGGGGAGCAAGCGAGACCGTAAGGAAGACGTCGAGTTCGCGACTCTCAAGCGTCAGTTCGCCGAAATGCAGGCCCGGGCCGAAGAGTCGGACCGTCGTGCGGCGGCCGAACGGGCAAAGAACCGCGACATCACGCTCCGCAAGGCGGCCGAGGAAGTGCTCGAGAGCGCCGGCATCACGGGCACGCGCTTCAAGGCCGCGTACGCGCTCCTGCAGCAAGAGGGACGCATCCGGTACGCGGCCGACGACACGGACGACATCGTGTTCACGGAGTCGACGGGCACCGAGGTGGACCACCGCACGGGGCTCTCGGGCTGGGCGAAGTCGGAGGAGGCGAAGCTCTTCATTCCGCCGAGCGGCACGCAGGGCAGCGGGTCGCGACCCAAGACGGGTCAACCCCAAGTCAAGAATGGCCCGGTCACGCCGCAAGAGCGCAACGACCGGATCAAAGCCGCGTTGGCCGACTGGGCCGAGCGCGGCACGTAACGGACGGACGCTGGCAATTTCGCCAGCCCATGAACAAAGGAAGACACCATGGCTGGTGAAAGCATCGCGACGATTTTCAATGCCTTGTCGCAGACGATGGACGAGGACCTCACGCGGCAATGGAACCGCACGACGTTCCTCCTCAAGTGGATCGCGGAGGCGGGCAACATCAAGCCGGGCCACGGCAAGAACGCCGCGTTCGACGTCGAGTTTACGAACGCGACGGGCGGTACCGTGGCGGAGGGGAGCGACGTCCAGGCGTCCGAGTACAACTCCGACATCAACGAGCCAGCGGTCTTCTCGTGGGCGACCTACCGCACGAGCTTCCAGATCTCCGAGCAGGAGATCGACGCGGCACGCGGCTCCATCGGGACCCCCGAGAAGCTGCGCGATCTCTTCGGGTCGCGTGTCGTGTCGGCCAACTCGATTCTCGCGAAGGCGGTCGAGCAGGATCTCCTGACGGGCACGGGTGTCGACTCCAACGGCAACCCGACGCTCATCGGGATCTTCGGCGGTGCGCTGTCGGCGAGCGGTGTCTACGGTGGTCTCAACCCCGCGACCTACAGCGAATGGGCTTCGACGCTGCTGGCCAACGGCGGTGTTTTGCGGTCGCTCACGCCCAACCTCATGAACCAGGCCGACAACGCGATCTTCATCGCGGCTTCGTTGCCGTGGAACATGATCCTGACGTCGGCGGGCGTCGCGGCGAAGTACGAGCAGTTCTTCACGGCCGGCACAGGCAACGCGGGCAACTTCCCGCTCGTGCGTATCAACGACCGCAACGAATACGGGCTCGGGGTCGCGATGGACGCCATCGGACAGATGGACAACCTGCAGTGGAAGGGCAAGCGCGTGCAGCGCAACCCGTTGGCCCCGACGGGCAAGATGGCGTTCCTCAACACGGAATTCATCAAGCTCCAGTACCTACCCCACATGCCGACCCGCAACGAGATCGAGTTCTTCGAGTCGCTCGGGTTGACGGGCAGCTCGGGCGACGAGCCCGCGACCAGGATGACGGTGCCGCTGCCCGTGCGGTTCGTCGAGATCGCGAAGACGGGCGACAGCCACAAGATCAGCGCGAGGTTGACGGTGGCGTCGGCCATCGTTCGTCGAAACGCGATGGCGGTCATCCAGGACATCAGCGAGAGCTGATCGCGAGGGGGGAGGATTCGCCTTCCCCTCGGGCCCTCTCCCATCACGAAGGTTTTTCTACATGTCACAGCCCACCCAAGACGACTTCATCCCGAGTGCGAAGCCGGCCAAGTACGACGGCCAGTTCATTCCGGTCGACACCCCCGGTGCCCCCCTCTACGTCGAGGACGACCAGCTCTACACCGAGTGGTACAACCCGACGTCGCAGGACGTCGTGCTCGAGGTCCACATCGGGACCGATCCGAAGAATGCGGCTTGGCGCAAGGCCTATCTCGAGGCCACGCCGGCACGCCGACTTGAAATGAAGAGCGGCAACCGCATCTTCGTAATCAAGGCTGGCCAGACCAAGCAGATCTCGAGCGACTTCGACCTCGCGATCCAGCGCACGCACTGCCTGCATCCCGCGTGCACGAACAAAAAGGATGCGTGCCGTGACCTCGACCATCCCCGCGTCGTGTCGGCGGGGTTGGCGCCGCAGTTGATTTGCAAACGGTGGCACAAGGTCCCCGGCTTGGCGGCCAACCTCGACATGGCGAAGGCGCAGGCCGAGCAAGCCATGGCCGCGATGGCGAAGGCGAACGTCGAGAAGCTTTCGGCCGAGATGGAGGTGCAGGGCGCGCGCAAGCTCCTCGAGCAAGCGCAGGCCACGGCACGCGAGGCGCTCGAGGCCAAGGCCCGCGCCGAAGAGGCGGCCGCGCGCGAGACCAAGGCGCGGCTCGAAGCGGAAAACAAACTCCAGTCCGTCGAACAGGCGGCAAGAACGAAAGGCAAGTGAAATGGCAACGGCATCGGTCTACTACCTCATCGACGACTACACGAACTCTTCGGGCGGCGCGGGGGGTGGCGGGAGCGGCAACCAGATTTCGCCCGAATTCACCGCCGCGACGCTGCTCGATGCCCAGGTGGTCGCGCAGCAGTTCGCCCAGGTGTTCAATCGCCCGGTGCGGCTCGTGCAAAAGGGTGGGGCGCCGCCCTGGACCCCGCTCTACACGCCCAGCACGTGCCGCGTGCTGCCGTCCCCCGTCCCGCAGTCGATTCTCTTCTGAGCCCGCGCATGGCTGACCGCATCTCCGCCTGCCTGATCGTGAAGAACGAGCCCGGACTCGAACGGGCCGTTCTCTCGATCCGTCCCCACGTCGACGAGGTCTGCATCGTGGACACGGGGAGTCATGACGGCACGGCGGAGGTCGCGGCCCGGCTGGCGGACAAGTTCGAGTTCTTCACGGACTGCAACTTCCCCGACGGCGACATCGCGGACTTCTCGCGGGCGCGCGCCAAAAGCTTCGCGCTCGCGAGCCACGAGACCGTCGTGTGGCTCGATGCCGACGACACGGTCGAGAATCCCGACCAACTGCGGGACGCCATCGCGTGGTGCCACGCGCGCTCCAAGGGTCAGCCGTGGCGCGCGCTCTTCGGCTACGACTACGACCAGGACGCCGAAGAGCGCTCGATCAGCTGGCAACAGCGCGAGCGTGTCGTGTACCCCGCGAACCAGTTCCACTGGGTCTACCGGGTACACGAGGGCCTCACGTGCCGGCTCGCGAACGAGTGGCAGACGCTCGAGCCCCCGTACCCCATCGTGTGGCGTCACCACTGCGACAAGACGAAGCCTCGGTCGCGCCGCAACCTCCGGATTCTCCTGGACCACGTGCGCGAGGTCGGGGTCGACCACGTCGACCCCAAGACGATGTTCGACCTCGGGATGGAGTTTGCGAAGTCGGGCGACCACAACCTCGCGCTCGCGTGGATGGTGCGGTTCGTCCACGCGAGCGACCTCGACGACGAGCGCATGCTGGCGTGCCTCCACATGGTGGATGTGTTGTCGTTTTGGCCGGGGCGCGAGCAAGACGCCGCGCTCTGGGGCCAAAAGGCCGTGCAGTACAGGCCCGACTGGCCCGATGGCTACTTCGCGCTCGCGAAGTTGGCGTACGGGGTGGCGAACAAGGTCAAGCATCGGGGTGACGCCGCGGCGGAGCTTCGCCACCTGGCGCGTGTCCGACACTTCGCCGAAAAGGGGCTCGCGCTCACGCGCCCACGGTCTTCCGCGCCGCAGAATCCGAGCGACGCGACGTTCAACGTCCCCGCGATCCTGCAGGACGTGCTCGAACGGCTCGGTGACGTCAAGGCCGCGTACGATCTTTTCAAGCACGTGGTGCGTGCCGACGACCCCGCGGCGCAGCTCAGGCTGCGTGAACTGGAGCTGCGCACCACCGACCTCCACGCGGGCAAGCTCGACGTCGCGATCGTGTGCGGGGCGTTCGGGGAAGCATGGGACCCCGACAGTGCGGCGCGGCGCGGCATTGGCGGCAGCGAGACGGCCGTCATCCAGGTCGCGAAGCGGCTTGCGATCCTCGACTGCCGCGTGAGGGTGTATTGCCGGTGCGACCGACCGGGCCTTTACGAGGGCGTCGAGTACCGCGCGATGGGGAACGTCGACGAAGTCGAGGGGTGCGACCTGTTGGTCGCGTGGCGCAGCGCCGAGCTACTGGAGAATCACCGCGCGAAGGTCAAGTGGCTCTGGGTGCACGACGTTCTGCCGGCGGGAGCGACGCCGTGGAACATAGACCTCGCGGACCGCGTGTTGGCGTTGAGCGCATGGCACGCCGATCACCTCCGCAAAGCCTTCCCGGGCGTGGCGGACCGTGTGGTACAGACCCGCAACGGCATCGAGTTTGAACGCTTCGACGTCGAGGTCACGCGTCACCCGCATCGCGCGATCTACAGCTCGAGCCCGGACCGCGGCCTCACGGAGCTACTCGATATGTGGCCCGCGATTCTGGCCCGAGTGCCCGACGCCGAGCTGCACGTCTTCTACGGGTTCGCGGGCTTTCCCAAGTTGGCGCGTGACGAGTTCGAGACCAAGATGGCGGCGACGCCAGGCGTCGTGCACCACGACCGCGTCGATCAGGCGACGCTCGCGCGCGAGATGTTGGCCGCGGGCGCGTGGCTCTATCCCAGTTGGGCAGGGGGGAAGCCCTTCACTGAAACAAGTTGCATCACCGCCATGGAGGCGCAGGCCGCGGGTCTGCACGGCGTCTGCTCGCCCTACGGGGCGCTGCCCGAAACGGCCCGCTATTGCGCGATGCCGGTCGGGGCGGTCGACACCGAAGAGTACCGGATCCAGTTCGTCGACGCGGCCGTCACGGCCCTCACGCTCTCGGACAAGTGCGACACTTGGCGAGAACCCGTTCGGGAGTACGCGCGCGACACTTTCGGTTGGGACCCCGTGGCGGTCCAGTGGGGCGAGTGGGCGTTCCGCGACGTCGCGATGGCGAAGGTGACGCCCATCACGGAGGGCGTGTACGCGGTGCGACCCAACCTCCCCACGATCCACATGATCCTCGCACCGCAGGCGAGCGGCGATGTCCTGATGGACGCGACGGGGGACCCAGGCGCTGAAGCGCAGGGCCGGGGTTCGCGCGTCGGCTTCCTGGGACTCGTGCGGGCAATGGGGGCCACGGGGCGTTGGAACGTTCGGGCGTACTCGACCTTCCGGCATCCGCTGGTGCATCGCGAGGGTGTCGACTATGTGCGGCTCGACCACCTCTTGTCTGCACCGGCGCCCGACGTGGTGCTCGCGTATTACGACACCTCGCCGCTCGTACACTTCGACGGTCGCCGAACCCTAAGGGTCGCGAGCCACCACACGTACCAGCCCTACATGCACTTCGACTCGGCGGACGTCAACGTGGCGCCGAGTCAGCACGCGGTCGACATTCTGCGGGAGCAGTTCGATCCCACGGGCCGCTGGGCCGTCCTCCCCAACGCCGTCGGGGAGCTGCCGATCGAGCGCCGGCCCGTCTGCGGCCGCATCCTCTACCACACGTCGGCGGACCGCGGACTCCACAACCTGCTGAACGCCTATCCCGAGATCCGACGCATGATGCCGGAGGCCCACCTGCACGTCGTGGGGCCGCTGCGCGCCATTCTGGATTCCGAAGAGCCCAAGGGGCGGCTGGGTGACCGTACGCGCGAGCTTCGCGCCAGCTACGCGCGCGCCGAGGCCGCGGGGGGCGTGGTGTTGCTCGGCAAGCTCCCGAGGGCGGAGCTCTGGCGAGAGCTCGCGGAGGCGTCGGTGTTCGCGTTCCCGTGCGAGCCCACGGCGCCGTGCGAGACCTTCAGCGTCTCGACTATGGAGTGTTGCCGGCTCGGTATCCCGGTCGTGCTGGCGCCAGCGGACGCGCTGGAGTCCATCTACCGGGGTCACGTCGCGATGTGCCCGTCGCCCGCGAGTCAACATCTCGACGTGTTCGCCGAGACGGTCGCGTGTACGCTTGCGGTTGCCGAGACATCGGACCTTCGGGAGCTCGGGCCTCAGCTCGCGGCTCAGTACACGTTCGACCGGGCCGCGGTCGCGCTCGAGGGCATCATTCGGGACGCGAGCCTGTACGCGGGTCCTCGATATCTTCAGCGCGCCTGTGCGGAGTAGCGATGGCGTACAGCGAGCAAGACCGAACCTACCTGCGACACTTCGTCGGCTACGGGGCGATCTTTCTCCAGGCCGAGCCGCGACTCGAGAACGCCATCACGGCGACCCAGTCGGAGGCGGATGGGGGGGCGCGTCCCGACAGCAACGTCGAAAACTACATCAAGGGAATCGTGTACGGAAGCGCGGCGCAAGCCGGCAATCCCGTGACGCCCGGCCCTACGACGCAGTCCACCACGTTCGCGATGCCGGCCCAGCAGGGGCTTTTGACGTTGGAGGCTCAGATCCAGGTCATGTGGCCCATTACGTTTGTCCAGAGTTCGGACAACAAGGAGGCGGTGCTGGACGTGTTCCGCGGCATCGTGTTGCTGCGCAAAGAAGGTCGTCGCCTTTGCCACGCGCTTGCCAGGATGCTCGGCATGAAGGGGGTCCGGGCCGATGTCTTTTCTGCGGCTCCAGTGATTCTCGACGACGACCCGTTCGCCTATGACAATTTGCAGCACTGGAGGCTCGGTCCCTAGTGAAGATCGAGCTCATCGACGGACCTGGCGGTCGCCCTTTCGCGATCCCGGCGGAACCCCGGAATACGCGTGACCATGCGGAATGGATCTGCCGACAAGTGTTCGCCGGTGAGTACGACCACGCCTCGCTACCGGAGCGCGTCGAGGTCGCGGTCGACGTCGGGTCACACTGCGGGAGCTTCGTCGCGTGGGCAGCGCACCGCTGGCCCTCGCTCACGACGGTCCATTGCTACGACCCCAACGAAGCCGCGCTCGAGTTGACGTTCGCCAACGCGCACCCGCGGCTCCGCGTCCATCGCTTCCCTGCGGCCGTGACGGAGCAGGAGCGGGCCTACTTTGGACTCCCGTGGGATTGGGGGAGCGCGAAGACGCACCAGTTGTCCGTCACCGAGGGTCGAGCGGTCCCGACGGTGCACCCTCGAGATCTCCCGCGCTGCGACGTTCTGAAGTGCGACAGCGAAGGGACCGAGATCGAGGTCATGAACCACTTCCGCCACTGGGACGACCTCAAGGCGCTGTTGGTCGAGTTCCACTCGCGCGACCACCGCGTCGCGCAGCGCAAGATCGCGACGGCGCGTGGATTCCGGTGCCTCTCGGAGGTCGACCACGAATACGGGGTCGCGATATGGGTGCGGACGTGAAGCGGGTCGAGATCAAGACGTTTCTCAAGCGCGAGTTCCTCGTCGTCGATCCCGCGAGCGTGGGGTTCGAAGAACACGACAACGCGTGCTTCGACCAGGACGAGCCCGTGCGGCATCTGCTGGCGGGGCTTCGGCCCGGCGACGTGTTCGTGGACGTCGGGGCGCACTTCGGGGCCTACGCGCTCGCGGCCCTCACGATGGGGTGCCGCGTACATGCGTTCGAGCCGTCGGACGTTGCGCACGCGGTCCTAAGGGCCAACGTCGTGGCGAACGAATGGACGTCGCGCTGCGCCATCCACAAGCTCGTGCTCTGGGATCGGACCCCGTACCCCGCGGAGTTGTCGGGGGAGGTCTTTACGCGTCACTACCCCACGGTGACGTGGAGGGTTTCGACGCTCGATGACCAGGTGACCCACGCTCACATGGTCAAGATCGACGTCGAGGGTGCGGAGCTGGGAGTGCTGCTGGGGGGGCGCCGCATGCTCGAACGATGCCGCCCCACGCTCATCATCGAGGACCACGAGGACGTCGACCTGCCGGGCGTGACGCAGATCTGCGACTACCCCAAGAGCGTCGACAGCTCGCGCCGCATCCACGCGCTGCTGGGCGAACTGGGGTATGGGGTCGAGGTCGTGCCGTGGGACGTGTCGCGCCGGTACATCGTCGCGAGGCCAGCATGACGATCTTCGCAGCCGAGACGACGCTACGCCTCATCCGGGTCCCGACCACCGCGGTGCTGCAGCAGGTTGACGTCTCGAGCTACCCGGACGGCACGTTGGCGTACGTTTCGGCTTCTCAGAGCTACTACTGCCGCCAGTCCCTCCTGCAGCCCAATGGGGGCACGATCCTGTCGGCCGCCAATGGGCCAGGGGGGTGGGCTCAAACCTTCACGGTCACGACGTCGTGACGGTCCTCTACGGGGCCGAACAGACGTTGGAGGTCATCGGGGTACCGACCAAGTCGCAGCTCCAGCAACTCGACGTCTCGTCGTACGGTGATGGCACGTTGGCCTACGTGGCCGAGACCGCGAGCTTCTACAGTCGCCAGTCGCTACTCGGTAGCAACGGGGGCACGATCCTCAAGTCCGCCGGCCCCGGCGGTTGGGCGCAAGTCGTCGCGTCTTCGAGTGGAGGCATGCCGGCGGGGGCCACGCAGGCGTATGACGCGCTCGTCATTGCCAGCATCACGAAGTACGTCTACGGGGCCCAGGGCACCAACGAGGGACAACTCTGCACGGCCGCTGCGAACCTTGGTAGCGGCGGCGGCTCGGCCACGCAGCCATCCCCGCCCAGTTTCTCGACGACGTGCCTGCACGACGAACTGAACCTGGCAGGACAGCCCGCCTTCGTGTTCGGCAACGACGGTGACAACCTCGTCTTCAACGACGCGGCGACGACCGCACTGTCGCTCCCGTCGCTCCCATGGGGATTGCCCTTCACGCTGTTCGTGGTCGGCCGAGGCGACACCGGTACGCTGTTCGAACTCGGGGCTGGTGTCGCGAGCAACCCCGGTATGCTCATGACGACGACCACTGGGCCGTCGCTCGCGATCAACCGGACGGGTAGCTCCGAGGAGACGGCGAATGCTTATCTGTCGCCGAGTAGCCTGGTGACGGCACTTGGCGCGAGCGTGTTCTACACGCTTCTGGAGACGGACAGCGGCGTCACGGTCGACGGCTCGAACAACATCAGCGCGTGGGCGGACCAGAGCGGCAACGGCAATGGCCTATCGCAGGCGACAGCGGGCAACCGTATCCCGTTCGTGTCGAGCGGAGGCCTCGCGAATGGCAAGCCGTACCTGAATTGCACGGCCACGAGCGGCCAGACGATCGCGGGGACGTTCTCCGTGCCGCTCGGATACGAGGTCGCGATCGTCTGCACGCAGGCAAACAGCAATACGCTGATGACCGCCTTCGATACGAACGGCGGCAACAGCAACGCGATCCTCTCCTTCGCGTCGTCGAACTTCCAGATCTTCGCCGGTTTCAACAACACCAATGCGTTGAACGTGGCGGACGGAGGCGGCATCCCGCACATGTTCGCGTTCGCCGCGCCGGTCGCGCAAAACGCCACGGCGCAGGTGGACGGAGGCGTCCTTATTGCGAGCGGCACAGGCGTCGCGACCGCGCTGACCAACGTGTCCGTCGGTTCGGCCGTTGGCGGCGGCGAGCCGTGGTACGGACAGATTTACGCGGTCTGCATCACCAAGACGCTCACGGCGGCGCAGCGCTTGATCCGCGACAACTACCTCACCCAGAAGTACGGGTGCAATCACCAGCTATGGGCATCCGATGACGGGTGTCACACGTGGATCGTGACGAGCAACGGTACCGACCCGCCCACGATCACGCGCGACGGTCAGGCTCTTGCGCTGACGACGAACGCAGTGAGCCCCGGCACTGGCACCGCCACGGTCTCTGGGATGCTCGGCGCCTCGCACGCGCTGTCCGCGATCGGCATCGGCGCCATTGCGCGATGGTACCTGTATTCCTCCGTGCTGAGTGGCGCACTACTGGCGCAGGGGTTGGCGGACTGCCAAGCGAAATGGCCGTCATCGCCGACAACGTCCGGACCGCAGACAGTCAAGGTGCTGGAGGCGGGCGACTCGATCACGGCAGGTGCAGGGGTCAACAGCGTGTACCGCTACCGCCTCGACGGTCGTCTCATGGTCTACGGTGGCCCTAAGTACGGATCGCCAACGTACGGCTATCCGCTCAACTTCGGGGTCGGAGGCACCACGCTCGCGCAGATCGGCGCGTCGGTCACGAGCAGCGTCGTTCCGGCGCTCACGCCAGGCGTCAAAAACCTCGTCATCATCCAGGGCGGCACGAACGACCTCGAGCAGAGTCGGACCGCGCTTCAGATGATCGCCGACTGGCAGACAGCCGTCGGTAACGCCGTGACGGGGCTCGTCGCGCTCGGCGACGGGCTCACGCACGGAGTGGTGGTCATCACGACGCCATACCTCGGGCCCAGCAACGAAGCGGTGCGGCTGCCGGCGAACGCAGGCGTGAGGGCCAACTACGCGTCCTGGGGCAGTACATCTGGCGCCACGAAGGCCGTCGTCATCCTGGCCGACGTGGGCGCCGACGCGATGATGGGCAGTCACGGCACGACCATCACGACGCCATATTTCGTCGCGGACGGGGTGCACCCGAGCAAGATCGGATACGAGCGCATGTACGCCGTTCTGGCGGCGGCGCTCGCGACGAGTGGCTTCTGAGCGCAATGGCGACGTACCGCGACGTCATCCTGGGTCCCATCGATATTGTGCGGGGCGTCGGGGGGCTGCTGGGCCTCCGGGTCTACACCGTGACGGTGCTGGTCCGGACGTGGGATGGACCGCGGCCGGGCGTCGGGACTTCGAGTGACGTCACGACGCAGCTCACCAACGCGCTGCCGGGGGGCGGTCGGACGCCGGTCCACGTCGTACAGCTTTCGAGGCGTGACATCATCGCGTCGGGTGGGGTCTACGCGGACCGCGACATCAAGGTCGGACCCATTACGCCCCCCTACCCGGCCGGCATCGGGTTTCCCGCGGGGGGCTTCGACGACGCGACTGCGGACCCCGCGGTGCCGGTCTCGCAAAAGCCCGTCGAGGTCTTCTGGAACGTCGTGGGGCCGGGGTGGCCCGTGGGGCCGGGGGGCTGGGCGCAAAAGGTTGGAGAAGAGTTCACGGCCCTCCACCTCAACGTCATCTTGAGGGCCAACGGTGACACACCATGACGCTCGAAAGACAAGCGGCCGCGATGGGGGCCGAGCCTTTGAGGAACCCCGCCGAAACTTTTACGTGTCCGGCGTGTGGCCACGAAGCCCCGTGGCCTCCCGGACCTCCTCCGCGCGAGAGCATCTTCCGCTGCGACGAATGCCGAACCCGCGTGGCATACGGCGTCGCGATGCCGCGCGTCACCGTGACGCCCGACGAGACCGATCCCCGATTTGTTCTCCTCGTGTTCGAGACGATTCACGCCGGCAGCAAGGCCGCGGTGGTGCACCGAGTCGACCGTGCGTACGGGGCCAACATCCTGCACAACCTCCAGAGCATCTCGCGCTGATGTTTTCCGCGAAGTTCGAAACGGCTCGCACGCGTTCGGGGCTCGAAGCGCTGGAGGGTGGACTCCACCAGGCGATCGACCTCACGATGCGGGCCGCGGTTCGGGCCGCGGAGGAGAGCGCGCTCCGCACAACCCTTTTCAGGGATCGGACCGGCAAAACTCGCGGCTCCATTCACGCCGAAGTGACGCGTGGCGAACGAGGTCTGCGGGGCTTCGTGATCGCGCGGGGGGCGGCGGCGTTTCTCGAGAACGGGACTCGTGCGCACGCCATCGTGGCGAGACGCGCCAAGGCGCTCCACTTCTTCGTCAACGGCCAGGAGTTCTTCCGCCGCTCGGTACAGCACCCGGGGACTTCGGCGCGTCCCTTCATGCACGAGGCGCGACACGTCGGTGAAGTCGCGGCCGCGTTTGCCGCGCAAGAATACGTCGGGTACGCGATCGAGAAGGCGCGGTGACGCGTGGTCCAGCCGCTCCCCTACAGCGACTTCGAGATCGACGCCGCGGTGCTGCCGCTCGCGACCGGGAGCCCCAACACACTGCTCCGGGACGCGGACCCCGTTTTCTTCTACATCATCGACTTCTACAAATTTCTCATCGAGACCTACGTGGGGCCTCGGCTCCTCGAGGCCGCGCGCGCGGCCTTCACGACCCAGAACCCGATCGAGACTGCGGTCGCGCAAGTCTACCCGTGGCCTCCAGCGCTCGAGCTCACGACCAATCAGTTTCAGTTTCCGCTCCTCGCGGTCTACCGCAAGACCTCGACCTACACGCGTAAGACCGCGAGCTGGGAAGAGGACACGTGCAGCTTCGACTGCGTGTACGTTTTGCCGCCCCTTACGGCGGGCCAGAGCGAGCAGCTACTCCCAATTCTCCGCAGCGTCGAGATGACGCTGCGACGCAAGACCACTCAAGGCTACGACCCCGGCTACACGCCCCCGGGCGGCACGACGGGCGAGCAACCCTGGACCCTCACGCTCGCGGGCCTCGACGAGATTGGGTTCACGCGCGGCCACTACGGCACTTGGGACGCGACCCAAGACAGCAAGGGCTTGAAGTTCCCGTTCCTCCTCATGGAGGGGTTCGTACGTGAACGCGACATGTACCTTCCGGGCGAGAAGTTCGCGGGCGGCGACATCCAGATGGACCTCGTGGCGCCCGACCTCACGACGGTACCGAACCTCGTGAGTGTCTCGACCCAGCAGGCCCCCACGATCACCTCTCTAAGTGTTGCGACGGGTCCCATCGCGGGCGGGACGTCGGTCACGATCACGGGCACGCTTTATCTTCCGGTCCCCGCGGTGCTGTTCGGCGTCACGCCCGCGACGAGTGTCGTGTGGAACAGCGCCACGAGTCTTACGTGCGTGACGCCGGCCGTCAGCGGCAGCGGTACGCTCTCGGTCACGGTAGTCAACGAAGACGGCCAGACCGTCACGCTTCTCAACGCGTTCACGTACACCTGAAGATGGAGTCTCGAGATGCCTGACGACAAGATTCGCGTGTTGCCTCGCGGCACGGCGCGTGTGCAGGATTACGGGGCCCTGATGGGGAGCGGCATGAACCGGTTCCACGGTTGGACGCTCGACAGCACGCTGGGCAAGCCCTTTACGGACCCTGCGACCCGGCAGCCGCGGCGACACGCGGTCTACCTCAAGAAGCTCGGCGTCGAGGCTGCGGTCGAGATCAGCGTCGATGACCCCTACTACGGCGAGTACGTGCGTCACCTTCGGGACGGGGACCTTTGGCCTGCCGACCTCGAGACCGCGCAGCGGGCCAACGTGAAGTTCGACCCCACGTTCGGCGACGAGCACGGTGACAAGGCGAAGGCGGAATTCAAGGCCGCGGTCGCGGATCTTGTGAAGCGCCACGGCCAGACGCCACCCCCAGAAGTCCCGGGACCCAAGAAGACCGACACCACCCCCAGTGCCGCTAAGGCAGGGCCCCTCGCGGCCCCGGAGAAGTGACGATGAGTCTCGCGAGCATCATCCTCGTTGGGCTTTCGGCCAGCTACCCGATCCCCGGCGTCTACTTCGAGCTCGACTTCGCGCAGGGGCCGGTGGCGGGAAGCTCGAGCCCCCGCACGGCCCTTATCATAGGCAACAAGACGACCGCCGGGTCCGCGACGATCGAGACCGTCGTGTACGGCCCCACGTCGTCGACGCCCGTCCAGACCGAGGCCGACGTCATCAGCCTGTTCGGCACCGGGAGTCAGATCCATCGCGCGTACCTGCGATTCACCGCGATCAACCCCACGACGCAGCTCAACTACATCTGCGTGGCGGAGAGTGGGGGTGCGAACGCGAGCACGACCCAAACGATCGCCACGACGGCGACGAGCAACGGCAACTGCCGCGTGTGGTGCGGTCAGGACTTCGTCGACACCCAGATCTCGCTCGGCGACACCGCGAGCGTCATCGCGGCCAACATCGTGCTGTCAGTCAACAGCCAGACGCGTTGGCCCGTGACGGCCGCCGCGGTGGCGGGCGTCGTGACGTACACGGCCCGCAACGCGGGTCCCGAGGGCAACTGGATTCGGATGCAGGCCCTCATCACGCCCGCGACTGGCACGATCGGCACCACCACGACGCTCACGACCAACTCGTTTCTCAGCGGTGGCACGACGGCGGACAACAACACCAACGCGCTCGCGACCATCAAGAACACGCGCTACTACACGATCGTCTCCTGCGACTCCGACGCGACCAACCTCGGCCGGCTCGTGACGCAGATCAACAGCGACGCGCAACCCACGGTCGGAATTCGACAGCGCGGCTTCGCGGGTTCGATGGACACGGTCGCGAACGTCATCACGCTCGCGACCGGCCAGAACGCCGCGCGGCTCGAGGTCATCGCGGGCGCGGCGTGCGACATGCAGCCGCTCGAGATCGCGGCCAACAACGCGGCGCTGTACTCGTTGCTGGAGTCCGGGGCGGCCGTGGGAGTCGCGCGCAAGAACTTCAGCAACTTTCCCGCGAGCGCGGCCGATGCGACGCTCTGGCAAGTCTTGCCGGGTCGCAACGGCATCGGGGGTTCGCCCACGACGGCGCAGATCGTCTCGATGCTGAACAACGGCGTGACGCCGATCGCGATCTCGACCAGCGGCGCGAGTTACCTCGTGAAGCGCGTCACGACCCACTGCCTCAACGGGTCGGTGCCGGACTTCCGGGTTCGCGACCCCCACAAGGTCAGCGTGTGCGACTACTGGGGCGACGATGCCGTCGCGCTCACGCAGCTCCAGTTCGGCGGCAAGGACTTGCTGCCCGACGTTGCGCAGGGCCAGCCTCCCCCTCCCAGTATCGCCGTCATGCCCTCGCTCTGGGGAGGGGCGCTCAAGGGCCTCGTGTCGCTCTACGGGAACGCGGGCCAGTTTCAGAACACGGCCAACATCCTCGCGACCGCGATCGTGCAAAAAGAGGTTTCGCCGCCCAACCGGCTCTCGGCCCTCTTCCAGCTCACGCCCGTCGACATCGCGGACCAATTCGCTCTGCTCGCTCTCCAGACTGGCTGAGAGCTGCGCCCCCCTGTCTCGAAGCCGTAGGAGGAACTCGAAATGGCGAATCTTCAACTGTACTCGCTCATCTACTGGACCGTGGACGGTGCGCTGCTGGCCGAGCAAAAGAGTGGGTCGATCGACCGTGCGACCAACAGCCAGGCGGTCAACACCGTGGCGAAGGGGTACGCGGGAGAGTCGCCGGGCGCCGCCATGACGGAGTTCTCGGTCGAAAACGCGGTGCCGGCTCCAGGGTTCGAGTTCGACGCCGGCAAGAAGATGGCGGCCCTCATCCCGACGCACCTCTACGAGATCGGGCCCGGGGGCCTGCAGTACAGGGGAGAGTGTTTCATCATCAGCGACTCGCTCAAGCACGGCGTCAATCAGGAGGCGACCTACAGCTTCCGGGCCCGCGGCCCCATGACGCTCTGGAGTCAGTAGCGAACGGATAGCGGGTCATCCGCTCTAGGATGACGCAGGAACGCCTTTCCGCCCTCCAGGGCGCCCAAGGTCTCTCCACCCCTCAAAACGCGTTCCCGGGGCGACCTGGGAAGGGAGCGACATGCAGCAGACCAACAGCCCCCCGGCCCGCATTGATCCTTCGGACCTCTGGGGGCAGCTCACGACGCTGCCGCGCCCCACCAAGGAGATCGGCTATCCGCGTCGCCACCCCGTGACGGGCGACTGGCTCGAGGCCCGCGTCAGCGTCCAGGTCCTGACCGAAGCGGAGCTCATGAGCGCGCGCGCGGCCGCGGACACCTACGCGAAGTCCGTCCTGAAGGATGCGCAGAAGTCGGGGGATGCGAACCTCGGCTATCAGGACATCTACCGCAACGCGCTCGTGGTCGAGGTTATCGTCAGGGCGTGCCGCGCGCCCGGGATGCCGGGCAATCCTCCGGCGTTCCCCAACGCCGAGTTGGCGCGCAAGTTCGTCACGAGCGACGAGTTCGCGGTACTGTTCCAGGCCTACTGCGACTTCCAGGCCGAGAGCGGTCCCATCATTTCGATGATGACGAACGACGAGATGGAACAGTGGCTCGAGCGCTTGGCCGAGGGGGCGAGCCAAGTCCCTTTAGCTGCGCTGTCGTCGGACGCGAAGAATCTGCTGCTCTTGCATTCGGCGTCACGCCTTCGAGCGTTACGGACGGGCAGTGGCTCTGCTGGGCCGCCGCCAAGCGGGTCCTCCACCGAAATCTCCCCCGAGAGCCCGAACGACAGCAGTCCGCCCGAGGCATCACGGCCGACCAGGCCCGAGCCATCTTAGCCCAAAACCCCCCGCCCATCCGCCGGTAGACCGCCCGCCGAACGAAAGTTATCCCCCCGAACTCCCAGACGTCACGAAGCCCACCTGAGAATGTCCTCCGGGTGGGCTTTTCGTTTTTTCCTCCCTAAAAGTGATGCCGTGAGATCAAGATGGCGATTGACCCCGTTTTGATTCGATTTGCCACCGCGGGGGTGGCGGACGTCGAGCGCGCGTTCGCGACCATCGAGGCGCGGATGCTCAAGGCCGAGGAGTGGGCCGTCAAGGAAGCGACGCGGGCCTCGAAGCGGCGCGTTCTGGTCGCGAAGGAAGAGGCGACGGAGCGCGAGAAGCTGATCGACAAGACTGCGGTTGCCGAGAAGAGGATCGGCGATGGGGTCGCGAAAGAAACGGAGCGACTCGAACAGTGGAAGGAGCAGGTGCGTCGGCGCTCGGCCGAGATGGCGGGTCGCTACGCCGAGCAATCGGCCAACGCCGAGATCCGGGAAGCACGTCGCGCCGCTGAGGAGATCGAGCGTCAACGTGCCCGCATCAGTCGTGGCATCGGGCACGCCGTCACGAGGGGCGTAGGCCACTCGCTGGGCAGCATGGCGAGCCTCGCGGGCGGTGCGCTCGCGATCGGGGGCGGGTTCGCGCTGGCCGACATCGCGAGCAAGGAACTCTCGGCCCAAAAGACGGCCGCGCTCCTCGTCAACGCCGTCACGACCGGCGGTGCCCCGCCTCCGGGCGCCAACGTGGGCAGCATCCTGTCGCTCGCGAGCGGTGTCTCGCAGGATACCGGGATGGCGAAGGGCGATGTCGTGGCGGGCATGCTGGAGTACAGCCGCAAGGCACGCGGCGGCGACTTTCAGGGCGTGATGGCGAACGCGGGTTTCTTCGCCAAGCTCTCCAAGGTCACGGGCACCGACATCAACGAGATCGCGAGCGCGGCCGGCACGCTCCAAAGTCAAAATCAGGATCTCAAGTCGGGCGACATGCAGCAGATGTTGCTCGACGTCTACGCTCAAGGCAAAGCGGGCTCGATGTCGATGGTCGACGTCGCGAGGCAGATCGGAATTCTGTCGTCGACTCGCTCGTCCTACCAGGGCAACGCGGCCGACAATCAGCGCAAGCTTTTGGCACTCGGGCAGCTCGCGGCGCCGGAAGGCACCGTCGAGGAGGCCGGGACCTTCATCAAAAACCTCTCGGCCGAGGCGGGGGCGCATCGCAAGTCCACCAAGGATACGGTGGGGTTGGAACAGATGGGGGTCAAGTACGACCAGTATGGGCGCATGGAGTCGCCCGAGCAGATGATCGCTTCGGTGTTTCGCGGCACCGGGGGCGACATCACGAAGATCGAGAAGATTTTCGGTCTTCGGGGCACCGCCCTCTTCCGGTCATTGCAGCCCGCCTACACGGCGGCGGGTGGAGGGGAGGCCGGCATCGCGGCCATCCAGGCCAAGATGGCGAGCGTCACGGGCGCCACGATGACGGGCGGGGATCTCGATGCCCAGATGCAACAGCTCATGTCGACGCCCGCGGAGCGGTTTCAAAAAGCGCTCAATCAAGTGAGTGAGGTCGTGAGTCAGCGCGTCGAGCCCATCCTGGATCGCTTGGCCGGCACGCTCGAGAACAACAAGGAGGCCGTGGAGAAGTTCATGAACGGCATCTTGGACGTCGCGGAGTGGCTGATTCAAAACCCGTGGCGCGGCATCGGGACCGCTGTCACGCTCAGCATCACGAAGGAGCTCGCGACCGCGGGGTTGGGTCAGCTCGTCGGCCAGGCGTTGACGAACCGTATCGGCCAGGGGGGTGGCATCATCGCGGCCGCGGCCGCGATCACGATCACCGGCATGGCGATCATCGACTGGCTGGCCAACAAGGACGTGGGGGAACAACGGGGGAAACTCGCGGGTGAACTCGGCGCCACCAACGACATCAGTAACGTGCGGGGCAACATCCGCACGGGCAAGGTCACGCCCGCGGACGTCGCGAAGATCCAAAAGGACATCGCAACGCAAGAGGCGAAGCTGAAGGACGAGCAAGACGCTGGCAAGGTCTTTGACGTCCACCGCGGACTCGGCAGCATGGTGAGCTTTGGTGCCATCGCGCAAGGGCTCGGGCTGGACCAGGGGCGTCACAAGGCGGAGGTCGACGGTACGATCCGAACGCTGAAAGATCTTCGGGAAGCGCTGGCCGATACCGCGAAGGCTCTGCACGATACGGCCGGCGTGGCGTCGGTCGACCCCGCGCGCCACGTCCCCATCGGGTCACCGGGGAGGTAACGCGTGCCGCTCAATCCTCTTGCAGCATCGGGAACCGCGGCCGGCATCGCGGCCAGCCAGGCGGCCGCGACCGCGGGTCAAAACAACGTCGCGGCGTCGACCGACCAGCTGTTTTCGAACCTTCTCCCGATGTCGTGGCGCGCCATTGAGGTCCCGTACGAGGAGACGTCGATCGAGCTTCGACAAGACCTCGCGATCCACAAGTTTTCGGACCGTGACGGTGCCCACATCGAGGGCACGGGGCGTGCGCCCCTGCAGTTCCGTGCCCGCATTCCGTTCATCAACGGGCTGTCGCGCGGTCTGCAGGAGAGCTGGGTCCAGCCCCTCTATCCGCTGGTGTGGCGGCAGTTCTTTGCCGCGTGTGCTGACCGCACGACGGGGCTATTCATCCAGCCGGAGTTGGGGGAGTTCAAGTGCAAGGTCGAATCGTTTTCGACGACGTGGAGCGCGACGCGTCGGGGCGGCGTGGACTGCAACGTCGTGTGGCTCGAGACCGACGACAGCATCGACGAGCTGGGGTTTGACCTCGCGTCGCCATCGCCACTCGCGAATGCCCAGCAGGCCGCGGGAGATCTCGACAGCGACATCCTGAACCTCGATCCCGCGATCGTGCCGCAGCCCTATGTGCCGCCCTTCAGCTTCTCGGACCTCATGATGTCGATTCGGGCTGTGACGGACATCCCCACCCTTCTTTCCAAGGAGTTTGCGGGCCGCATCGACAACTTCATCTACCAGGCGCAGCAGCTCGAGGACTCGCTCAACAGGGCCGAGAACGCGAGCCCTCTCAACTGGCCGATGTTCCAGAGCGCCGAGTTGGGCAAGAGCGCGTGCTACGACCTCAAGGCCACGCAGATCGCGAAGGCGCGGCCCGTCTCGTTCTACCGGTCGCCCAAGGACTGCACGCTGGCGCAAATCTCCGGGCAGCTCAACGCCAACATCGTCGACATCATGACGCTGAACCCCGCGTACGTGCAGACCCCCGTCGTGCCGGCCAACAGCATCGTGCGGTTCTACACCCCCACGACTTAGGGGAATGGATACCCGGTCATCCATTCCCCATGGCGCTCTTCGACAACAACCCGCCCGAGCTGGGCAGCGTTGCGATCAAGTTCCCGAACGTCTTTCTCCAAGGGGGGGTGCCGCTCGAGTTCCAGAAGTTCATCGCGTACGAGTACAATCAGGACTTCCTCACGCCTTCGGACGGGTGGAGTTTCTCGATCGACGTCGACGAGATCAGCGACATCGAGCGGATCGCGATCACGCCTAGGACGCGGGTCGAAGTTTGGATCAACGGCCAGCGGCAGACCGTCGGGTACGTGGACGATATCGCGGTACGGGGCGACCGGTCGTCCGGCTTCGTCATGACGATCGAGGGGCGCGACTGGCTCTCGCCCGCGGTCGACTGCCATGTGGACCCCAAGTCGCGCTTCAAACCCACGATGACGATCGAGCAGGTCGTGCAGGAGGTGTTTGGGCCCTTCGGCATTACGGCGTTGGCGGATGACAACTCGGCGAACCGCAACGCCATCACGGGCGCGATTTACGGAACTCGCACGTCCAAGACGGGCAAGCCGCTCAAGAACGTGATCGCGCACGAGCTGAAGCCGTACCCCAACGAGGGCGCGTTTGCGTTCGCGAGTCGAGTGACACAGCGCGCGGGGCTTTGGATCTGGCCCGCGGCCGACGGTCAGACGGTCGTCGTGGGGCAGCCCGACTTCGACCAGGACATCCGGTACCAGCTCCGCCAGACCGCGAGTGACGGCGGGATCCACAACAACGTCGAGTCGACCGACGTCCGGGTTTCGGCCAAGGGTCAGCCGTCCGTCATCATCACGACGGGGTTCGGAGGCGGGGGCGAGTACGCGAAGTCGACCCTGAAAGCCGGGATCTTCAATCCCGCGGTCGACATCGACAATGAGGCGAGGTCCGAGATCGTCGACGCCTACCCCGAGATTAAGTTTCTTCAACTCCCGGCCGCGACCGTCGCCTTCCCGAGCTACACAGAGCCGGGCGCCCGCCCCCTCTACCTCTACGACCCCGAGAGTCACAATCAGGCCGAGCTAGAGTCCTACACCTATCGGCAGCTCTCGATGTGTCTCCGGCGCTCGCTCGCGTGCCACTACACCATCCAGGGCCACGTGCTGAACAACCAGCCGGTCGCGGTGGACACCATTATCGATGTCGACGACGAGCCGAGCAACCTCCAGGGCGCCCTCTGGGTACTGGGGCGACGCTTCTCCAAGGCGGCCCGTCAAGGTACCAAGACGAAGCTCGAACTCATTCGCCCCGGATCCCTCATCTTCGGACCCACCCATTGAGAACCGCACAAGACACCTTCAGCTACTTGTTCGACGTCGGGAAGGACGTCCTGTTCGCCGCTATCGACGCCGCGACGAAAACAATTCTCTGTCAGCTCGGCGATTCGACCAAGCAGGTGCCCGACAGCGACCAGGCGGAGCTCTGGGGACCGCCGGGACTCTGGTCCCTCCCCGCGCCCCCCACACAGGGTGGAGCGTCGTGTCAGGCCATCACGATCAAGCACTCGAATCGCGACATGATCATCGCGACGCGAGACCTGCGGCGTTCCTCGGTCTACGGCAACCTCAAGTCGGGCGAGACGTGCGTCGGGGCCAACCTCGGTCAGGCCCGCACGCTCTACAAGGCCGACGGGAGCGTGACGCACCTCACGACGAGCGACAACACGTCGGGCGGTACGACCATCAGCGAAACGATAGGACCCTCGGGCTATACACTCTCGACCCCTTGGGGGGGCATCACGATCAACGCGCAGGGCATCACGATCACGGCCGGGCAAGCGGCCCTCATGCTGACGGCCACGGGGGACGCGAAGCTCATTGGCCAGACCGCGAGTGTGCACGGGAGTGTCGCGGCCCTGGTGGGCGACGTCCTGACGACCATCGGACCCAAGCCCGCGGCACCCGCGACGCCGGCCCTCTATGGCCCCACGGCGCTCGCGGGGCTGCCGTCGACCAACGTCTTCATCAGCGTGTGAGGTTCCGATGTCACTCTGCAATCCTCCGTCGCTCAGCATCCCGGTCCCGACGCTGGATCCCCTCGCCATCATCGAGACCATCCTGCAGTTCCTCGGCATCACGGTTCCCCAAATGCCCACGACCCCCATCCCACCGCCCTTTTGCCCTTTGGATTGACCCGATGCCCATCGGAGCAGGAGGGTGTCCCGCGGGATCGTCGTCGGCGGGTTACGGTGTGCCGGACAGTGCGGCGGTGCCAAACAACGCGCTTTTGCCGTTGCCCGCCAACGGGCTTCCGCAAACGGGACGCGCCCTCAACCCCACGACAAAGTCCTACAGCTTCACGACCGATGGACGCGTTGTCGGGTGTCCGACGGTTCAGCAGCTCGTGCAGCTCGCGCTCACGACGATCTTCAACTCGTCGGCTCAAGCTGGGCTCGGGAGCAAGCTGTCGCTCATCCAAGAGAAGGGGAGCGACTACGGTCAGCAGGTCACGGCCGCCATCACGGACGCGCTGGCGGACCTCGTAAAGGACAAGCTCGTGCAGATCGTCTCCGTCACGGTCCTACAGCCCTCGAGTAGCCCCGATGCCGGTATCGCGGTGCTGCAGTGGATCGACCTCACGACGGGGCAGCAGAGCCCCCTCCTCGTAGGACCATGACCGCCCTTAACACCTACGCGACCAAGACCAACGTCCAGATCCGGGACGATATTCTTCGTACGATCAAGAACGGTCTCATCGCGATCGGGATTCCGAAACCGAACGTGGGGCCTGGGAGCGACTACTGGCTCCAGGCCACCGCGTTCGCTAACGAGCTCGCGGTCGTGCAGGCGAACGGCACCATCACGGCCGACCAGCTCATGCCCGACACCGCGACGGGCGATTCTCTTGACCGTTGGCTCAACCTCTTCGGGCTCTCGCGCCGGCCCGCGATCGGCAGTACGGGCGTCATCACGATTACGGTCAGCGTCACGAGTACCTTGGTGGCGACCGGCCAGCAACTTCTCGACAGCACGGGGCTTCGGTACGAGGTCACGGTCGGGGGGAGCTACGGCAACGGTGCGCTGGTGCCGGTCCGCAGCCTCGACGCCGGCAAGGCGACGAATCACGCGAATGGCGACGTCTTGACGTGGGTCAGCGCCCCCTTCGCGACCGCGACCAACGCGACCGTAGGCTCGCTCGGGGGAACGGACGGCCTCACGGGCGGCGCCGACAGCGAGGTTGGGGTCGACGAGCCGCCGCGCCAGCGTCTCTTTTCGCTTCTGCAGAATCCT
>Ga0335069_10003746_pt1 | contig 22809 bp, 25 predicted proteins | sample Lox_Sample_11_FD_206714 | JGI IMG/M metagenome (GOLD analysis project Ga0335069, IMG submission 206714) | Soil microbial communities from Loxahatchee National Wildlife Refuge, Florida, United States - Lox_Sample_1.1 | ecosystem: Environmental > Terrestrial > Soil > Wetlands | place: USA... | reverse complement strand
TGATGAAATTTGTTGCCATGACAACGGGCTACGGACGCACGGCGTCGGGCGGCGTGGGGTTTTCAGGCGGAGGGTCGGCCGCGAAGCCCGAAGACTACGCCGACAAACTGCTTGAACTGTACGGAAGGTGTCTGGGGGCTGTGAGCGGGAAGAAATAGATTCGGTCTTGAGTGTGAGCGTAGCGCTACCGATATCCGAGAGCGAATTGTGTCGGCGTTCGGCGAATAGGGCGGCCTCAACCGTGGACAGAGTCTGGAACTTTTCTACAAGAGTGCTCAAAACAAAACCGCGCCCTTTCGGACGCGGTTGATCTTTGTCGCGAGCGGGAGGCGCTCGAGGCCAGGGTAACTCTTAACGGCGCTTCTTTCCCTTTTTCTTTGCTGGCTTCTTTGCGGCCTTCTTGGTTTTTTTCTTGGCCGGCTTCTTGGCAGCTTTCTTTGGTTTCGCTTTCTTCTTTGCAGCCGGTTTCTTTTTTGCAGCCTTCTTTTTCGCGCCGCCACCTCCGCCACCGGCGGGGGCTGCGGGTTTCGGCGGAGCAGGAGGTGCAGGTGCCGGTTCGGCTTCCGATTCTGCCGACTCGGAGTCCGTCATACCCGGTTCTTCTTCCTCCTCCTCTTCCTCTTCAAAATCTTCTTCCAGCGACTCGCTATATGCGCCGCTATCGCCGAATTCCTCTTCTTCATCACGCCCGTACAGCGTTGGATCGTAAAACGTCATTGCTCCTCCTGACTCAGTGGCGGCCGGGTGGGGATAAGCCGCCTCGGCTGCAGGCACGAGAGAATTTAAAAGACCACAAATACTTTTGGTGTGACGGCGCCGGATTATAGCACGACCTTCCGTGAAGACTGCAAGGACTCTGGATACGACTCGCGCAAAAACCGTGTGTGACGCGCGTACCGCGCATCTTAGATCGAGAATTGATGACGCCGTTAACGTAACAGACCCTGCTGCGGCTGGGTCGTATGGTGCGCGGATGGCATTCTCGGCAAAAACTAGTCTGGGGATAATGCGCCAGGAATGCGGGTAGCCTCGCATGGGAATGCAGTGGCGCTTACGAAAATGGGCGAAGGCTTGAGTCCTTCGCCCCGGAAAGAACGTCGTGTCGAAGCTCTATTTCAGACTCTTCACGTAATCTGCAACTGCCTTGGCGTCGTCAGCCGAGACGCCGGTGACGGCCTTCTTGTGGGGGACCTTTTTTGCGTCGTTGCCCTTGACCAGAAGATCGGTGATCTGGTCGGCGGTCAACGAGGTGCCCTTCACGGCCGGTCCAACCTTCCCCTGACCCTCGGGCCCATGGCAAGCGGCGCACTTTGCCTTGTAAACGGCTGCGCCGTCAGCGGCAAAGGCAGGCATGGCGATGGAAACAGCTAAGCTGCAGATCACCAACAGAACAATGAACTTCGTAACTCTCATGAGATTCGCTCCTCCTGTGATTGATAAAACGAACTACAAGTGCCCAAACGAACCAAAAATTGTACGCTCGGGGTCAGGGCTCTAATGTGATTGCGCTCACAGGGGTTTGCTTGGGTCTGTGGCGCTTCTTGATGCGAAAATCCTCTACACCCGCGCAACTGTCGAGGCAAAGTAAGCTGGGCGCGATGAATTTCACTACTATCTACGACCAAGAGTGAGCCTGCCAAGAAACTGAATCCAGTCCTGCTAGCGATGGCAAGATGTATAGCGAGAGATTCTCAACTTCCACTTTCCCTGATCTCGTGTGAAGACGTCGGTCATATCTTCATGGTCGACGTTTCCATTTTCCTTGGCAGTGTACGTCTTCGTGTAGGCTGCGATCGCCGTATCGCCTCGAACAATGATGTGCATATCAGAACGTTCGACGGTGTATGGCGGCGGTTGTCCTGCATGAGCCCGTAGATTCTTCAGGAGCTGTGCTTTGTCGGGAGAGGGTCCATTCGTGCCTACGCCCGCGAAATCGTCGGCCACAATACGTTCGAGCGTTGCAAGGTCTGTGCTTCGCTCGGCCTGGAGCCATTCGTCTTCAATCTGTTGAACTGCTCTTATATCGGCCTGGTCGGCAGAAAGCGCAGGCACCGAGGTAAGAGCACCTTGCCCGAGCGCCGACGCCGACAACGCACAAGCTGCTGTGAGAAACAGGATTGGGCTTCGCATGAGACCTCCGGAGTACTGCGGGAGGAATGATGAAGGGTGAGTTCCTTGCGAGGAATCTTTGTGTGATTGGAGCGGGAGAGGGGACTCGAGATCGAATTATCTCGCGACGGGGACGTTCAGGATCATGCCCGGGCGGATCACGGCGATGTTGCGGTTATCCCGCTTCAGAGCTGCGACGGTGGTCTTGTAGAGATTGGCAATGGAATAGAGGGTTTCGCCGGACTTGACCTTATGATGGACTACGGGAGTATCGACTTTCGCGACTTTCAGGTGCTCGATCTGGGAGGACTTGGTCGTAGGTGGCTTGCTGCTGGCTGTTTCGGTTCTCGGTGCGGTGCGCTTGCTCCTCGAACGGGACGAAGCGACCTCAGTGTCATTGGCGCTCGGCGAAACCGGCAGATGAAGGGCCAGCACCCGGCGTCCTGCGAGGTTGTTGCCACGGAGACCGTTCCAGCGGCGAAGCTGCTGGGCTGAGATGCCAAAGTTCTCGGCCACGGTCTCAACCGTGTCGCCCGCATGCACTTTGTAGCGCGTGATGCGCCGGGCGTAAGTTACACCGTCATTTAAATGTTTGCCGGGGGCGACGGGAATGATCAGCTTGGCATCGCTCTCAAGCTCGGAGCTGTCGAGGTGATTGGCTTCTTCGATCTGCTTCGCCGTCGTGTGATACGTACGGGCCAAGGCCATGATTGTGTCCCCGGAATGGACCGTGTGATAACGCCACCAGAGGCGCTTGTCCGGGGGGATGGCCGCAACGGCCGTTTCGTATTGATCCCTGCTTCCGGCGGGGATGTGTAGCTGGAACGGTCCGGTGCGGGGGGTGCTCAGGCGCAGGAGGCTGGGGTTCATGTCCTGCAACTCGGCCGTGGTCGCGCCGACGCAATCGGCCACCAGCCGTAGATCAACTGGGTAATCGATTGTGACGGTGTCGTAGTCGTCCGGTTTTTCCATCGCGACACTGTCGAGGCCGTACTGCGAGGGATTCTTGGCCATGATGGTAGCGGCCAGGATGATCGGGACGTAATTTTTCGTTTCCCGGGGAAGGACGTTGCGGTTATAGAGTTCCCAAAAATCAGCGTAGCCGGTCCGCTTTACCGCAGCCTGAACGGTGCCCGGGCCGGAGTTGTAGGCGGCCATGGCAAGATACCAGTCGCCGAACTGGTTGTAGAGATCTTTCAGGTGGCGAGCGGCGGCGCGGGTGGACTTCTCAGGGTCTTGGCGGTCGTCCACGTACATGTTGTGGTGGAGACCGTATCCGGAGCCACGTCCCGCCATGAACTGCCAGATGCCGCGGGCACCAACGCGGGAGACGGCATGAGGATGAAATCCGGACTCAGCGAGGGCGAGGAAAATCAGATCCTGGGGGACGCCTTCCTTTTTGAGAATCGGCAGCATCATTTCGCGGTATCGGCCTGAACGGGCGTAAGCACGTTCGAACACACCACGACCATGGCCGGAAAAATAGGCAATGTAGCCAGCGACCTGGTCAGTCAGCATCAGCGGCAGGTCAGAGCGGGTCTTCTTCAGTTCGGCTTCGGCTTTTGCTTTCGTGCTGGCGTCAGCGGCTGGTGCGATTTCGTTCGTGGTGTCGATGGGCGCCGGTTCGGATTTCTGCTGCGGCTCTTGTGCATCAGCGTCCTGAGAGGTTCCTCCGGGGTAGATCTCGTTCACGCCCTGGACGATGCGGTCGAATTCTTGTTGCAGGCGCTGATCGGACCGGATATCGAAGTTGCTACTCAAAAGAGCATTGAGCGCGTCATCAAAGTTGTGTCTGGCTTCTTCGGTTTTGCCTTCATGGTACTTGGCCAGCCCGGCCTTGTATTCGTTCTCAGCCTTGGCGACCAACTCGCCTACCGGGTCAGGAGCAACAGGTGACTGCGTTACGACGGTTTCGGCGCTGGCGGGTTCTTGGGCGGAAATCTCGTCGTGGCTGGTTGCTGTGAGAGTTTCTCTCGGGCCCAAGGCGGCCGGTTGCACAGGCTGTGTTGTTGGCCTCAGCTCGGGAGCTTTGCCGGGAGGCACCAGGCTGGCTGGCTTACGGGCCGTCTGACAGGCGGCCGCCACGAGGATGGCGAAAGAGAGTGCCGCTATCTGGAAGTAGAGGTTAACGAATCGCATATTGCGTTTATGGGATGCGGCGGCCTCTCCGTTTGTTAAATCCCGATGAATTCTACCAAAAATCGTACCTGCCAAGCTCATGACGGTCAATCGCCGGGAAGGAACCGCTGAGGTTACTTTCGGCACCCGCTCATCAAGTTACCCGTCGAGAATGTCTCGGCAACTCACACTTCGGATGCCGGGATACCAGGTCCGCGTTGGCGGGAAATCCACAGGGAGCCTCGCACCTCAGGTATCGCCTTAAGGTTTTTGGACAGCCTTAGCGTGCCGCAACGCGGGTACGTCGAAACCCGAGAGACCTGACGAAAACTCGTTCGAAAGTTTCAGTAAAACGCCACGCTTTGCACTCGCGGAGGCAGCGCGACTACAGGGAAGGTGACACCCGGGTGAATCCCGATCTTCTTTTCCAAGGCACTGCATTTGCTGCAAGTGCACCGATACACAGGAGAAGAAGGCAACGAAAGGTGGCCGCAGCCCTGGCAGACGTACCAATCTCCGCTGCCTTGCCGCGCCATGGGGCGAAAGCTGACGCCATCGGTACAGTAGGGGCAGCGAATGTTGTTGCTGGTGTGAAAGTGTATCCAATCCATCAAGCCTTTGTCCTCCTTGCCGGACGAAGAGTCTCGAAATGGCGCTGTTACCTGACGAGAGCGTAACACATAAGCTATAGCGCAGGAGCTACAAGCTTAGCCACGAGCTATCGTAGGTGGTAGGTAAAACCCTGTAGGGTCATGAGACCTGTCAGGCAGCGAGAGAATCCATGAGCACGCGGGAGGTGGAGATGAGCAGCGCGACGACGTCGGTTTTGGGAACGACGGCGGAGGCGCCCGCTGCGAAGGCCTCCTTCTCCACAAAGGAGTCTATGTGGGCTGAGTAAAGTATGACGGGAACGTGCGGCATCAATTTCTTCAGCGCGCAGATCTCCTCCAGACCGTTCATAAGAGGCATCGAGAGATCCGTAACGATCAGGTCGGGTTGAAGGGCAATGGCTTTCTCGATCGCGACCCGGCCGTTCTCGGCTTCGCCGCAGACCTCGAAGTCGGCGTCACGGGTGAATAGTTCGCAAATCAGTTTGCGAACTGCCGGGTTGTCATCGACCACCAGAACCGTCCACAAAGAGATCCGCCCCCTAATGCCGGGTTCTTGAGTGCTTTTCAGATGCGGTACAGATTGCTGATGTTGACTCGCGATCACTTTTCGATTTCCCCTTCCAGGCGTTGTTCCTTGCGCTCGAGCAGGTGGTTGAGTTCTTCGATCAACAGCAGAAACCGGTGGTGGTCCTTCTCCTTTTCAATCAACGCACACAATTCGTACATGCGGTTGCGTTCGTCTTCTCTCATCGGTGGCGTTGGATGTAGGCTGCACACTGCAGGTTGATAGGGTGGATTTGGTAACCGCGTGCGTGCGTGCTGAGTGGATCCTTATGCCGCTTGGCGGAAGTCACTTAGGGACCTCGCTCGTTTGTCGTTGCTGCCGATGAGACCGCAACAAAGGGGAGAACTCTTCGGTTCTCCCCCGCGTTTCGGCCTCAGACCGCAGCTAGTCTTTTAGAGAGCGCCGAGGATCTGGTTCAGGTCGGCAACCAGAGTATCCAGGATTCCAGAGAGGTTAGTTCCGTTCAGTAGGTTGGCTACAGCGCAGAGCAGGTTTCCAAGCAGGTTGCCTGCGCCCGGCACCGCCGTGATGTTCAGGACCACCTGGTTCAGGTGGATGGTGAGACCGAGAAGATCCAGATTGAGCGGCCCTAGAACAAGATTCAAGATCGGGCAGCTTGCGTTGACAGCAGCAACAGGTAGAGTTGCACTTTGGTTGACGACCGGCGTCACTGTGCCAGACGTACTCGTGATCGTGCCATTCAAGACGCCATTCGCGACGAGTTGATTGCCCGATTTGGCGAAACTCGTGATGCTGAGGGTTGTGGCGAAAACTCAGGTGACCGAGAAACCTGTGTGCGGGAGTTTATGCCCGGTTGTAAGTAAAGATGGGTACTGTCTTCGGTCTGCCTACACGTGCGACCTGAGCTTTGGCAGAGGCGAAACGGTGTGCCGTTACCGGTTACCGATAGAGATTCAAGCCGAGTCTCTCCTGCCGCCCGCCATTCTCACCAGCCTTCGACGATTCTGGAACCGCCGTGGGCGTCGCGCTCAAATTAGCTCAAAACAAGAAGTACGGCGATGGCATCGTATCCAACAGAGGATCGGAACATGGCGGCGACACGGCTGTTATTTGTCGATGACGAAGCGGCGCTGCGAAGTATGTGGTCCGCAATCTTCAGCGTTGAAGGGTTCTCCGTTAAAGTTGCGGCCACGGTGGCGGAAGCTCTGTCCCTAATCACGTCGGAAAAGTTCGACGTTCTGATCGCCGACCTCAACATCGGGGAGGCCGGTGATGGATTCACGATCGTGAGCGCGATGCGCCGCATGCAGCCCAATGCCGTGACAATCATCCTGACCGGCTATCCTGCGTTCCAAGCGGCACTTCGTGCGATTCACGAGCAAGTTGACGACTTCCTAGTGAAACCGGCAGAACCCAAGGAGGTCGTCGAACTCATCCGGCAAAATCTCACCCGGGCAAGGAAGCCGGGCCGTATATTGACACAGCGTCTGAATGAAGTGATTGCGAGTAACAGGGACGGCATTGTGGAAAATTGGTATCGGGCGGTGGAGGAGGATCCGGATATCCGCACAATTTCCTTGCCGCGCGAGGAGCGCGTCGACGACCTTCCCCAAGTGCTGGATGAACTCGTCCGTCCCGTGAACATGGAGAAATCCGCGCGGCCCAGATCGCGTTCGGCGGCCGCGAAGCACGGAGAAAAGCGCAAACAGCAGGGTTACACCGTTAACATGCTGCTGGAAGAAACCCGGATCCTACATCGCGTGGTTGCTAGTTGCATGCAGCAGAACTTGCTGCAGATCGACATCAGCAACCTCATTCCTGACCTGGTTGAGATTCACGACCGCATGCACGCCATGCTGCAGTACTCGCTGGATGCCTTCCTGCACGACGACGTAAAGCAAGCCGCATAGATCTGGTGGGAAATGTCCCGCCACAGTTCACACGCGCCAGTAGTCCGGGCGCCAGTTCTGAATCACCTTCTTGATCTCTGCTCGGGGAAGTTTCTCGTTGAGCGCTCGCTCAGCAAGCTTGGGCAATTCGGCATCAGAGGCGAAGCGCAATGCGACGAGCTGGTCCTCGGTGAGTTCCGGAATGCGCGAGCGAAGAGGCTCGGAAAGAAGCTGCATTAGTCGGAGGCGTTCTTCCAAACGAATAACGCGATCCTGCACTTTCAAAGCATAGAGGCGAACTTTGAAAGCCAATGTGAGCAGCGCGATTGCAAGCACAATCAGGAGAAAGGCGTGAAAGTTATCCCGGAAATCGCTTTCTCGGAGGTGATAGAAGAAATGCACCAGGGACAGCACCAACCCGAGGGCAAATACTGGCACAAGAAAGAAGTGAAAGGCCGGATCGAAGCGCGTGTGATTCGCATAGGTCTGCTGAGTTTTCTGGGACATGGGACCCTCCTGGCGGAAGAAGGAAGCAAGTTTAGCAGAGGAGGCGCTCAGCGGTATGGCTTGAACGGCGTAAGACCAGAAGTGGATACGGTCAGCTCAGGCCGAAGCAAGCGGGCGAGCGCGCAAGCCCGTATGCCAGAGTCGGTGAAGCAGCCACACTGATCCCACAAACAGCAGCGGCGATGAAAAGAATCCGGGCGCCGGCCGGGCGAAGGTGACAGACCTGACGGTATGCCCGAGCGCCGTGAACAGTGTGTGGCCCATGCCGTTGAAGAACATCAACAGCGCGTAGAACCAGGCCAGCGGACGGAGCCATCGAGCGTTACGCTCGGCCAGAGGAGTTAAGGCAAAGCAAAGCACGACCCCGGCGATGAGCCCTATCAGCCACTCGCGAAAACCAAACGTGGGCATGGGGAACCACCCGAAGCGCGCTCGCATCGCGGTTACGGTTGGGTTGTAAACGGCCAGGAAGCCCGTAGTTGCTTCGTCAAGGACGTGCAAAGCGAAAGCGATCGTCAGTACAAACCAAGGCCGTCCAAAGCCGGACGCCGTCTGGGACGTTGGCTGTATCATGGCGCCCCCTCGGAACCATTGTCCGCCTCAACGGAACAGAGGACAAGAGAGCAGGAGGCAGGGGTCACGCATTAGCCGGTCTGCGGGGGAGCGCTGGAAAACGATCTTGCCCGGCGGATTTCATGCCGAGATGTACTGACGCCCACCCCAACGCCGTCTATCTCTTAACTTCGCTCATCAATGCGAGCAAATTATCTTCCGTGTCGCGGAAGAACGTCATCCAGAGATCGTGGTCGGGCATGCGCGCGATCATGTGGGGCTCATCTTCGAAGCGTACTCCTTTGGCCTTCATTCCCCGATGCGCGGCTTGGATGTCGCGTACGACAAAATACAGGATGGAGCTGGCATGATCGAACTCGGGCTTTTCCGGGCGGTCGAGCATCAGCCGTACTCCGCCGCAATCAAAGAACGCCAATCCTGGCGGGGCCTTGAACAGCAGCTTCAATCCGAGGACGTTTTCGTAAAAACCTGCCGCACGCTCGACATCGTGGGTGCGTATCTGTATCTGCCCTAAATGCGTAATTCCTGGGTCTCCGTTCATGCTTGATCTCCTCGCTGAAATTAGTTAGCATAGCTAACTATATTTAAAGACCCATGTCAATGAGAAAAACCAGAGGGGGCGAAAAAGCGCTGACGGCACAACTGCCGGATGAGGAAACGGTCAGGGCGGAGGTGGCTTCAGTCGCCGACCGTCTGCACTCTGCGGCAATCCACCTGCTACGCCGTGTGCGCAAGCAGGACCGTGCGACCGGCGAGGGGCCCGCACGGCTCTCTGCACTTTCAGTGCTCGTGTTCGGTGGGCCGAAAACGTTGAAGGAACTGGCCGCCGCCGAGCAAGTGAAGCCGCCGACCATGAGCCGGATCGTCGCAGGGTTGGAGCGCAGCCGCTTAGTGACGATTGTGGAAGATTCTGAGGACGCCCGTCGCCGGCGCGTAGCTGCGACGCCGAAGGGCACGCGCCTGCTGCAAAAAGGGCGCGAGATGCGGATTGCGTATCTTGCCTCTCAATTGGAGCGCCTCACATCCGAAGAAGTCTCAGCACTCAGCCAAGCGGTGGACATCCTGAGGCAAGTGCTGAAGGACTGGGCTTAGTTTTATCTTTTGGTAACTCTTATCAAGTACTATGGGCACGTGCAATCGTGGACCGGCGGTCTCATAATGGTAGGTCCACAGCGTCCGAAGGCGCGCGTTTGCGAATTGCGCGCCGGGTCTGGTAGCTTCGCGGATTTCCCTGCTGCAGGACCAAGTTAGAAATCTAGTCGAGAGAATACATTGTCTCGCTCACGAATCATCGTGTTGGCCGCAGTCTTTCTATGGCTCGTGCACGTCGTTCTCTGCGCTTCCTTGGGTGCGAAGCCTCCGGGTCCGCTGCTCTCGGATGTCATTCAATTTGCGATCGGGGGGCTGCTCATCGCCTGTCTCGTCCAGGGGGCACGGCGCTCCGAGGGAATGGCGCGGGCTTTTTGGCAACTCGCAAGTGCCGCATACGTGCTGTGGATGGTGGCACAGGGGCTCGGGATATACAACGACGTAGCGCGCACGCCCATCGTGTCATGGCTGACGAACCTGCTTTTCTGCTTTTGGTTTGCGCCATTGGCCATGGCCTTGTTCCTCGACCCGGAGCATGAAAGCGGACGAATCGACGCCATCATGGCGCTGGATTTCGTGCAAGCGATGCTGGTTTGCGTCACGGCGTACATCTACTTTTTTTATCTGCCAAAGGCGACGTTGCCCGGGGAACTCGCCCATGAAGTCTGGGCTCCTTACTTCGCAGGCTACGCGATGGTGGCGGCGGCTTTCGTACTGCGTGCCTTTCTCACGCACTCCCGGGATGCCCGTGTGCTGTTCGGATCGATGGGCGTGTTTCTGTCCCTCTCCGGCTGCGTGGACGCTCTCTTCTATTACGGCCCAGGTGAGGGCTTGAAAACCGGACAATGGTTCGACCTTTTGTGGAGCGGTCTGCTAGTGGTCCCAATGTGTATTGTGACGGCGTGGAGGCAGGCCGAGGCTCCGAAGATACAGATAGATCCTCCTGCGCGAGAAAAGCGCATTTACGCAGAGGTTTCCTATTTGCTGTATCCCGCCTTGGTGCTTTTCATGTCTTTGACCATCGCACGGGATCATCTCGCGCTCGGCGCGCTGGTGCTGTTGCTGACATTTGTGAGCTCGAGCGCGCGGCTGCTGGTCACACAGAACCGGTTATTGGTGGCGAAAGATAAACTCCGCCGCGAGGCCTCGCGCGATAGCTTGACGGGGTTGTGGAATCACAAGGCAATCATGGAGATTCTAGAGCGCGAACTGCTTCGAGCCGAGCGAGATCGCCATCCGGTGGGAGTGATCATGGCCGACGTCGATCACTTCAAGGTGGTAAACGACAGCTGGGGCCATGCCGCCGGGGATGCTGTCCTGCGCATCATCGCCAGCGGGATCGCGGCGATGGTTCGTCCGTATGACTCGGTGGGACGGTATGGCGGAGAGGAATTCCTAATTATCGCGCCGGGTTGCGGAATCGGAGAGACCTGGGAACTGGCGGAGCGCGTTCGCACTCACGTGGCGAATTGCAGCATCATGGCCGGCGGGGCCACGGTGCACGTGACGCTCAGCCTGGGAGTTTCCGTCGGTCAAACTGCTGCCGATCTCGAAAAGGCACTGGCGGGCGCTGATTCCGCCCTGTATCGCGCCAAAGCCGCAGGACGTAATCGCGTGGAGCCGGGCTTGGGCCGCGCCGCCAGCGCGGGACAGGGCAATTCCGCGGCCGAGCGGGACTTCTGGATCTGACTGCACTTCAGCTCACTCCCACCGCCGTTTCCACTGAAACGTTGCGCAGGAACTCCGCCGCGTCTTCCGGGATCACCGTGTTGATGAACATCCCCGAGCCGAGTTCGAATCCGGCGGTGCGGGTGAGCCGGGGAATGACGCTCATGTACCAATGGAAATAACGGACGCCGACGCACTCGGCAGGGGCTGTACGAACAGTAAAATTGAAATCGGGATTTTCCAGGCCCACATAGAGTTTGGCCAGAACGGTTCGCAGTACACGACCCAGATCGGCCATCTCCTTGGCGCTGATGTCACCGAAGCTGGCCATGTGGCGCCGCGGATAGATGTGGGTGTAGAACGGTGACGGCGACGCGAACAGCTGCATGGCCACAAAATGTTCGCTGGTCAGAATGATTCGTTTCTGCTCTTCGAGTTCTTCTTCGATGATCTGGCAGAACATGCAGCAGCCGTAATCGTCAAAGTGCTGCATGGCTTCCTGAAAGCGTTGACGTACCTGGTAGGAAATAACGGGCGTGGCGATCATCTGGGAATGAGGATGCTCCAGGCTGGTTCCCGCATCGGTGCCGTGATTCTTAAAAATCGTAACGTGCGCGATGCGCGGATCGAGGCTGAGCTCATCGTATCGAGTCTTATAAATGCGGAGAATGTCGGATACCTGTGAATCGGCCATAGTGGCCATAGGCAGGGAGTGATCTGGAGTTTCCACGATAACTTCATGCACACCGAAGCCGCCCATCCGGCGGCGTGAGCGGCGAATCGTTCGTTCGGTCTTCACATCTGGGGACAACGCCGCGAACTTGTTAGGCACCACCCGAGCCTTCCAGCCTTCGCCGTTATGCAGGCGGAGGATCTCGGGAGGGGTCATGTTCTCGTTTCCGGGACAGAACGGGCACGTAGCCGAAAACGAAACTGGCGGTTTGCGTTCGCGCTTCACGACCATCTGATCGGGACGCTTGGCGCGCTCGGTGGCGATTACTACCCACTCTTTGGTCATGAAGTTTTGACGGAGTTCGGGCATGAAAAAGCCTCCTTGCGCTATAGTGTGCTCCTTTTTCGTGGACTCGTGGGAGGAAAGTGTCTAATTAAGTGAAGTCGCTTTCCCGAATCCGCACGAGTCCACCGGTGTTACGAAAACGGAACAGGAGATATAAAGACTTTGGTAATCCAAACAAATGGTGCGACATTTCAGCCATGCACAAAAGCAAGACTCTCCTTGCGATCGTTGGCCTGGTTCTTGCGTCCGGCAACTTGGTTGGGCAAGACAGATCAGACGCCGACACCATCCGCGCACTTGAGTTGAAGTGGACCGAATCCTACAAGCAGCGCAGCATCGAGATTCTGTCGTCGCTGCTGGCCGATGAGTTCGTCATCACCGTCGAAGACGGCAATGTCTACAGCAAGGCGGGATACATTAGCCACACTGCCGACTCGAAGGTCCGAGTCGATATCGCGGAAATGAGTGACCTGAAGGTGCGACTGCACGGCAACACCGCGATAGTGACGGGGTCGTATCACGAGAAGGGACAATCCGAGGGCAAGGCTTATGAGTACCACGATCGGCTAACCGATGTATGGATGAAGTCCGGCGGGAGATGGCAGGTGGTTGCATCCCATTACAGCGTGCCCTACAAGCCCTGAGGCCAGCCGAACAGGTTCCGGCCGTTACGTTGTAGATTTGACAAATCGGTGACAACGTCATGACATCGCGCGTGACAATTCAGGTCTAATCTGCTGGCGCTGCTCGGGGCGCTGAGCAGCAGCGGTTAGATTCTGGCCGCCTGGAGAGGCCACATGTCACTTCGTCACCGGTTCATGCTAGTGCTTTGTCTTTTTTCCGCAGGGCCGCTCAGCATTTTCGCTCAAACTCATTCTGGCAGCATAGCAACCGGGTCCAGCCCAATATTCGTGCACAGCAAATTCGGCGGACAGATCTTCGGGTTTGATATCGATCAGAATGGCACGGAAGGTGTTCTGGCAGAGGCGCAGACACTTGCGAACGGTAACGTCGAGGCCGCGGTCGAGACCTTCGATCAGAGAACTGGCAAGATTCTGAATGTTCTCGTCCGGACTGAGACGCAGGATGACTTTCTCACGTTGGGAGTGGTGGGGACGTCTGTGGGATTGATCGAGCGCGAACATGTGGTGAGCTTCCTCAACGTCCAGCGCACATTCGGCGTGATCAGTCCGTTGTCGGCGAACAAGTTCACCGGCAAGTGGACCCCACCCATCGGCACGAAACACCTGATCTCGAGCGTCAGCCGGAACCAGGGCGGCACGGACAACGCGGTTTTTGCGGAGGACAACAGCGGCAACTTTGTCCCGTGGGTTTTTAGCTCCAACGTGGCGGCGAACACTTTTGGGCCCGTGGCCCGTATTACCGATGCTTTCAACTTCGGCAGTGTGCCGCCGCCGATGGCTTATAACAGCGTGGCCAATCAGGCGATTCTCGGCGGTGGCAACGGCTGCTTCGGCTGCATCCCGGTGATTGGCGTCGCGGACCTGAGCAAGGGGACCGTCACAGAGTTTCAGGGCAGCGGATTCGGATTCGTGAATGGGATTGCGGTGGATTCTGCCGACAACATTGCCTGCACGACTACCGAAGACGATGCCAGCGTGGAGTTTTACGATCTCGCAACCGAGAGTGTCACGGCGATCGTGGTGTTGCCGAATTCTGGAAGCCAACAGTTCTTCAGCGGCGCAGATGTCGAGTTCGACGCTGTGCACAAGCTATTCCTGGTGGCACAGCCTAATTCCAGTACTTCGACTGGCAGTTCCATCTACATTTACGACACGAAAGGCAACCTGCAGAAGGCCTTGAACGGCTTCAGCTTCTCGAATGCGTTCAATGTAATTCCCGCGCACATTGCGATCAATCCGAGCAATCGGACGGGATTCGTTGATGGCCCCGCCCCCGATGTGAGCGAGTTTCAAGGGTTTAACTATTAGCTCGGCGCGGACGTACACGCGTTTCGCTCTCAGGTTGGTCGTTGTCAACTAAAGGCACATTGCTGACCAAACCGGCCAGAACATTGGCACCAAAATGTTTCTACTCTCTACCCACTCCCAGCGCGTCCGCGACGCGGTTGATGTAGTTGAACCAGGCCGCGATCAGCGTGATTTGTAGAATTCCACGATCGTCAAAACCTGCTGCGCGGAGGCTGTCGACATCGTCTTTCCAGACTTTGGTTGCGTCCTTCGTGAGCTTCACGACGTAGTCCACCATCACGCGTTCTTGCGGCGTGATCGGAGCTGTCGTGTAATCCTCCTGCAACGCTTCGACTAACTTCTTGTCCAGGGTCACTCTACGCAGAAACTCTGCGTGGGATTCGATTCAATACACGCACCGGTTGGTGACTGAGACCATGGTGGCGATCATCTCGTGTTGACGCCGGTTAAGCGGAAGATCGGGTGACATTAGCGCCCCGAAGGTGCTGAAGGCGTGATAAAGCGCTTCGGGGATTAGTGTGTGAGATGCGACGATCGACGCGCCGCCCGAATCATCGGGATGCACGGGAACGGCATACTCCTGCGGATAGAACATCTGCTCGCCCTCGATGGCCTTGCGCAGTTTCTCATCCGCCCCACTCTGAGGGATCGTTCGAATCCATGTCATCTTCTCGCGCTCCTGAATACATCAACTTGAATTGCGTCATGGAAAAATACACTGTCAGAAGCCGATAGCCACATAGCGCATTCATACTAGTGCGCGGTATACCATCAAGAAATGCACCTTGTGGTGAACCCGCCTGTCCTGCCGATGCTTGCGAAGCGCGTAGAGGAACTGCCGTCGGGTGAGGAATGGATCTACGAGCCGAAATGGGATGGCTTTCGCGCGCTCGTATTCCGCGATGCAGACGAGATCTTCATCCAGAGCCGGGATGAGAAGCCACTGAACCGGTACTTCCCTGAACTCATCGAACCATTGCAGAAGGCATTGCCCAGCCGCTGCGTCCTGGATGGCGAGATCGTGATTGTGAAAGGCGGAGAACTCGATTTCAACTTGCTGCAGCTACGGCTGCATCCTGCGGCTTCGCGCGTCAAGCTGCTTTCGAAACAGACACCCGCTTCATTTGTCTTTTTCGACATCCTTTGCCAGGGCGAACGCGACCTTCGCAACGAACCATTTGAGGTTCGACGCAAGCAGCTCGAATCACTTCTTTCAGACGCGAACCCGCCAGTGCACATCACACCAGCAACCACGGATCACGCCAAAGCTGCCGATTGGTTTCGTCGCTTCGAGGGAGCAGGATTCGATGGAGTGGTAGCGAAGCAAAAATCTGGAGTGTACGAGCCCAACAAACGCGTGATGCTTAAGATCAAGCATGAGCGGGATTGCGATTGCGTTGTGGCCGGATTCCGATGGCATAAAAAGGGCGATCGCACCCTCGTCGGTTCGCTGCTCCTGGGCCTGTTCGATGATTCCGGAGTTTTGCAACACGTTGGGGTGTGCGCCAGCTTCAGTACAGCGAAACGAAAGGAACTTGTGGAACTGCTCGGTCCCTACCGTGAGAATGCGCTCGAGGGGCATCCCTGGAAGCATTGGGCAGAAGACGGGACAAAGCGTATGCCAGGCGGCCAGAGCCGCTGGAGCCAGGGTAAAGACCTGTCCTGGGAACCGCTGCGGCCTGAGCTGGTGGTTGAAGTGGCCTACGACCACATGCAGGGAGACCGGTTCCGCCACACGGCGCAGTTCCGCCGATGGAGACCCGACAAGAAGCCGACCGACTGTACCTATGCGCAGCTCGAGGTGGTTCCCCCGCAGGAAATCGCTGCGATTTTTTCGGCTGGACGATAGGCCTTACCGATTTTTCTGCGCGTCCCTCTTGCTCCATTCCCGCCATTGCCGGGTGGGATCATCATCGGGATCGGGAATTTCCTGCCGAGGCCGGAGTTCCTCCGAAACATGTTGCAGGTTGATTCGGATTCTCGTCCAAGTGGAAGAACGCCCGCGCATGGAATCGACCAAAACGTCTTCGGGCGCGAGCAATGGCATGACCTCCGGATGCTTTGCCTTCCAGCGTTCGAGCCCGGAGAGCGCAGCGGCTTTGTCCGGGGAATTCGCGATCACAAGGAGGGGCAGCTTCACTCGCCGCTTCTTGGCGGTTGATTTTGCTCGCGATGGTGCGACCCGAGGTGCCTCTGAGTCCATCTTGCGGAAGTGCGGCGGCCAGGGCGCATCGGCGAGACCGGCGGCTTCATCTTTTTCGGCCAGCTCAAGCAACTTCTCGAGCGAACCCGCTGAGCCGTCCATGCCCGCGTGCGGGTCGCCGATCTTCGCAAACCGCTGCGGCACCGTGAAGGTCGTGAACTCGGCCGGATCGCATTCAGCGACTTCATTCCAGTGGAGCGGAGTGGACACGCGAGCATCGGGCGACGGGCGAACGGAATACGCAGAACACGTCGTGCGGTCCTTCGCGTTCTGGTTGTAATCGAGAAAGACCCCGTGGCGTTCTTCCTTCCACCATTTGGATGTGGCGAGGTTCGGAGCTCTCCGTTCTACAGCGCGGGACAATGCCACTGCGGCCCGACGCACTTCTTGAAAAGTCCAACGCGGCTCGATGCGAACATTCACGTGCATACCTCGGGAGCCGCTGGTCTTTGGCCAGCCACGAAGGCCGAGTTCGTCGAGCAAACTCTTCACTTCGAGCGCAACGCGGCGTACGTTGTCCCAGGCGACGCCGGGAACCGGGTCCAGATCGATCCGTAGTTCGTCGGGATGTTCGAGATCGCCGGAACGAACCGGATGCGGGTGCAGTTCGATGCATCCAAGATTCACGATCCAGGCTAGGCCCGCAGCGTCGTCCACCACAATCTCTTCTGCGGTTCGTCCGGACGGGAAGGAAAGAGTGACCGTACGCAACCACGCTGGCCGCTGCGCGGGGGCGCGCTTCTGATAGAAAGCCTCGCCTTCTGCGCCGTTCACAAAACGTTTGAGAACGATCGGCCGGTCTTTGATTCCATTGAGCGCTCCCGGCGCAACGGAGACGTAATACCGCACCAGCTCCAACTTGGTGACGCGTGCCTGAGCCGAAAAGTAGAGCTTGTCGGGGTGTGTGATCTGGACCTCGCGGCCATCCAGCGAAAGTACCTCGGCTGTTTCTTTTTTCCCCACTTAAAGAGGCTAACACCGAGACGGGCTCCGCTGTGTACGGTGCTGCGGTGAATATTCCCCACTCGTCGGGTTCGATAGATTGTTGAGACTTGTGGGTACAACACCTATCGCTGCGACATTTTTTCTTGCCTCGTGTCATCCCAATAGCAACTAACCAGTTTGACCTCTGAGCCTATGAATACCGAATTGCCCGTCTCGACTAGAAAAGAGTGGAGCGCAAGAAGGCGCCGCGCGGTGTTTTCCAAAACGGCTGTCGTGAGCTTACTGGCAATCGCAACCAATGTCTTCGCGAATTACGCCTTGACTCGCGGGCTACGGGAAATCGGGCTTGTCGAGTCCTGGTCGCCTTGGCCCTACATTCATGCTTTCGGACGGCCGTGGGTGGCGGTCGGAGTCATATTCATGGCTCTCTGGCTCACAACTCGCCTTTCCCTACTCAGTTGGGCTGATCTGACTTACGTTCTACCGGTGACTTCTTTCTCATACGTTCTGAGCGCCGTCGTCGGGGCAATTTACGTGAACGAGCAGGTGAGCGTTTTACGCTGGGTGGCAATTTCGGTCATCACCATTGGAATCCTTCTGGTCGTCCTCACTTATCCCAATACTACCGGCGGGACTGAACAGGACCAATGATTGCACTTTTGGTCGCGTTAGTCGTGATTCCGGGTGCGATCGGAGACCTGCTGATGAGCGCGGGCATGAAGCGTCATGGTGAGGTCACCGACTGGACCCTGCTGGGCTTGCTTCATCTCTGCCGTGATCTTGTTCATAACTGGTACATCCTGGCCAGTCTGCCGGCGATGGCCATCTCATTCTTCGCCATGATGTCTCTCTTATCGGCAACGGCGATGAGCTTTGCCGTTCCGATGACCGCCTCCAGCTACATTCTGGAAACCGCCTTGGCAAAATACTGGCTGAAAGAGCGTGTCGATTGGCGGAGATGGGCTGGCGCGTGGCTGGTGGCAGTAGGGATTGCGCTGCTTTCAATTTAGTCGGTGTTCGCATGTTCGATTTCGTCAAAAACGGTTCATTTGTTGCCATCATTGCTCACGGACTGATTGGAATTTCTCTGATCTGGGACAAGGTTTTGCTGAAGAATCCCGGCACGCAGAATCTCTACAGCTATGTTTTCTGGCTGGGAGCAATGAGCATCTTCGGCGTTTGTCTGGTCCCATTCGGATACAACTCGCCATCATTCGGTTTGGCCGGGCTGGCGTTTGCGGCCGGGATCATTCACCTGGTGGGTGTGTTCTTCTATTACGCGGCTCTGAAACGCGGAGAGGCTTCCGAGACTCTGGCTGTGATGGGTGGCTTCTCGCCTGTGGCTACCGCTGCCATTGCTTACGCACTTCTGTCGAAGCAGATGTCAGGCTGGCAGCTCATCGGGTTTGCGCTCATGACCGCGGGAGGCTTTTTCATGTTCTTCGCGGAGAAGTTGCCGCTCAAGCGATTGCTGCCTCCGGTGATTCTGTCGGCAGGGCTGCTGGGCCTGGTAAATGTGCTCGAGAAAGTCGTGTACAACCAGACGAACTTCGTCAGCGGATACGTCTGGTTCACGATCGGGACTTTCGCCGGTGCACTGGGCCTCCTAATTCGGCCCTCGTGGCGCAGGCAGATCTTCGCTGAATCCGGAAAGGACGATCCCCGTAATCGATTCTGGTATTTCGTGAACCGGTTCCTTTCGGGTGTGGGCTCGTTTCTGATCTTCTATGCGGTGAGCCTCGCGCATCCAGCGCTGGTGGACGCAATTTCAGGTGTGCGCTACGTCATCATTTTCATCGGGGCACTACTGCTCACACGATTGAGACCGGACGTGCTAAGGGAGACGTTCCGCGGCTGGGAATTTGTGACCAAGGCCATGGCAACGTGCTTGGTGGTCGCCGGATTGGTACTGGTCGGGCTATCCGGCAGCGGCGCTGGCAACTCTGGAACGGCGGCTAACAAAAAATTCAAGTCGCAACCATTCGAGCCCGGCGGCAATCTTAGCGTCAGGATCTGGAGTTATGAAAACAGGAAACCTTTTGCTCGGGTTTGGCGTAGGGATTGGATTGGGCATGTTGCTGGCTCCCGCACCCGGTGAAGAGACTCGTCGATCGCTGGCGCAGAAAACGCGCGAGCTGATCAGAACGCCGCAGCGCAAAATCGAAGAAAAGGTGGAGCAGGCTGCGGAGGCAGCTCAGGAGAAAGCAGGCGACATCGGCAGCAATGTCGGACGCAAGGCCGCCGAAGCCGCAGTGGAAGCGGTTCGCGAAGATCTGCTCGGGAACCGGCCCGCCTAAGTCCTGCTACGCGGCTTTGCGATGGTTCTGCGTAGAGTAGCGTTGTTTTGCTCTGCGCCAGATCAGGTATCCGGTCAGCAAGAGTCCGCCGGCAATAGCCCAGCTAGCCTTTTCGATGTAGCCCAGCAGGGAATCGAACTCGTTGGCAAATGCGTACCCAACGAACGACATCCCGACCACCCACGTTGCGGCTCCCAGCAAATTGAACCTGAAGAACCTTCGCCAAGGCATTTCAAGGCTGCCTGCCATGGGACCGGCGATGGTCCGGAGCCCGAAGATAAAGCGCGAGAAGAAGATGGTTCTGCCCCCGTGCGTTTGAATCAGCTTCCTGGCTATTCCGATGTCCTGATCATCGAGGCGCAGCAGTTTTTTGGCCCAGCCGATAAATGTCTTTCCGAAGTGATGGCCCAGCAAGTAGCCGAGATTGTCGCCCATAATCGCGGCGACGACTCCGACCAGAATCACCCACTGTATGTGCAACCCGGTTTGCTTATGAGTCAGGAAACTCGCGAACATCAGCAGAGTTTCGCCGGGAAGAGGCAGTCCCATGCTCTCGCCGAACAGTCCCAGCAACAGTGCCCAGTAGCCCCAAGAGATGAGGAAATGGCGGACCACATGGTAGAACCAGTGCATTCACGGCTTAGATGCGATCAGACCGAGACCTGGAAACGGTAGCGTGGACCTTCTTTCCAAGCGCTTCAACAGCCGAGCCAGCCGGCTTCGCGCTAGTGATTCCCTTGGTAACCCTTCGGTACACTCCCTTTCGGTAACCCTTGGTAACCATGCCTTCCATGACCTCCAGACGTACAATTGGCCTTGTCCGGTCGGCCATCTGCCGATATGCGAGATGACGCCGCGATGCGTACCCGGGGACCAGCCCCCTGCGTTCAGCGGGTTCTGTCAGATTTCTCATGCTGATGAGGTTGTAAGAGAACACCAGGTTCTGGAGTTCGACGCTCTTATGGCATTGTTCGGCTTCAACAAGCAGAAGGTCCTCGCCGCCGCGGAGAAGTATGTCCAGCAGGGCAAGCTTCAGAATGCCATCTCCGAGTACGAGAAGATCCTCAAGAACGATCCCAAGGACCTGACGGTCACCAACACCGTCGGCGACCTCTATTCGCGTATTGGTGAGAGCGAGAAAGCCACAGAATGTTTCAAGAACGTGGGCGATGCCTATGCCAGCCAGGGTTTCACGGTCAAGGCGATCGCGATGTACAAGAAGATCTGCAAGCTCAAGCCATCGCTCGAGAGTCTGCTGAAGCTGGCTGAGCTTTACACGCAGCAGGGTCTGTTCAACGATGCCCGCGCGCAGTATCTGCAGGTCGCAGAAGAATTCCTGAAAGCGGGAGAGCTGGAGAACGCCGTCCGCATTTTCCAGAAGATCCTGGAGATGGATCCGGAAAACAGCCAGATGCGGGTGAAGCTGGCTGAAGTGTACGTGCGTTTGGGCAAGAAGCAGGAGGCATGGCAGATTTTCTCGGCTGCCGTCGAGAGCATGCGGTCAAAAGGATCGCTGAGCGGCGCCGACGAAGTCCTGCAGCGGATGCTCACGCTCGATCCGGGGAATGCCTACGCCTTGGTGATGCAAGGCAAGAATCTGCTGGAATCCGGGGATGGCGCGGGAGCTGTTGCGGCCCTGCAGAAAATTCCGGATCTGGACTCCAATGCCGATGGGCTGCGCGATCTGCTGAAGGCCTATTTGCTTGCAGGGCAACTTTCCGAGGCGGGAACGATCGCCAACAAGCTGCTGACCGTTCACAACGATCTTTCGGCAATCTCCAACTTCGCCGATGCTCTCATGCAGGCGGGTCAGTACGAGAATGCTCTGCAGGTTTACGACGAGCACGCGGAGCGTTTGCTGGCGGAGAACTCTGACAAGGTTCTCAAGAACCTGCACACGATTATCGGTCACGTTCGCGAAAATCCTGACTCGCTGCAGAAGCTGCTGGATCTCTTCAACAAGGCTGGCGAGACGACGCATGTCAGCGAAGTTACCGAATTGCTGGCCCACGCGAGCGTTCAGTCCGGAGATCTTCCGCTTGCCCGCGACCTGTATCAGAAACTGGCGCAGGTCGAGCCCCAGAACCCCCTGCACATGCAGAACTACCAGCAGGTGGTGAGTCAGCTTGGCGGGACCTCCGGCACCAAGCTGATTACGCCGGAAGAAGCGGTAGTTCTCATCGACGATCTCGAGGCGACTGCGCCCTCCATTCACCAGCATTATTCCGATGAGGTGGCTCTGGCAGTGCGTTCCGCTTTGACCGATGCGGAACTGTTTATCTCCTACAATATGCCGGCAAAGGCTCTGGGGCCGCTGCTCGCAGCCTTGCCGCTGGCACCCAATGACCTTCGCCTCAATCAGCGCCTGGCAGCGCTGCACACCCGGGCGGAACGTTTCGCCGAAGCGGCCGTTTGTTGCCGCACTCTGCAAAGTATCTACTCCGACGCCGATCATCCCGACGAAGCCTCACGTTACGGAGAGCTTGCCGAGCGTTACGAGGAGCGCTCGTCCGCTCCTGGCCGTAGCCCGGCGGCGGGAGAGGAAGCTCACGTTTTTCTTGAGTCTCCTGCGGCGCACGTCGAAGAAGCAGCACCCGAGGTCGCCGAATTTTCTGTTGAAGAACTTCCCGCCGAGACGGTGGCCGAAGAGACAGAGTCAGGCGCGCCGGAAGAAGCTCACAGTGAAGAAGAGCCCGCTCCCACACCGTGGCCTACCGCTCCGGAACCCATAGCCGAAGAGGCTGCCGAGCCGGAATTCGCGGTAGTCGACGAGAGCGTGGCTCCAGGAGCGGCGCCTGCCAAGGCCGAACCTTCGGCTGCGGAAATCGACTTGTCTTCGGAATGGGATGACGCGATCACCATTGAGGCGGACGACACGCCCGCGGCGGCGCTCGAAGAAGCTGTCGAAGTGGCACCAGCGCCCGCGGAAACTCACGACTCGCATGACCCTCGCGTCGATGAGACGGTTGAAGAGATCCGTTTCTATGTTGGGCATGGCATGCCAGAGCAAGCTCTGGCCGCGCTAGCTAAGCTGCAAACGCTCACTCAGGACGAGGCCAGGATCGAGGAACTCCGGTCAGAAATTGACGCAGCCATGCAGCCGGCGGAAGAGGTTGCTCTCGAGCCTGTAGTCGAAGAAATCAGCGCCGAAGACGTTCCATCGGTTGAAGCTGTGGAAGAACCGCAGGTTGCTGTCGAAGAAGAAGCGGTTGCAGAGGACGTCACTCCTGATGTGCAAGAGATCCCGGTTGTTCCCGAAGCTGCGGCTGAACCGGAGCCTGAGCCACAACCCGAACCGGTAGTT